>MDTG01437531.1_pt1 | contig 19340 bp, 12 predicted proteins | sample 811421 | NCBI WGS metagenome assembly MDTG01 (sample SAMN05326645, study PRJNA326480) | marine metagenome | isolation source: seawater | place: Pacific Ocean: South East | collected 2011
GCCCTGCATGTTCTTCATGGCCTTCATCTTGCCCATCATGCCCATGCCGGCCATCTGAGTCGACATCTTCTTGATCATCTCGAACTGCTTGAGCAGCTTGTTGACCTCGGGACCGGGGGCCCCGGATCCTCGGGATATTCGACGAACACGCGACTTGCTCTTGAGCACCTTCACATCTTCGCGTTCCTGCTCGGTCATCGAGCCGACGATGGCTTCGATCTTGTCAAGCTGATCCTCCTGGCCGTCTATGTTCTTCATCGCCGAGCCCACGCCCGGGATCATGCCCATGACCTGCTTGAGCGGGCCCATCTTCCGGATCGATCGAATCTGCTTGACGAAGTCGTTCATTGAGAACTGGCCCTTGGCGAGCCTTTCGGCGATCGCCTCGGCTTCCTCCTCATCGACTTCCTGCTGGGCCTTCTCGACGAGCGAGACGACATCACCCATTCCCAGGATTCTGCCAGCCATGCGTTCAGGATGGAATTCCTCAAGGGCGTCATGACCTTCACCCGTGCCGATGAACTTGATCGGGGCGCCGGTGATCTCCTTGACGGACAGGGCGGCTCCACCTCTCGTATCACTGTCGAGTTTCGTCAGGATGACGCCGTCCACCGACATTCTCTCATTGAAGACCTTCGCCGATTCAACGGCATCCTGGCCCGTCATGGAATCGACCACGAGGTAGATCTGGTGGGGATTCAAGGCGAATCGGACACCATCCAGTTCCTGCATGAGGTCGTCATCGACGTGGAGTCGGCCAGCCGTGTCGAGTATCAGGACATCGAATCGTTCGCTGCGAGCTCTCTTCATCGCTCGCTGACAGACACCAATGGCAACACCGGTGGCACTGCCATACTCGGCGCACTTGTCTGGTTCCCCGTGAAAGGCGACCTTGGCATTGCCCTTTCCATTGGATTCGACTCCCTCGACGACCAGCTGCAGCTGTTCAACGGCGGCAGGTCGCTGGAGGTCGGCTGCGCAGACCAGGGTGTTTCGACCATTTCGCTTGAGGTAGGCGGCGAGTTTGCCGCAGGTCGTCGTCTTTCCAGTGCCCTGGAGTCCACAGAGCATGATCACCGTCGGTGGTGGGTCGACCAGCATGACATGGCTGTCGACGGGGCCCATCAGATCGACCAGATGTTCATGGACCAGATGAGTCATCTGCTGGCCGGGCTTCAGGCTCTTGAGCACTTCCGAACCGAGGGCTTTCTCCTCGACCTTGCTGCAGAAGTCATTGACGACATCGAGATTGACATCGGCTTCCAGGAGAGCCTGTCTGATTTCTTCCATGGCCTCGCGGATGTTCGACTCGCTGAGTCGACCACGGCCCGAGAGATTGCGGAAGGTATTGCTGAAACGGTCACTGAGAGCATTGAACATGAAGTGCCCAGTGTAGCAGGCCAGAGGCTATCGCTTGGATTCCAGCCACGCATGCAGTTTTTTTGCGGTCCACGCATTGACGCATTGATCGGGCCCCAGTCGACCTCTTCGTGCGGTCAGAACGCCGTATCGGAGCAGATCGAAGTCTTCGGCTCGATGTGCATCGGTGTCGATTGAGATCAGGCAGCCCGCATCCACGGCAAGTCGGACATGGGTATCGCGAAGATCGAGTCTCAGCGGGTTGGCATTGATCTCAAGGGCCGTGTCGCATTCCCTGGCGGCTTCGACCAGCTTGGGCATGTCGGGTGAAAGCCCTTCCCGGCGATTGATGATCCGCCCGGTTGGATGCCCGATGATGTGAACGAGTGGATGCCGAATCGCCTGAAGCAGACGTCTGGTCGCCTTGGCCGGATCCTGTCTGAGTGCCACGTGCGGGGAGGCGACGACCAGATCCAGCTTGGCCAGCAGCTCATCGTCGTAGTCGAGGCTGCCATCCGCGAGGATGTCGACCTCCGATCCCGCCAGGACACGGATTCCCTTGAGCTCCGAATCCACTTCATGGATGGCGTCGATGTGAGCGAGCAGTCTTTTTTCAGACAGTCCATTGGCCTGTACGCTCGAACGGGAGTGATCGGTCACGGCGATCGTGTGCAATCCCCTCGCCTTCGCTTCCAGGGCAAGCGATCGAATGCTCAATACGCCGTCGCTGGCATCGGTATGGCTGTGGAGTTCGGCACGAATGGAATCCACATCGACCAGTTTCCCTGGAGATTCCTCGATACCGTCTCGTTCCTCTCGGAGTTCAGGTGGATGGTAGGGCAGTTCGAGCGCCTCGTAGATCGACTCCTCCGTATCCGAGGCGGTCGGGGCGACGCCACGCGATTGCGGCGTGCCGTTCTCGCCATCCTCTGGAAAGAGTCCATATTCGTTGAGTCGAAGTCCATGCCTGATCGCTCGTTCTCGAAGGAGTACGTTGTGCTCCTTCGAGCCGGTGAAGTACATCAGGGCCGCTCCGAATGCATCATGTTCGACCATCCGGAGATCGATCTGTATTCCCTGCTCGAGCCGGACGGAACACTTCGTCTCACCCCTGGCGAGGATCTTGACCACTTCCGGAGACTCCGTGAAGGCCGTTGAGAGTTGCTCGACATCATCGGTCACCGCCAGAAGATCGATGTCCCCGATGGTTTCTCTCCCACGCCTCAGCGATCCCGCGTAGGTGATCTGTCGAGTCCCGCTCAATGCCTGCAGTCTGGCGACAAGATCCTCGGCAACGGGCATCGCGATTCCGATTCCAAGACGATCGCCGGCGGTCTCCATGAAGGCCAGTGAATCGGCGATGTTGGCGATCGTCTTGGCGCCCATTCTCGGCATCGATTCAAGCGTTCCATCGGCAATCGCCGTCTGCAGCTTCTCGATCGAGGTCACATCGACCTCCTGCCAGAGACGACGCACGGTCTTCGGGCCAAGCCCCGGCACATCCAGCAGTGCCGTCAGGCCTTCCGGAATCTCCCCGGAGAGCCGGTCGAGCTCCTCGATGGTTCCGGTCTGGAGGAACTCAAGTATTCGATCGGCGCTTCCTGCACCGATTCCATCCATGGCCAGCAGGCCCTTGCGATCGTCCTTGTACTGGCCGAGATCCTCAGGCAGCTCCTTCAGGATTCTCGCGACCTTTCGATTCGCGTTGATCTTGAAGCCGTTGGCATCGAGGACCTCGAGCAGCGAGGCGATTCGTTCGAAGCAGGCGGACAATTCCCTATTGATGCTCATCAACCAACATCTCCCAGTCCAAGTGCGTCACCATGCGCCTTGAGCAGTCTTCTTCTCAGCAGTCCATGTTCAGGCGACGTCAGCCATGGATCATTCTCGATCCACAGGGCAGCGTCCTTTCTCGCGAGGAGGAGCCATTGCAGATCGTCCGGCAATCGGGCGACTCTGAATGGTGCCATGCCCGACTGTCTTGCGCCGAAGAGTTCCCCGGGGCCACGAAGCTGCAGGTCTCTCTCGGCGATCCGGAATCCGTCGTCTGTTTCCGTGATGGCATCCATGCGAGCCAGTCCGTCATCCGTCACCGGATCGGCCACCAGCACACAGAGTCCCTGGTGATCTCCTCGGCCAACGCGTCCTCTGAGCTGGTGCAGCTGCGCAAGCCCAAATCTGTCCGCCTGTTCAATGATGATCGTGGTGGCGTTTGGAATGTCGATTCCGACCTCGATGACCGTCGTGGCCACGAGCACGTCTATCTGGCCATCTCGAAAGCGATTCATGATCTCATCGCGCTTGTCCGCATCCAGTCTGCCGTGCATCATCTCGATGCGACGACCCGAGAGCGGACCCGAGACAAGTCGATCATGATGCGTGTGGACATCCTTGAGCCCGTGATCCGAGGCGTCGATCACAGGAACCACGACGAATCCCTGCTGTCCCTTGGAGATTCGATCCCGAAGGTGTTCGTAGACGCGTTTGGATTCATCGCCTCGGACGAATCTTGTGATGACCGGCGATCGGCCGGGCGGTCTCTCATCGATCACCGAGACCTCGAGATCGCCGAATATCGTCAAGGAGAGTGTTCGAGGTATGGGAGTCGCCGTCATGACGAGTTGATGCGGTACCTGATGCACCTCGTCTCGACGTGATCTGAGCAAGGCTCGCTGCTGGACGCCGAATCGATGCTGCTCGTCGATCACGACAACGGCCAGATCGTTGAACTGGATGTTTTCGTTCAGCAAGGCGTGCGTGCCGATGACCAGATCGATGTCGCCCGAGGAGAGCCCCGATTCGATGCTTCGTCTCCTGGCTGCCGAACACGAGGCGGTGAGCACCTCGATGCGGACTCTGGAATCCGCCAGCATGTCTCGAATGGCGCTGTAGTGCTGTTCGGCGAGGATTTCGGTCGGGGCCATCATTGCGGCCTGCTGTCCATCTGCGATGGCCAGAAGCATCGCGTACAGCGCGACCGCGGTCTTGCCGCTGCCGACATCTCCCTGAAGGAGACGATTCATCGGCACGGCTCTCGTGAGGTCCTTTCCGATCTCATGGACGACTCTCTTCTGTGCCGCTGTCAATGTGAATGGAAACCGTGCGAGTATGCGGTGATGCCTCTCCTCGTCCAGCGACAGGGCGGGAGCAGTGAGCGTCTCATGTCGATGATGCCTCTTCATCATGACGCCAAGCTGCAGGAGAAGGAGTTCGTCGAAGGCCAGGCGATGCCGTGCTCTGGAGACGTCCTCGCTCTGCAACGGTCTGTGCATCAATCGATAGGCGTCGCCGAGTGAAAGCAGCTCCCGCTCCTTGCGGTACTGTTCCGGGAGATGGTCGACGAGTAGCGAGACGCCGGTTTCGAGATTGGATTGAATGACGCTGCGGATCTTCGTTGAATTGATCGATTCAGAGGCGGGATACACAGGCAGCAGCTGATCGGGTTCATCAGCGATGTTCTCTTCGCCGGCGTTTTCTATCCTTGGATTCACCAGCTGAAGGCGACCGGAGAACCGGCCTGGTTTGCCGCTGACACGAAGTCTACGGCCAGGCTGCAGTCTGTTTCGAATCCAGGACTGATTGAAGAAGACGAGTTGAAGCTGGCCGCTTTCATCCTCAAGGACGGCCTCGACCTTCCCCCTTCTGCCGAAGGCTGGTTTCACCGAGGCGACTTCGCCCACGACGGTGGCCAGATCGGGCGTGTCGGTGGTATCGCCGATGATCGCATCGAGATCGGCTATGCAGCCATGTTGCTGCGAGCGTTCATATCTTGAGGGCAGATGCAGAAGCAGATCCGCCAGGCATCTGATTCCCATCTGTCGGAAATCATCACCCTGGCCGGAGGTCACTCCTGGCAGATCATCGATCAGTGTTGTCAATTCCACGGGGGCCTGGGTCACCTTGGTACCTGTCCTGAATTAGGTTGGCTGCTGATAACGATATCATCCTTGAATGGGTCTCTTGCCATTCGACCTCCCAGATACGCCCCGGGAACGTCCCGAGCCGCTTTCCGTCACGCAGGCCAGCCGTCTGGTCGTGCGGGCACTCGATGATGCGCTTCCCTCCACGATTCGAATTCGAGGCGAGATCAGCGGTCTGTCGATTCGAAATGGGCTCTGGTTCTTCAGTCTGCGGGATGCGGATGCCTCCCTGGATTCGGTCATGTGGTCCAGTCAGGCCCGGATCAATGCCCATCGACCCGAAGAAGGCGACTCCGTTCTCGTCACAGGTCGAATCGGGCATTGGTCACGAGGGGGCAGGACCCGTCTGGAAGCTCGACGGATCGAACCCGATGGAGAGGGGGACTTCAAGGCCGCTTTCCTCAAGCTCTGTCGTGAACTGCGTGAGCTTGGTTGGTTCGATGAATCAGCCAAGAAGCCGCTGCCCAACTGGCCCTCTCGTGTGGCGGTTGTGACCTCCGCTCAGGGAGCTGCCGTGACCGATGTGGTGGCGACGGCCAGATCCAGATTTCCAGCGACGTCCCTCCTGATAGTGGATGTACGGGTGCAGGGGGCATCGGCTGCTGATGAAGTGGCCCGGGCGATCAGACGCCTGGATCAATCCGCTCGACGTCTGAGGCTTGATGCCATCATCGTGACTCGAGGAGGGGGATCGGCGGAGGATCTGGAGGCCTTCAATCAACGGAACGTCGCCAAGGCCGTGTTCGAGGCCACCACTCCGGTGATCGCCGCGATCGGTCATGAATCGGACACGACCATCATCGAACTCGTGGCCGATGCGCGTGCATCGACGCCCACCCATGCCGTGACGATCCTGTTGCCTGATGGCAACGACGTCCTGGAGCGATTCGATTCGCTCTCCCACAGGCTCACGCGAGCCTGCCGTGTTCTGATCGAATCGGGACGAGAGCAATCAAGAGCCACGCAGGAGCGTCTGCTTCTGGCTTGTCGGGTGAGATCCCGGCATGCAGGACTTGCGCTGGATGGACTGGCTCGCAGGCTCTTCGCCTCACGTCCGGACCGGCTGGTCAAGTCTCGTCAGCTTCAGGCCCGACAGTTGGAGCAGCGGCTGCATCGGAGCATCGCCGGGATCATTCGCCAGCTCCCATCACCCGATGTTCTCGAGCGATCTCTCAGCCGTTCGCTGGCGGGACGGCTTGCTCGCTCGCTGGATCGAGTCGAGGCCCTCGAGAGAACCATGAGTGCAATCGATCCATTGGCTGTTCTAGACAGGGGATACAGCCTGACGATGGACAGTCGAGGTCGGGCGGTCAGGTCCATCGATGGCATCGAGTCCGGCGAGATGCTCGAGACTCGCATCGCCGACGGGATGATCCGGAGTCGTGTCGAATCCTCGACGGATTCGAATCACGATTCTGATACAGTTTGACCATGACTCCGAGCAACCCATCCAAGGAAGAACCCATCGATGAATCCATGCGATTCGAGTCGGCGGTTGAACAACTGGAATCAATCGTGACCTCGATTGAGGCGGGTGATCTGGGACTTGAGGAATCGATGACCCTGCACAGGAGAGGTCAGGCATTGCTCAAGATCTGTCGTTCTCGATTGGAGGCGGCCGAACAGGAAATCAAGAATGTCTCGCTTGATGATGACTCCCTTGATGATGGGAATTCAGATTCCGGCGATTCGAACTGATGAGCATGTACTGCCTGTCCTCATCCTTTTCCGACTTCATGATCTGGCAGCATCTTCCATGGGCGATCTTCGTGTTCTGTCTGGGAGCCTGCGTCGGCAGCTTCATAAACGTCGTCGTGCATCGAATGCCCGCCGGTGTGAGTCTCCTCTATCCACCAAGCCGATGCCCCATCTGTGGTGGCAAGCTTCGTTTCTTCCGTGAAAATCTGCCGATCCTCGGCTGGTTGATTCTGCGGGGTCGATGTCGCCTTTGTGGAGTTCGCATCAGTCCCTGGTATGCCCTGATAGAACTGGGCATGGCAATCGTGTTTCTCGGCTTGTACGTGATCTTCTTCTGGACTTCCTTCCAGGATCCGTGGTGGGGGGAAGTCGCTGGCAGGTGGTGGGGACTTCAACAGTTTCTCAGGGCATGGCCCGCATGGATCTGCATCGCCTTCATGGTCGCGGCTCTGTACGCCATGACAGTCATTGACGCCAGGACATTCACGATTCCGCTGGCGATTCCAGTGTTCATAACCGTCACGGCCTTCATTCTCTGGCCGATACAGGGTCTGATCGCCAGAACGCCTGCTTGGTTGAATGTTTCACCCTGGCCTATCCAGGGCGTCGGCTGGACCTGGTCGCTGCTCGCCTTTGGAGGTCTTCTGGGAGTCATGGTGGGCTGTTTCCGACTCTGGACCGGGCGATTGAAATACAGCTTCTCCGATTACGAGGACTATGTGAAACCCGGTGAGACCCTCGGGGACTATCCGCATGCCCGTCGCGAAATGGGGATCGAAATCCTCTTCCTCCTGCCTGTGATCCTGGGCATGGCCATCGGTGCCTGTCTTGGCGCCGTCTTGTTCGATGGCGTTCCGTCTGCCTGGATCCAGGCTCTGGGCGGATCGATGTTGGGATATCTCGTTGGAGGAGGGCTCGTATGGGCTGTCAGGATTCTGGGGACGCTCGGATTCGGGCGAGAGGCGATGGGAATGGGGGATGTTCATCTCCTTGGCTGCATCGGGGCCGTCATGGGCTGGTTTGATCCGATCATCATCTTCTTCCTGGCGCCATTCATCGGACTTGCCTGGACGCTGCTGGCGTCCTTCACCAAGCGAAGGCGTGAGTTGCCCTACGGGCCACATCTGGCTCTGGCTACCATATTCGTACTTCTTTGCCGACCGCTGGTGGTTTCAGGGTGGGATCGGCTGTTCCCACAGGTCCAGATTCCAGCTCGATCGCTGGTCGACACCAGTTCCGGCGAAGGAGACGCCCGAGAAAGATCTGAATCGGGTTCCATCCAACTGGACAGGGATCAGATAACAGGATTCAATGGTCATCAAGACGCCTCCTTTGAGATCCGTCTGGTTGGATATCAAGGGGATTCGCAGGGCATTTGATTGTCACGAATCGGGATCCAACGAATCAGTCGAGCTGAAAGGAAGCTGAATCATGCATGGACGCACTCTGATCGCACTCGCCCTGTTTCTCGTCGTTGGTGGTTTGACCGCCTGTAACGACGGCACGAAATCAAAGCTGGCGATGCTCAACGATGAAAACAGTGAACTGAGGGATCAGTTGACAGAACGTGATCGAGCACTCGATGCCACGACATCCGATCTTCGAGAGGCCAACCGGCTTCTGAGAGAACAACAGGAAATGGCCGTTTCGGCACCGGCGGAACCCACCAATCCATTCAGTGGAATCGATGGCATATCGACATCGGTTGATGGCAATGAAGTGACCATCAGCATGCAGGGTGACATTCTCTTCAACTCGGGAAGAACGGCGCTGAAGAATCCAGCAAAGAAATCCCTCGATCAGATCGCCGACGTTCTGAATGAGGACTACTCCGGCAAGATGATCATCGTCACCGGCCACACCGACAGTGATCCCATTCGCAAGAGCGGCTACAAGAGCAATCACCATCTCGGCTTCGAACGAGGATGGGCCGTGTACGAGTACCTCGTCAATCGTGGTGTGAATGCCAGTCGAATGGCTGTCAGCAGCTACGGTCCCAACTCGCCACTTGATTCAAAGAAGGAATCAAGACGTGTCGAAATAGTGGTCGCCGATTAGTCGAGATCTCACTCAGCAGTCGAATCGATTGACTGTGACGTTCCCCTTACGGGGATGAGGCGGTTGAATACGTGGCTGAAACAGGCAATGTTCCCGAGCTCGCTGATGCCAGTGAACAGGGCGGCGGCGTTTCACTGCTTACATTGGGGGCATTGGGCGTTGTCTTCGGAGACATCGGCACCAGCCCGCTGTACGCGTTCAAGGCGGCCTTCGGTGAGACGCTCTTCAAGGGGTCCGAGCAGATCGCCAGAGCAGACGAGATTTCCCATGTCATGGGAACGCTCTCGTTGTTCGTGTGGTCCATCATCATCGTCATCTGTCTGAAATATGTCCTGCTCATGATGCGAGCCGACAATGACGGTGAAGGTGGGGTTCTGGCCATGTTCAGTCTTCTCCTTTCCAAGCGATCGGGCGAATCGGGGATCCAGCAGACGTTTTCCGGAATAGCAAGCAAGGGGCCTCTGGCGTTGTTGGCCATCGTTGGTGCGGCCCTGCTCTTCGGAGACGGTGTGATAACGCCGGCCATCTCCGTGCTGGCCGCATCGGAGGGCATCAACTTCGCTGCTGGGGGGAGTATTCCCCAGTGGGTATCGCCGGCAACGGCGGTGGTGGTGCTGGCCATTCTCTTCACGCTTCAGAAATTCGGGACCGGACAGATCGGCCGACTCTTCGGACCGGTCATGCTGCTGTGGTTCGCGGTCATCGGCGTGCTGGGACTCGGCGGCATCATCGACAATCCAGCCGTCCTGCAAGCGGTGAATCCCATGTGGGCAGTCGAACTGTTCTGGGAAGCACCCTGGCTTGCCTTCGTTCTCCTCGGGGCCGTGGTTCTATGTGTGACCGGTTGCGAGGCCTTGAGCCTTGACATGGGTCATTTCGGTCGGCCGGCCATTCGCATCGCCTGGTTCTTCGTCGTGTGTCCGGCGCTGCTGCTGAACTACTTCGGACAGGCCGCCATGGTCATGACGGAGGGCAAGACGCCGCAGAACCCGTTCTATTCACTGGTCCCGGACATGCTGATGATCCCGATGATCGTCCTGTCGATCATCGCGGCGATCATCGCCTCACAGGCGATCATCGCGGGAATCTTCTCGGTGACCAGGCAGGGCATCCGGCTGCTTCTGCTTCCTCCCACATCGATTCGTCATACGAGCAAGATGCAGGAGGGGCAGATCTACGTCCCGATGATCAATCGATGGATGTTCATCTTCAGCGTGGTTCTCGTACTGGCGTTCCAGACCTCGGACAGGATGGGAGCTGCCTACGGACTGGCGGTCACGGGTGTGATGCTGACCTCCACCATCATGTTGTCGTTGGTTGCCAGGCGAGCATGGGGATGGTCATGGTTCGTGATCATTCCTCTGCTTTCAGGATTCTTCGTGATTGATCTGGCCTTCCTTGGATCGAATCTGCTCAAGGTGCCTCATGGTGGTTGGGTGCCGCTTGCCATCGGTCTCTTCATGATCCTCGTGATGACGACGTGGCTGCGAGGATCGAGACTCATCTATGAGACTCGATCGGAGGATTCAGTGCCTCTGTCGGACTTCATCGAATCGGCCATTGAAGGCGAGCAGCCACGAATCCCCGGTTGTGGAGTCTTCTTCACGGCCGAGAAGGGGGTGACTCCGAATTCCCTGATGAAGTTCAATCGACACATGCCCGTTCTTCCAGAGCAGGTTGTCGCGATCCATGTCCATCTTTCCAGCAGGCCTCGTGTACCAAAGTCGCAGCGTGTGGTGGTCGAGGAGAAGGGCGACGGTTTCTGGCAATTGAACTGCTCGTTGGGATACATGCAGGATCTGTATCTGCCGCGAATCCTCAAGCAGGCGACCAATCAGGGACTGCCCGTCAAGCTTGCCCAGGTGACCTACTACCTCAGACGCGATCTTCCCTCGCGTGTTCGTGGACATCACATGACTGCATGGCGAAAGGAATTCTTCTTTGCCATGCTCAGGAACGCCAAGGGGCCGACCGATCAACTGAGCTTGCCTTCCGATCAGGTGATGGAAATAGGCGTGCGATTGAATTTCTGAAACGGAATTCAGAACAGGTGGACGCCGGCACCTTCTTCTCGAATCTGTTCGACCATCAGCTGGATGTCCACGAGGATCTGATCCAGTCGACCGGTTGCCGCTTCCATGCTGTTGTAGAGATCGGGATTCTTCACGAGCTGTCCGATGGTTCCATCGCCGTCCCTCATGGCATCGAGGAGTCCGGTGCTGGCATTCATGAACTGGCGGAGTTGCCTGGCCGTTTCGGCCATCTCGAGACCAAGCTCGTCCGATCTGGCATCCAGCTTTCGAGCCAGGGTCGTCACGCTCTCGAGGCCGCCGATCGCTCGGTCCGCCATGGCGGGCATTCTCTTGAGAAACTGTTCGGCATTATCACGCAGGCTCGAGCTGTCAACCCAGGCATTGGTCGATTTGAGCAGATCGTTGGCGTTGCGGAGCACACTGGTCAGTGTCCGGTCGTCTGTGGCATCATCGTTGAGGAGGACGGTTATCTGTTCTCCGATGGTGCTGAAGGAATCGAGGAGCCCGCCCATTCGACGATCGATCTCCTGACCGAGTTCGGTCATCATGACGGAGGCGATTCGGCCTTCACGGATCACATCTCCTGATGTGATCATCGGCATGTCGGGGGACCAGCCGGAAGTGACGAGCGAGAGCAGTCCGCTGTTTCCCAGCAACGAGTCCCGGACCAGAAAACGAACGTTTCGCGGAACCTGGAGGTTCTCCTCGATGTTGAGTGTCAGCTCAACTGGATACTCCGGATCCGCAACGAGCTGGACACCACTGACTTGGCCCGCGAGTACACCGTTGACGGTGATCTGGCTGCCCACGCGCAGTCCGACTGCATCACGTGTGAGAACCTTGAAGTTCCAGCCTGTGGAGGTCCTGATCTCGCCGAAGAGCACGAGCAGCGCGATCAACGCGGCCGTGGCGACGATGGCACACAGGCCGATCAGGAAATCCCTCTGGGAATCTTTCAACGGTCGTCCTCTCTGGCATCTTGGATGCCAGCCAGTTCAGCTCGCGTTGCTCGTCCTTCGAGAAAACGCTTTACTTCGGGGTCATCCGAACTACGAAACAGATCCGGTGGCCCTTCCATGCGCACTTGTCCCTCATGGAGAAGGACCATCCTATCGGCAATGCGAAAGGAAAGCTGGATATCGTGCGTCACGACGATGCTGGTGAGATTCAGGGCATTCTGCAATCGTGCGATGAGCTTTCCGATGATGTCGCTGCGAATCGGGTCGAGGCCTGTGGTGGGTTCGTCGTAGAGGATCACATCAGGTTCGAGGACGATGGCTCTGGCCAGTGCCACTCTTTTTCGCTGCCCGCCAGAGAGCGTGGCCGGATTGCGATCGTAGGTGCCGCCGACACCGACCATGTCCAGCATCTGATCGACTTTCCTGCGACGTTCCTCAGCGGAGACCTGGGTGTGTTCTCGGAGCGGGAACCCGACATTCTGACCGACCGTCATGGAATCGAAGAGGGCTCCCTGCTGAAAGAGAAAGCCGATGCGTCGTCTGATCGGGCCAAGTTGAGCTTCCGGGATACGATCGATTCTGTGGTCATCGAACCAGACCTCTCCCGAGTCGGGTTCGAGAAGGCCCACCAGATGCTTCAACAGCACGCTCTTGCCACATCCACTGGGACCCATGACCACCGTCGTGGCACCGGAGGGAAAGGACAGGTTCAGACCCTTCAGGACATGATTGTGACCAAAGGACTTATCAAGTTCCTCCACTCTCATGACGGATGGCAAGGCGGCAGCCTCTGAGGAGGCTGGATGGGGACGTGGATCGCTTGGCTGTGCGGTTGTCATTGGAATGCGTATCATCCCTCCATTCAATGAGACGAGCAATCTCCACAGGTCGTGTTTTTCGAGGAGTTTCCCTTCAGAAGGGTATCCATGGTTGCATGAGCCAGTCTGGTATTGTCATCTCAGGTACGCAGAGGACTTCTGATGGGCATTTCTGAGCGAAATTACGGTCGCTACAACCCGCCTGGCCATGGCCAGTTCGGTTCCATGGGTAGCCGTGTGGGTGGGCGTGCGCGAAGCTTCAGCGTCACGACCTGGATCATAATCGCCTGCGTGGCGATATTCGTCATCGATGGTTTCCTGCAGTCCTACTCGGGCTGGGTGGAGACCGGTACGCGATACGTCGACAACGGCGACGGCACCTGGAAGGAAGAGGTCGCCAATCCGAACTTCGACAAGTCCTTTCTTCCATCGGACAGCGATGAACAGAAGCCCGTCTCACGAACCATCAACCTGGTCACACGAAACGATCAGATCGTCAAGAAAACCGTCACAGGTCTTCAGGTCATCACAACGAACAAGGAAACGGGCACCAGTCAGATCCGCATCGTCGTCGTGACGCCGATGTCTCCTCTGCAGCGATGGCTTCACTTCTCGACCAAGAAGGTGATCGGAGGTGGGCAGCTGTGGCGTCTGATCGGATTCCAGTTCCTCCATGCGGACATGACCCACCTGCTCTTCAACATGGTGGCGCTCTTCTTCTTCGGTCCGCTTGTGGAGCGGTTCCTCGGAGGGAAGCGATACCTCGCGTTCTACCTGCTCTGTGGCGTCTTTGGTTCTCTCCTGTACCTGTTCCTCAACATGGCGGGATGGGTTTGGATAGATCAATTGGGGTGGCCACCGCTTGGGGGTCTCTTGTTCAATGCCACGGGGGTGCCGCTGATCGGAGCATCGGCGGGCGTATTCGGCGTCATCGTGGGTGGGGCCATTCTCCATCCAAATGTGCGGGTGCTGCTGATGTTCATCATTCCGATGAGGCTGGGCACGCTGGCGATGATCCTGATCGCGATGTCCGTGATATTCATACTCTTCGGTCTGGACAACGCCGGAGGCGAGGCCGCCCACCTTGGTGGCGCGCTCGCTGGGTGGTACTTCATACGACATCCCGAACAGCTCCATGGGCTGTTCAACTTCTTCGGCCGCGTCGATCCGACATCCAGTCACTTCGCCATCAAGGGTCCAAGGCTCCCCGGCGGTGGTCGGGGTGATACGGATCAGGTGGACAGAATCCTCGACAAGATCAGTCGGGATGGTCTTCAGAGCCTGAGCAAGAAGGAAAAGCGAGTGCTCAACGAGGCCTCGCGCCGAGACAAGAAGAGCCGATGACCTCGCCACTCACTTTCAACGTGTCGCATAGATGTCAGGAATCCTCCGCACGAGTCGGTCAGGTGACGACCCTGCATGGTTCATTCGATACGCCTGCCTTCATGCCCGTCGGCACGCGTGCGAGCGTCAAGGGGCTCTCGCCCGATCAAGTCAGTCGATCAGGGAGTCAGATCCTCCTGAACAATGCATATCACCTGATGTTGAGACCCGGTGACGCCATGATCGCCGATCGTGGTGGTGTTCATGAGTTCATGCGATGGGACCGGCCCATCCTCACCGACTCGGGGGGGTATCAGGCCTTCTCCATGGCCGACATCAATGCCATCGACGACGAGGGGGTCACCTTCAAATCCATCATCGATGGTGCGAAAGTCCATCTTGGGCCCGAGCGAGCCATGGAGGTCCAGAACAATCTCGGGGCGGACATCATCATGGCGTTCGACGATTGCCCACCAGCTCAGGCTCCTGATGAAGCGGATCCAAGGGCGATGGGGGCGTTTCGTCAACGGCTCGAGATCGCCGTGGATCGGACCACGGACTGGCTCAGGCGATGTGTCGAGTCGCATGCACGCTCAGATCAACAGAGCCTCTTTGGAATCGTCCAGGGTGGACCTCACTCGGATCTCCGAGAGGCATCGGCCAAGGCCGTCACCAGCATCGATCTGCCCGGATATGCCATCGGTGGTGTCGCTACAGGTGAGAGTCGGGACGAGATACATCGGATTGTGGCAGAAACGGCTCCGCTGCTTCCAGACGCCAAGCCCAGATATCTGATGGGTGTCGGCTACGAACTGGATCTTGTTAAGGCGGTCCGAGCCGGTGTGGACATGTTCGACTGCGTTCTACCAACCAGAAATGGTCGAAATGCCGGTGCTTTCACCCGGTCGGGGAGGCTTCAGCTGCGAAATGCCCGATTCAAGGAGGATGATGCCGTCCTGGAGCCCGGATGTGATTGTCCAGCGTGCTCAGGAGGGTTCAGCAGGGCCTATCTGAGGCATCTGTTCGTTTCCGGGGAGATTCTCGGCCCCGTGCTGCTCAGTCAGCACAACCTCAGACACTACCAACGTCTCATGCTGGACATCCGGCGGGCGATACGGGAAGATGCATGGTCTTCGCTGTACCGGGCCTGGCCAGTCCTTGATCGCGGTTCAGCGACCAGTTAGACGCCTCGTGAACGACCTTTAGATCCGAACCATTACTGACCTCTTTGAAAGAGGTCCTGGAACGCGAGTGATCACATGACAGATGTGAATATGTCAGGGGAATGGACCATTCTGATGGTTGGGCAGACGCCTGTTCAACCTCCTCTTGGTGCCAAGGGGGATGGAGTCGCGCAGGTATCCGGTGACACCACCGCGGCAGCTGCCGACGGCGGTGCCCAGCAGCCGGTCTCGACGTTTCTCGACGGGGGTTTGATGCCCATCATCATCCTCTTCGTGGTGATGATGTTCGGCATGACGTTTCTGACTTCCAGAAAAGAGAAGAAACGTCGCAAGGAAATGCTCAGCAAACTCGATAAGAAAGCTTCAGTGCAGACCATTGGCGGCATCATGGGATCCGTCATCGAGGTCAAGGATGATCTCGTTGTTCTGGAAGTAGACAAGTCCTCAAATACAAGAATGACATTCTCCCGCGCTGCCATCCAGACGGTGCATCAGGCGGGGGACGGAGACGCGACCAGCTGACCTCTCGCTTCAGAGATGTCTCGCGGAAGTAATTGCTCATGCAGAATCTGATCTCAAAGATCGTCCTGATACTCATCATCATTGGCGCCTGTGTCTGGGCTTTCATGCCACCTAGCGAGAAGGTCCGTCTCGGACGCGATCTCAGTGGTGGTGTCAGCCTGGTCTACTCCGTGCGAATGCCAGAAGGTGCCAACCGTCGTCAGGTACTCGACCAGACGATCGATGTCCTCAAGGATCGTGTGAATCCACAGGGTGTCCTCGATATCTCGATGGTTCCGCTTGGAACGGATCGAATCGAAGTGGTCATGCCACTGCCAAATGACGAGGTCAAGGGGCTTGCCGCCTCATTCGACCGGGAGCTTGACGCACTGGTCCAGTCCGCGGAGGTCAAGGCTTCCGAGCTGGACTCCTCCCTACGGGATGGGACCGCGGTCAAGCGATTCGGCGAGGCCGGTGAACGTGGTCAACTGCTCTCCAGGCTCCAGAAGTCCTACAACGACATGCGGAGCCTCGAATCACAGCTTGAGGATGATTCGACCGATCCCAAGGAACGTCGAGGGATCCAGAGAAAGCTGGCCGATGCGGAGATCAGCTACGAGGATCTCTATGAGCAGGTGATGTCGCTGAGCCTCCAGCGATCGAGAATCGTCAGGATGCTCGATCTCCCTGAGAAGAAGGAATTGATCAGGGCACCCAATGGAAGCCCGATGGTGGATGACAGCGGGGAGCGGATGTATCGTCCGTCCCAGCGTACTGCTGCGATGACCCAGATCGTCCAGGAGTTCCCCGATCTCACCAGCGACCTGGCGAAGGTCACGGCAGCGTGGTCCGCCTATCAGGCCAAGCGAACGGGTCTTGACGATCCGGAGGATCTCAAGCGACTTCTTCGTGGTGCCGGTGTTCTGCAGTATCACATCGCCGTCACGCCGGGCCTGGCCCAGGGTGTGAGTGTCGATGACATGCGTTCCCAGCTGCTTGAGGTGGGGCCTGAAAACACTGATTCAAGCAATGCGAGATGGTTCGCCATCCACGATCTCAATCAGTGGGCGGATACACCCGAGAGGCTTGAAGCACTCCAGGCGGATCCCCAGGGCTATTTCGCTTCCAGAGCGTCTCCTCTGGTCGCCGCGGAACACGATGGGCAGATCTACCTGCTTCTCTACACGTCCGAACCCAAGAGCATGACCCATGATCGTGGAGGGGACTGGTCTCTTGAAGCGACCGGACAGACCGTCGACCAGATGGGCCGCCCGGCAGTCAGCTTCCGACTGGATGCGCCCGGTGGCGTTCGAATGGCCCGTCTGACCGGGCCGCACGTGAATGAGCCGATGGCGATCGTACTGGATGAAAAGGTCTATTCGGCCCCGAATCTCCAGAGCCAGATCAGCAACAGCGGCATCATCACCGGCAACTACGGTTCCAAGGAGATCGCGTATCTGATTCGAGTCCTCGATGCAGGTGCGTTGGAAGCCAGGCTCTCGCCGGAACCCATCGCGGTCAGTGTTCTTGGACCGTCACTGGGAGCCGACAACCTCGACCGTGGTTTCAGTGCCTTCATGTGGGCCATCATCGTGGTCGCCGTGTTCATGCTCATCTGGTACATCTTCGCCGGATTCGTCGCGGATGTGGCACTGCTGTGCAACGGACTGATCATCTTCGGCGTGATGGCCATGATGCAGGGAACCTTCACATTGCCTGGTCTGGCCGGTGTGGTTCTGACCATGGGCATGGCCGTCGATGCCAACGTTCTCATCTACGAACGTATTCGCGAAGAGCTCGAGATACACGGTGCCCGCGACCTGCGGGAAGCCATTCGTGAAGGATACAACCGGGTATACAGCACGATTGTCGATGCGAACCTGACCAACCTGATTGTCTGTGCCGTGCTTCTGCTCATGCAGCCAACCACGGAGGTCAAGGGCTTCGCCTTGACGCTCACCATCGGGATCATCGCCACCTTGTTCACGGCGTTGTTCGTGACCAGAGTGATCTTCGATCTCTATGCGAACGTCTTCAAGATCCGAACCTTGCCGATGCTCGCCACCGTCATGCCCGTTCTGGGTCGTCTACTGAGGCCGAAGATCGACTGGGTCAGCCTGCGAGGGATCTTCTGGGCATTCAGCTTCGTCCTGATCGTCGGATCCTGCATCCTCTTCTTCTCACGTGGCAAGCAGATGTTCGACACGGAATTCCGTGGCGGTGTCTCCATCACGATGCAGACTCGGGAAGAGGGCGGCAGTCGACTCATGCTGCCCCACATGGGATCGGAATCCGTCCAGTCCCGAATACGATCCATGGCGGATGACGCCGGAACCGAGGACACGTTCGAGAACCGGCTGCTGAGAGAATTCAGATTCGCCAAGGTGCTCACCATCGGCGATACCGGCACGGACAGCAACGGACAGACCGTTGGAGATGGTTTTCAGGTAAAGATCTCCAATCCACCGGGGGTCGGTGAAAACGAATCCATCCAGGATCTTGTTGAAGCCCAGCTGCTGGTCGAGTTCGGCGATGAACTGGACATCTCGCCCGGCCGGACATTCACCGGCATGGGGGTCCAGCGGTATGCACAGTTCACGAAACCCATCGAGGTGGAAACGCTCGGCGAGGTCCTCGGTAGAGACGATCTCAATGGTGATCTCGGGGAGTTCCGTGGTGGTGTCCTGGTAATCGTCGATGACATCCAGCCGCCGGTCACCACCGATGATGTCCGTCTGCGGATCGATCGTCTCCGACAGGATCCCGACTTCTCATCGGATACGGCAGGTCGAGAGGTGATGGTCTTCGGAACCAGCCCGGCTGGTGACGACACCTACTCGTCGATCGCCGTGGCCGTGATGGATCCGGACATCAACTACATCAAGACGGACAGTGCCCTGGTCGATGTCCGTCTGGCCAAACGTGAGTGGGGGTTGATTTCAACGGCCCTTGAACGTCAGAGCAGCTTCGAACAGGTCAGCAGCTTCGCTCCAAGTGTGGCTCAGACCAGGACCGCCAACGCCATCGGGGCCGTGATCCTGTCGCTGGCTGGCATTCTCTTCTACATCTGGATCCGATTCGGTTCCTTCTGGTATTCACTGGCTGCGATTCTGGCACTCTGTCACGATGTCGTCATCGTCATCGGTTTCCTGGCCTTGTCGGGATATCTGGGTGCCTATGAATTCTTCTGGAGCAACATGCTGCTGGAGGAATTCCTGATCGACACCGGTATCGTGGCGGCTCTGCTGACGGTCATCGGGTACTCGTTGAACGATACGATCGTCATTCTCGACCGCATCAGGGAGAACCGTGGAAAACGGCCGCTTCCCAGCAAGTCGATCATCAACAACTCGATCAACCAGGCCTTCAGCCGTACGGTCCTGACTTCACTCACCACGCTCATCGCCGTGCTGATCATCTACATCGTCGGTGGCACCGGAATCCGTGGATTCGCCTTCGCATTGGTGATCGGAGTGATCGTGGGAAC
>MDTG01027192.1_pt1 | contig 19337 bp, 18 predicted proteins | sample 811421 | NCBI WGS metagenome assembly MDTG01 (sample SAMN05326645, study PRJNA326480) | marine metagenome | isolation source: seawater | place: Pacific Ocean: South East | collected 2011
GCATGGATTGGTCTCATAGTATCTATACCAATTGTTCTTGGAAAAGTTACTTTATTTTGGTTAATTCCATTATTAATTATTTCCATAGTAACAATCCTAGTTACTTTCATACCTTCTATGCCGATAGAATTTAAAGCTTTCGTGGAAACTTTTATTCCTGATAAAGTCTTTTCGAAATTCAGTGAAATTTTTCTTAATCTTAAAAATTTTCCTAGGTTAGATATTTGGAAAAATTCATTTTTATTTATTAGAAATCGTCCATTATTAGGTTGGGGGGCATCAACTTTTTCAATATTATATTTTCAAAAAACAAATTTCTTAAACAATCATGCTCATAATCTGTTTTTGGAATTATCTATAAATTACGGAATTATTGTTTCACTTATAATTTTTCTCACGATTTCTTCAATTATAGTAACCTCTTATTTTTTTATTTTTAAAAAAGAAAATAATTTAGAAGTTATCAATGACAGATCTTGGTGGGCAGCTACCTTTATTTTTATTTTATCTCATTTGTATGATGTTCTGTATTATGACTTAAGAATAAGCATTTCAAGCTGGATATTCATCGCGGGATTAAGGGCTATAATAAGTGAAAATAAAAGCCTCACAAATCTTAAAAAATTTAATTTTTAGATAAGTCTTAAAGTAATGAATCAATCCATTTTATATAAGAATAATTTTACCTAAGGACCTATAATCTATGATTAATTCAAATAATAGAAGAAAGGGAATCATTCTTGCAGGCGGCGTAGGTTCAAGATTAAGTCCCTTAACAAAAGCAACTAGTAAACAATTACTACCTATATACGATAAACCAATGATCTATTATCCTCTTACGACTTTAATGATGTCTGGGGTAAATGAAATACTTGTTATATGTAGAAAAGATCATCTCTCCTCTTTTAAAAAATTACTTGGTAATGGAAATAGTTTGGGCTTGTCAATTGAATACGAGTGTCAGAAGAAACCAGAAGGTATAGCACAAGCCTTTTTGATAGCAGAACAATTTCTTCATAATTCCCCTTGTGTTTTGATTCTTGGGGATAATTTATTTTATGGTAATGATTTAATTTCTCAACTTCAAGATGCGAATAAAAATGACAAAGGGGCTACTCTTTTTGTTTATCCTGTTAGCGATCCATGGAGATATGGCATAGTAAATTTTGATAAAAATAATAAAGCTGTAAATATTGAAGAGAAGCCTAAAAAGCCATCTAGTAATTTTGCTGTGACAGGCATTTATTTTTTTGATAATAAAGTAATTAACTTTGCGAAAGAATTAAAGCCCTCTTCAAGAGGAGAATTAGAGATAAGTGATATAAACCAAAGATATCTTGATGAAAATGAATTAAATATTCAAACTCTTGGCAGAGGAATTGCATGGCTCGATACCGGCACATTTGATGCACTGCAAGAGGCAGGAGAATTCATAAGAACAATCGAAAAAAGACAAGGTTTAAAAGTTGGATGTCCTGAGGAGATTGCATGGAGAAATGGTTGGATAAACGATATTGAACTTAGAAAACTTGTGAAAAAAGAAAAAAATAAGGAATATGGAAAATATTTAAAAAATATATTAGAAAATTATTGAATGAAAATTGAAAAGATTATTAGTAATAAAGGGCATTTACTTTCAGGCCCCTTCTTAATCAAACCAGATTTAATTATTGATAAGAGAGGGATTTTCTTTGAAAGTTGGAATAAGAGACTTTTCGATGATGCGATAAATCAAAGAGTTGATTTTGTACAAGATAATGAATCCATATCTTTTATTGGGATTTTGCGAGGATTACATTTTCAATTAAACCCAGCTGCCCAAGGAAAATTAATAAGGGCAACAAACGGAGAAATATTTGATGTTATGGTTGATCTTAGAAAAAATTCTTCTACTTTTTTAGATTGGTTTGGAACAGTACTTAATGAAGAAAATAATTTTCAAATATGGGTTCCGCCTGGATTTGCTCATGGATTTCTTACTTTGAGTGAGAAGGCAAGAGTCTGCTACAAAGTCACTAATTATTGGTCGAGAAAGGATGAGCGATCTTTGATTTGGAATGAGAATAAAATTGGAATCAAATGGCCACTTAATAAAATAAATGAAACTATTCCTAAGTTATCCAAGAAAGATATGGATGCTAAAAATATTGATTATTTAATTAGAAAGGGAGAAGTTTTTTGATTAAGGTTCTTCTCACTGGAGCATCAGGTCAATTAGGTCATAGCCTGATAAAAACAAAGCCAGCAAATATATATTTAATTACCCCAAGAAGGGAAGAATTAGACATAATCAACACTAAAGCATGCTTTGAAAAGACTTTAGATATTAAGCCAGATTGGATTTTAAATTGTGCGGCCTACACATCCGTAGATTTAGCAGAATCAAATCATGAGATTTGTTTTAAAATAAATAGAGATGCTCCAAAATATTTTGCAAAAGCATTAAATATTACTGGGGGTAATTTAATTCAAATCAGTACTGATTATGTTTTTAATGGTAATCAAAATTACCCTTATTTAACTGATCAAATAAAAACTCCCATTAATATATACGGCAGAAGTAAAGCAGAAGGAGAAGATGAAATTCAAAAAGAAATGACTAATTTAAAAAATTACTACATCTTGAGGACAAGCTGGCTGATGGGAGAAAAAGGAGTTAATTTTGCATCAAAGATTCTTAACTTACTTTCTAAAAAAGATAAAATAGATGTTGTTTCAGATCAATTTGGTTCTCCAACTACTACATTATCACTGGCAAATGTAATATGGAACTTCATATCAAAAGATAAATTTATAAAAGAACATAAACCTAATAGATACCCTATTTATCATTGGAGTGATGATGGTATTACTTCATGGCATAAATTAGCTGTTGAAATATACTCAATAGGATTAAATTTAGGTTTAATAGAGACAAATAAAACAATAAATCCTACCAAGAGTTCAGATTACAAAACAAATGCGCTAAGACCTTCATTTTCAGTGCTTGATTGCAAATCTACCCAAAACTTATTAAATATTGAGAGAATACCTTGGCAGAAATCTATCCATCATATGTTAATAGAAAAATTTAAAGAAAAAAACCTTAATATTTAAAATTTATTTTTTTGGTTATTTTATAATAATATTATGAATAAGAAAATATTAGTAACTGGTGGAGCAGGCTTTATAGGGGGGGCATTAATTGAAAGATTACTTAAAGAGGAACAAAATATCATTTACAATATTGATAAATTATCTTATAAAAATGGATTAATTAGAATTAGTGAGTTTAATAAAAACAATAGACACAAACATTATTTAATTGATTTAACTAATAAAGAATTTTTAATAAATTTATTTGAACAAATTAACCCTGATGTTATTTTTCACCTAGCAGCTGAGAGTCATGTAGATGTCTCTCTAGTTAATCCTGCAAAGTGCGTGCAAAGCAATGTACTTGGCACATTTAATTTACTAGAAGCAACTAGGATATATTGGAATAAAATAACAAGTTCAAAGAGAGAATTTTTTAAGTTTATTCATGTAAGTACAGATGAGGTTTTTGGCAGCCTTGGTAAGGATGGCAAATTTAATGAAGGTTCGAATTATGATCCTAGAAGTCCATATTCGGCATCAAAAGCTGCTAGTGATCATTTAGTTAATGCATGGTTCCACTCTTATTCAATACCAACAATTATTACAAATTGTAGTAATAATTATGGACCTTTTCAATTTATAGACAAACTAATTCCACTAGCTATAACAAATGGGATTAATAATTTACAAATTCCTTTATATGGTGATGGATTAAATATTAGAGACTGGCTATTTGTAGAAGATCATATTGATGCATTAATTCTTGTTTACAAAAAAGGCAGAATTGGAGAAAAATATTGTGTTGGAGGTTATGGTGAGAGAACTAATAAAGAAGTATTAGAAAAAATATGCAATATTCTTGATATTTTTGTTCCTAAAGAATATCTACATAGGGAATTAATTAAGAATGTTCAAGATAGAGCTGGTCATGATAGGCGTTATGCAATAGATTCAAATAAGATTACAAAAGAGCTTAATTGGATACCAAAAATATCATTTGATAAGGGTATTGAATTAACTGTCACTTGGTATCTAGAAAATAGAAATTGGTGGAAATATTTAAAATAAAATGAAATCTAACCTTACCTATACTATTAAAGAAAATATCGCTAATTATTTTGGCTTAACATTACCTATATGGATGCAAAGTAGAAAAAGTTTATTAATCTATTACTTCTTAGACCTCGCAATATTTATATTTTTTTATTTAAGTAATTCTATAAAAACAACTTCAATAGATAATTTAAAGTTACTTAGCTTATCATTATCATGGGGATTATTTAGTTATATATTTGGAAGATATAGTAGGGAGAATAAATATTCTAAAGCAATCATTCAAATTTATTACTTATTAATAAAGACAATATTTGTTTTAATATTTGTATACATTGTAGATAAAATTATTTTAATATTCATACCATTCTTATTCCCTATTGGTCGAAATTCGTTTTTATTAATTGGTATATCTAGTGCATTTATTCAATCATTAAGATTAATTCTTCTTAATTCTTTAAATAAAAAAAATAAATCAATTTTTATTTTTGGCGAAGAGGATGACATCAAAACATTTAAAAAAGAATCAAAAAATTTTCTAAAAAACAAAAATACAAATATTTTAAAAATGGATTGCATAAGTGATCTTTTTTTAATTAAAGAAAGAGACTTTAAAACTATCGTTATAGCTTCAGAGGGTATAAAATTTGATAATAGTGAATTTCTTATTAATGAGACTTTTAAAAATAATTTAGAAATACTTAATAAATCTGAATGGTTTGAGAAATATGTCCATAAGATTCCATCTCAATTCATCTCATTAAATTTTATAAATTACACCAATAAATATATAAATAGCAATAAAATTCATATGAGGATAAAAAGGATGGCTGATGTTTTTTTGAGTCTTATATTATTATTCTTAACTTTTCCAATAATTTTTGTTGTAGCACTATTAATAAAATTAGAAGATAATGGGCCTATATTTTATAACCAAGTTAGAACAGGTCTTTTTGAACAGCCGATAATAATAAGAAAATTAAGGTCAATGAAAATCAACTCTGAAAATAATGGAGCGGTTTGGGCGAATAAAAATGACAAAAGGATTACAAAGATAGGAAGATTAATAAGAAAAACAAGAATTGATGAATTACCTCAATTAATAAATGTTTTAATTGGAGACATGAGTTTAATTGGACCACGACCAGAAAGACCTCAACTTGAAGAAAAGCTTAACGAAAAGATTCCTAACTATAAATATAGGCATATTATTAAACCTGGTCTAAGTGGGTGGGCTCAGGTAAATTTTCCATATGGTTCATCAATATCTGATTCTTCTGAGAAACTAAGTTATGATCTCTTCTACATACAAAACAAATCTATATGGTTAGATTTATTAATATTTATTCAAACAATTAAATTAATTTTCAAAATGAAAGGTTATTAATTTGGAATGATTTTTGATTGCTTTTTATTTTTCCAAGAATTAGATTTACTCGAAATTAGATTAAATTATTTGTATGAATATGTTGATAAATTTATTATTGTAGAATCTTGTCAAACATTCAACGGTAAACAAAAGAACTTCAATTTCGAGAATCACAAAGATAGGTTTGATAAATTTTCTAATAAAATAATTTATTACAAGATAAATGATTTCCACCATACTCCTGAAGAACTATATCAATATCTTGCAAATCATAAATATTCGAACAAAAGATTTATATCAAAATTGATGGAAAGTCATTCGCACTATAATAAAAAGTATTTATGGTGGGTACTAGATTCATATCACAGAGAATGTATACACCTAGCATTAAAAAAAATTTGCAATTCTAATGATTTAGTTATTTTTTCAGATTTAGATGAAATTCCTTCAGTAAAAGTATTTGATCTAATTAAAAAAAACGAAGGATTAATTTTTCCATTAGTTTGCGAACAATATGAATTTAAATATTATCTAAATAGTCTTAATAATTCAAAGTGGCTAGGCTCGATTATATCTCCATATTCATACTTAGAAAATAAATCACTAAATCTTATGAGGAAAGAATCTGTTAGATTTAAGAAGATAATAAATGGAGGTTATCACTTTACTTCATTAGGGGGGGCAATATTATTAAGATCCAAGATTGAAAATTGGGGGCATCAAGAATTTAATATAGATGACATAAAAAATAATCTTAAACATAATTTATTAACTGGTAGAGATGTTTTTTATAGATTAGGAATTCCGAAAAATAAGATAATTGATATAGAAAAGGAGAAGATTTTTGATATTAAAATTAGAAAAATACTTATGAACTATAACCAATTGCAAATCAAATACATTATCAAGGAGGATTTATTTGATGTAATGAAGTATAGATATATTCAATTAAAAATATATATATCATTAATATATAAAAATCCTTTAGGTGCATTTAAGAAATTAAAAAAAATTTTTATTGAAAAAATATCAATATTATTAAATTTTTTTTCTATGCTATATAAATAAAAATGATAAGTTTAAAAAATGAATATAAGAAATATAAAGAATTAACTCTAAGTCTTATTTCACATAAAAATTTAACTGTTAACACAATTTCATTATTTATAATTTATGGATTTAATTTTCTTATTAGTCTATTAGTTCTTCCGCATCTAATTAAAAGTTATGGCATTTCTAAATGGGGAGAAGTAGTTTTTCTTCAATTAGTTCTTAATTATTTAATTTGGATAATTGATTGGTCATTTAATCAATATAGTTCTAAATTTGTTTCTATAAATTCCAATAAATTTAAAGAACTTAAAAATGTATTTAGAGAAACTTGGACTGCTCAATTTATTCTCACGATTTTAAGTATTTTTATAAGTTTTTTCTTATTATTTTTTTTGGGGGAAGAAACGCTTTTCTTGCCATTTTGTTTAATTCTCATTGGTAACTTCTTACAACCATATTGGTTTCTAAATGGTTTAGAAAAGATCTATGAAAGTGCACTACTTCAATTATTTCATAAAGTTTTTTTCGGATCACTAACAATCTCTTTTATAAATAATTCTTCTGAAATAAAGACATATTTTCTTTACTATAGCCTTAGCTTTTTTATCACTGGGATTTTCTATCAAATCAGAGTTTCAAGTAAATATAAAAATTTAATAGGATTAATTAGCTTTTGGAAAGGTTTTCGTACTATAAAAAAAAGTTCAGGCTTATTTATTTCATCTATTTTAGGATCTTTAATAAATTCGTCATTGCCTCTTTTAATTGGTAGCTTTCTTGGCCCTGGGAGGCTTGGAATGTTTAATATAGCAGACAGAATCAAAGGGATTTCCGTCCAATTATCGCATCCTCTGAGCCATTCCCTTTATCCAAGAATGACAAAAGAGTATTATAAAAGTAAAAATAAAGGTAATAAGATACTTAAATATTTTTTATACCTTTTCCTTTCAATAACTATCGTTAGTTTTATCTTTTTAAATTTATATATTAAAGAGGTAGTCTCTTACTTCACAAACGAAGATATCTTAAAAATAATTAGTATATTAAGAATACTTTTATTTTCTTTTGTGATAAATGTAATAGAGGAAATTATGGTATATCAATATATGATTCCTAATGGAATGTATAAAGAAATAAATAAACTAAGAATATCAATTCTTACAACTATTATTTTAACAGGGGTTCCCTTTATATATTTTTTTGGAATTATGGGCGCTGCTTATTCAAATTTAATTTCAGAATCAGTTGGATTAATCTATGTCCTAACCAAATATAATAGAACTAAAAAACATCCTTACAAAAAAGAAAGTTTTTAATATGATTTTATTAAAATTCAAAAAAGGGCAAGGTCTTGGCAATCAACTATGGAACTATGTCGTCTTAAGGTCGATTGCAGATTTAAATAATTTCAAATTTAAAATTATTGACTACGAAAACTTTAAAGCAAAAGATTTTTTAGATATTCAAATATCAAATACAGAAGAAAATTATAAAAATGAAATTCATAAGCAATATAAGGAGAGTGCAATATTTGATAGTGATTTAAAATGCTTAATACATTCTTTTGATGAAAATATTTTAAATATTTCGGATAATACAATATTAGAAGGAAACTTACAGTCGGAAAGTTATCTCAAACCAAATATAGAAATATTAAATAAATATATTGGATTAAAAGGTGTAAATAAAAACAAACAAATCAAAAAAAATACTTGTATCCTCAACATAAGAGGTGGTGAATATAAACTACATAGGAATTTAATTCTTCCAAAAAGTTATTGGTTAAATGCAATAAATAATATGCTAAAAATCAACAAAGAACTTGAATTTAAAATTATTACCGATGATATCTTGTACGCTTCTAAACTATTACCTAATTATGAAATAATACAAGGAGGAATAAAAGAGGATTTTATCAACCTTTATTTATGTAATTATGCAATATTATCAAATTCAACATTTGGTTATTTCCCAGTTAAATTAGGCATGAAACCTGAAATAGTTATAGCACCATACCAATGGGCGAGATTTGGAAATACTAAAAATAGATGGGTCTCCCCTTGTAACTATTATAAGGATTGGCTATGGCAAAACATAGATGGTAATTTAGTAGATGAGAGAGAGATAAATAACTCTATAATAAATTCAAAAATTATTTATGAATCTTATAATATTAGAACAAATTCTGAAGCACTTAAGAGATTAAATTTTAAAGATATAATTCCAAGCAAATTTAAAAAGCCCGTCAAAAAATTCCTTTCAAAGATATTTCCACTTTTCATTGGGTGATCGCTTAATACCTTATGGAACAAGTTAAAGAAATAAAAAAAAGATTTTTAAGGGAAGTCGAAAAAAATAATATATGTATTTCAGAAAATCCTAAGGGGACTGATATTTTTTGGCCAAAATCGTTTGCAAATTTATATTATCAAGATGCATTTTGTAAAATTTATGCTCAAAATAAATCTCCAGTTATCTTGCAAATAAACGAGTCCAACGAAATCATAAATAATTTATGGATTGGTTTTTTTAAGAATCCAGTAATAAAAAATGAATTTTTAATTAATAATCAAAGCCTTATAAAATTTAAGGCATCATATACAGATTTTACTTTTGACATTGTAATTATAAAAAATTACAAGAGAATTGCAGATATCAACTATTTTATTGATTTTCTAAAATCTAAATTAAAAAAAAATGGGATAATAATTATTGAAAATATAAATTTTGATATTAAATTTGTTACTCAATTATTTTTCCGACATGCCTGTAAAATTTTTGATTTTAGATTTAACCGATTTCTAATTGATAACTCTATTATTGAAATAAAAAGAAATTCTCCTTTCAAAAATACGTTATTCAAAATAAACTATATGCCGCGATATATTTTTCATTTGATTGTGGAACTTGTTTACTATAGTTTATATATTTTGAATTTACTCATTCAACAGCAAAAATAAAAAAAAATCATATATAATTAATCAAAATATAACTTGATTTTTTGAGAAAAAGCTTAACGATTCTTGCAGTAGCTGATACAAAAATAACTGAGACTATCAATTCTCTTAAGATATCTTCAAAGAAGATTAATTATAAGAAAGTAGTTCTTTTAAGTTCAAAGCATATAAATAAATCCTATATTTTTAAGGAACTGGAGATTATAAAGATTGAGCCCCTAAAATCTTTAAAAGATTATAATCATTTTATAATATATCATCTTCATAAGTATGTTAAATCTTCTCATATACTTCTGGTCCAATGGGATGGATTCATAATTAATGGGAAAAAATGGGAAGATAAATTCCTTGATTATGACTATATTGGGGCTCCTTTTATTCCAAGAGCAAAAAATTTTGATTATTCAAGAGATCAGTTTGGAGACTTTTATAGTATTGGTAATGGAGGTTTTTCTCTTAGAAGTTTAAATCTATTAAGAGCGGCTTCAAAATATGAACTTAGTGATGAAAAATCTCGAACTCAGAATCATGAAGATGGTTTTTTTTCCGTCTATCATAGAAAATTTCTAGAATCAAAAGGATTCAGGTGGGCTCCATTCTCTCTAGCAAAAAAGTTTGCGATTGAAACTCCTCTGAGCTTTCGTGATTTTTTTGATTTACCCTTTGGTTTTCATGGGAAAAAATTATTTAAAATTCATCCAAAAATTTTATTTATAAGATTTATTAGTATTTTTCTTTAGAAAAGATAAATTTATTGTCACTTAATTCTAAATAAAAATAATAAATTATCTTTTTATCAAGCACTTTAATCGTATTATAATATCAATTCAAATTATGAAAAAATAATCTAATGGGGAAGTTTGTACCGCCAAAAGATATAAAAAGAATATGTTGTATTGGAGCAGGTTATGTTGGAGGTCCATCAATGGCCGTTATTGCTGATAATTGTCCTCATATCAACGTCACTGTAGTTGATATAAATAAAGAAAGAATCCAATCTTGGAATAGTGAGAATTTTGAAGAGTTACCAGTATTCGAACCTGGTTTAAAAGAACTCATAAAAAAAAATAGAGGTAAAAATCTTTTCTTCTCAAATAATGTTAAGAAAGAAATTGAATCATCGGATATGATTTTTTTATGCGTAAATACTCCTACAAAAATAAAAGGAATTGGCTCTGGCAAAGCTAGTGACTTAAAGTGGCTAGAAATATGTGCTAATGAAATTTCTAATCATGCTAAAAACAACACTATTGTTGTTGAAAAAAGTACGGTTCCAGTCAAAACAGCCGAAATTCTTGAAGAAATCTTAAGTGAAAGCAATTCTGGAAACAATTTTTCCGTATTATCAAACCCAGAGTTTTTAGCCGAAGGAACAGCTATAAATGATTTGCTTAATCCAGATAGAATACTAATTGGTGGTAAAGACAAAAATTCAATTGAAATCCTCTCAAAAATTTATATGAATTGGGTAAGCCCTGAGAAAATAATAAAAACAAATATTTGGAGTAGTGAATTATCCAAACTCTCTGCGAATGCGTTCCTCGCACAGAGAATTAGCTCAATAAATTCAATCTCTGCTATATGTGAAGAAACGGGTGCTGACATTAATGAAGTTTCAAAATCAATTGGTGCAGACAGTCGTATTGGTTCTAGATTTTTACAGTCAGGACCTGGATTTGGCGGAAGTTGTTTCAAGAAAGATATTTTAAATTTGATTTATCTTTGTGATTTTTTTAAACTTCCTCAGATTTCTAATTATTGGGAAAGCGTGCTAAAAATAAATGATTGGCAGAAAAGAAGAATCTCAAAAATTATAGTTGAAAAACTTTTTGGAACTGTTAGTGAAAAAAAGATTGCAATACTTGGTTTTGCTTTTAAAGCGGATACTAACGATACCAGAGAATCGCCCTCAATATCAATTTGCCAAGATTTATTAGAGGAAGGGGCAAAACTATTTATTCATGATCCAAAAGTAAAGTCTGAACAGATAAATTTCATACTTAACGAATCTCTATTAAATTGTGATACTAAATTTGATGGTACATGGGAGTATTCTCAAGACATAGATAATGTAATTAAAGACGCTCATGCAATTATTATTCTGACCGAATGGGAAGAATATTCAAAAATAAAATGGATAGATAAAGAAGGTTTACTTAAAAAACCTTTGTGGATATTTGATACAAGATCAATAATAGATATTGAAGAAATTAACAAGACAAAAATTAAACTATGGAGACTTGGTAGTAAAACAATAAATTTAAATTCATCGCAAAAAAATTAATCAAACTTCAAAATGTCACTTAATCAAACACGCAATCTAGTTACTGGTGGGGCAGGTTTCCTTGGATCACATCTTATTGATAAATTAATAGCATCAGGACAAGAAGTTGTTTGTATTGATAATTTTTATACTGGAAGAAAAAGCAATCTTAATCAATGGGTAGGCAATCCTAAATTCGAATTAATCAGACATGATATTACAGAACCTATACTTGTAGAAGTTGATAGGATTTGGCACTTAGCATGTCCTGCATCTCCAATTCAATACCAATCCAATCCAATAAAAACAGCAAAAACTAGTTTTTTAGGGACATACAATATGCTTGGTTTAGCAAGAAGAACAAGAGCAAGAATTTTTTTAGCCTCTACAAGTGAAATCTATGGTGACCCTGAAGTACATCCTCAACCTGAAAACTACAGAGGAAATGTTAATACCATTGGGCGAAGAAGTTGCTACGATGAAGGCAAAAGAATCGCAGAAACATTATGCTTTGATTATAAAAGAATGCATTCAACAGAAATACGAGTTGGGAGGATATTTAATACGTTCGGACCAAGAATGTTAAAAGATGATGGAAGAGTTATAAGTAATTTTATAGTACAAGCATTAAAAGGTAATTCTTTAACAATTTATGGCGATGGGAGTCAAACGAGAAGCTTCTGTTATGTCTCAGATTTAATAGAAGGTATTTATAAATTTATGAATAGTGATTTTTCAGGTCCAATAAACTTGGGTAATCCAGAGGAATTTACAATCATTGAACTCGCAAAAATAATTATTGATAAAATTAATCCTTCGTTGGAGATAGAGTATAAAGAACTACCTGAAGATGACCCTAAAAAAAGAAGGCCTGACATTAAACTTGCGAAAGAAGTAATTCAATGGGAGCCTAATATCAGTCTTTCTGCAGGATTAGATAAGACAATAGAATATTTTAAAAGTTTTTACTAAAAATTATTTCGCCCTAAGAAACTTTTTATAAAAAACAACCACTAATCTGCTGGGCAAAAGTCGAATGGATGACCTTAATAAAAAAGAAGGTAAAAAAAAGATAAAATCTTTAAAAGAATATTTCCAAAAAGTTTTAAATAATCTCATTTCATTAAACACCATATTTAGGCCAATTCTTCTAGAAATTATTTGATTTGATTTCATTGCCACTAAATATTCATCTAAATTAGAACATCTTAATCCACTATGAATTGCTCTAATCCATAAATCATAATCTTCATAAAAAGGAAAATGCCTATAGCCTCCATCTAATTTAAGAATTGAGTCAAGTTTAAAACAAATTGATGGGTGATTAAAAGGATTTCTAAATGGAATCATATTTTTTATTTTCTCTTCACTTGTAGGTACCTTTTTAATGGAAATAATATTATCTACATTATTAAGGAATTCAGAAACATAAGATCCTGAAATATCATAATTTCCTTTGATCATAAAAGAAATTTGTTTTTCTGCTCTTGATGGCAAATTATAATCATCAGTATCGAAGCGAAGAACATATTTTGAGTCGCATAATTTAAGTCCTTCCCTTAGTGCAATACCCAATCCATAATTCTCATCAAGCTCTAAAAGATCAATTTTCAAATAGACTTTAAAACTATTAACTATTTCAAATAAATCATATTTAACAGGTCCATCAAAGACTAGAACAACCTTTTTTGGTTTTAATATTTGTTTATGAATTGAATTTAAAGCATAATTCAATTCTTCTGAAGAAGTTTTGAAGTAAGCTGAACCTAAAAAATCATAAGTCATATAATAAATTTAAAAATATATTTATTGATTTATAAGTAACCTATTTTTTTTTGCCAATAAAATAATTTGCATCTTCTAGGATTTAGATAATTAATTACTAAAATAAGCTATGTTTATAAAAAAAGTAAAGTTAGGAAAATTGAATTTTTTTTGCATTTCTTCGTATAATAATAACCTAGATTGGTTAAATAATTATGAAAATCCACACTTAATTTACGATAAAACTTGGGATGGAGGTTACAAAGATAACGATAGTAAATTAAGAATACCGCCATCACATTTAAAAGAAAAATATCCTAAATTCAATATAGTTAGAGGCAACTATAGAGGTTATAACGTTACTGATTACTTAACATTTATAATTGATAATTATGATTCACTTCCAGATATAACAGTTTTCCTGAAAGGTAATACAATCGGTAGGCATGTTAGTGAAGAAGTTTTCAAAACATTAGTAAATAATAAATACTTTACTTGTATTGAAGACTGGGGAAGTTATGACTTAAAACAAAGATCTTTGAGTAATGGTTATGCAATGATTTCCTGTGAAGGAGGTTGGATGGAAAAGAATACAAGCTGGTACCTTCGACATCATAAACATCCTACAAAATATTTTTTAAGTTATAACAAATTTTTATCATATACTTTTAATAACCCAGTTTTCCCAAAATATATAAGATTTCCACCAGGTGGTTGTTTTGTAGTCCCCAAGGATTACATTATTAAATATAATAAAAATTTTTATAAAAACTTAAAGTTATTCGCTGAGCATTCAAGAGTATCTGGGGAGGGGCAACTTATAGAGAGAGCTTTGTATACTATTTGGAATTGTAATTTCGATGTTTCAGAAAAAATGCAGAGCCCTTTTGATGAAAAAAGTTTTACCTTTCCTCCTCATAAATTAAGAATTTTTTATAACTTTTTAAGTAAATTCAAATCAATTATTAATAAGAGTACTTAATAATTTTTTTATTTAAAATATTTTTCATATTTAAGTCTATATAAAATTTGAATTAAACTTTTAAAATATTTATTAAATAATTCATATAAGATTGATAATAATAACCTATCAAATTTAATTAATATACGAAGATAAAATATAATTAAAAAACTCTTTTTTTTATATTTATGCTTATTTATTAAATATTCTAATTCTTTCTTTAGTTTTATTTTAGTAGATTTATCTTTATCTACTAGCAATGAACTGAACTGTTTTTCATGAATCTCATTTACTATGAAAACATTTTTAATATATTGCGGTTTACCTAATTTTTCAAATAAAGAGAAATAATAATCCACGTCTAATCTCATCCAAGATTTTTTATCAAATAAAATTTTTTTGTTATTTCTTAAGGCTATTGCACTTGGTGAGCCAATAGTATTAACTTCCAAAATATTTTCTTGAAAATAAGGTATTAATGGTTTATGAATTCTTTTTGAGGCTTGGTCATAATGTAAAGAATTCATTACTGCCCAGTTTTTATCATTTAACATTAATTGTAAATTTATTTTGAATAAAGAATATTTATCAAAGAAAAAATCATCTGAGAAAAGAATCTTTATCCATTCTCCAGAGCAATTTTGCATAGCGTTATTAATATTACCTTGAATAAATCCTCCAATATTTTCTGCATTATATATATTTATCATCTTGGCCTTCAAGACAGGGTCAGTGTTTAATCTATTAAAGATATTTTGAGTGCTAATAATAACCTCATAACTTTTAAAAGTTTGTTTTTTCACAGAATTTATACATCTATACAATTGATTTATAGAATTTTCATCTCTGTAGTAAAAAGGTATTGCTATAGAAAAAAATGGCTTTGAGATCACTTTTGGTTCATACGATCAGATATCCATGTTTTTGGAGTTAGATCTGAAATTATCTCAACAGGAATATGTCTATTAAACTTGGATACTCCTCTTTTTTCAATATATTGAACCATAGATTTTAATCCATCCTCTAAATTAACTTTAGTTCCATAATCGAGAATCTTTCTCGCTTTATTTGAGGAGCAAACAGCATGTTTTACTTCTTGAGGTCGTGCAGGTAAAAATTTTGGGGCGCCATTAAAATTAGTTAATTCGCAAATTTTCTCTGAAAGTTGATTTATCGTTATAACTTCCTCATCTGGACCTACATTAATAACATTTCCAAGAGGTTCGTCATCCAAGCAAGCTGTCATTAAACAACTTAATACATCTTGTATAAAAGAAAAGCATCTTGTCTGCATACCATCCCCATAAATAATTGGAGGCAAACCTTGTAAGCATCTGTTAATCATAATTGATGCTACATTTCTGTAGGGATCATCATATTTTTGTCTTGGGCCAATAATGTTATGTGGTACTAAGGTGACATATTCTATTGAATGAACTTCAGCAAGACATTCTAATGTTTGTTCAGCTGCATACTTTGCAATGCCATATGGATCCTGTGGTTTAGGAGTCATATCTTCAGTAAATGGTATTTGAATTGCTCCATATCTTGCCATTGATGAACAATTAACTATTCTTTTAACTCCACTTGCTATTGCAGCACTAAAGACTGAGATTGAGGCTTCATAAATATTTGATGTGACAAAACTTGGAGAAAACACACTTAAACCCTCATAAGCTGTTGCGGCTGTATGCACAAGAATATCTGGTTTGAAATCATTAAATATTGTCTTTATTTGATCGCTCCTACAATCGAAGGGAAAGAAAATAGCTTCTTTGGGAACATTATCCTCATATCCTCCGATTAAATTATCATTTCCTGCTACTTCATAACCTTGATGCAGAAATTCATCTGCGACATGAGAACCCAAGAAACCCGCTATTCCAGTTATGAAAACTTTCTTCATTAACTCCAATCAATTTTTACTATAATATACGATAAACAAGCCTCAGTTAAAATATAAATTTACGAGAATAATTAATTTAAAATTTTTTCCATTCTGGACAATAGGCATTTTCGAAAATAAAGTTATCAGTAACAAAAATATGAGGATAAATATCTAATCTTTTATTTAAAAATCTAGAAAAAATTGCGCCCCAATAATAAAATGTACTGTTATTAAAAATATGATGTTTACAATGGGCTTGAGCTGTAAGTCTTTCCCAAGATCCAATATAATCATTATCATGAGACACAATATAAAAGGGAGAATTAAATTTTAAATTATCTGTAAATTGATTTTCCTTTTGGACAAAAACAAAGAAATTAGGTTCTTCAACTAAAAGTTCAAAATGTCTAATTACTTTATTAAATGCCTCAGGACTCTTAATCTTTGAATTCTTTGAAGCATGAATTTTGGGATCCTTTGATTCCTCATAAAATCTTATGCACAGTGCAACAGAGTTTGTACATGAGTTAATTCTCTCAGTAAGTTCTTGAAATTTACTTTTTTTATCTATTTTAAAATTTGGTTTAACTAAATTATATAAATTTTTCAAATTTGAATTTATTAATTTATAATCTTGAAAATAACCATTAAAAATAACAAGGTTACTATTAGGAATATTTTTATTTTTATTACTATCATCTATTACCTTAATCCTTAAGAAATTATTTATATATGGAAAATACTTATCCAGAAATATAACTACTCCAGAAATAAAACTAAAGGGAAAAGAATTAATAAATTTACTTTTGCGTAATGCCTTTATTTCTAATTTTCTTTTATATTTAAAATCAAGAAAAAAACCTGTTCTAATATCTAATTTAAGATCCTTATTATTTTTATAAAGGTCATAAAATTTCGAAATTTGAAAAAGTTGATTTCCAAGGCCTCCTTTTAGAATTATGCTTTTCATATATCCTTATCTTTTACTCCATCATAAACATCTTCAAAAATATTATTTAATGACTTTGTAATTTTCCAATTTGGAAAATCACTTTTTATTTTTGTAAGATCACTATAGTAACAGATATGATCTCCAATTCTTTCCCTAGAGTCATAATCATATAGCATTTTATTTCCTGACAAAGATTCGATCATACTAAATGCCTCAATAATAGAAATACTATTCTCATAACCTCCACCAATATTGTATACAGCTGCTAATTTAGGATTTTTAGAAAATAAATAAATAAAATTTGCCACATCATAAGAATGAATATTATCCCTTACTTGTTTTCCCTTATAGCCATAAATTATATACTTTTTATTCATTACGTTGCATCTTATTAAATAATTCAAAAATCCATGTAATTCTACTCCTGAATGAGAAGGTCCAGTAAGGCAACCACCTCTAAGGCAGCAAGTTGGAATATTAAAGTATCTTCCGTACTCCTGAACTAATAAATCTGCAGATAATTTTGAAACTCCAAATAAAGAGTGAGTCGATTGATCTATAGTCAAAGTTTCATCAATACCTTTTTTAAATAATTTATTCTTATACTCCCAACGAGTATTTAGTTCTTGTAACTCAATTTTGTTAGGGGTATCTCCATAAACTTTATTTGTAGAAAGATGAATAAATGAGGAATCTGAACAATATTTCCTCGTTGATTCTAATAAATTCAGAGTCCCAAGAGCATTAACCTCAAAATCCAAAAATGGGATTTCAGCTGCTTTATCATGGGAAGGTTGCGCAGCTGTATGAACAATTATGTTTGGTTTAAGATTCTCAATTAATTCATCAATTAATTTTCTATTCCTTATATCGATATTATAACTTTTAAAAGATTTGAATTTATTTTCTAATCTTTCTAAATTAATCTTTGTACTTCCTTGAATTCCAAAGAAGACTTCTCTCATATTATTATCTACTCCAAAAACTTTAAATCCCTTTTCACAAAAGAAATTAACCACCTCCCCTCCAATCAAACCTGAAGAACCAGTAACTAAAATTGAATCTTTTTTCAAAATTTTCCAAAATTATATATTTATATTTTTACTATAAGGTTTTGTTGTTAATCATATGCAAATAGTTAATTGTTAAGAATATTTTTAAATAACTAATAATATTTAAATAATTGAAAGGAGTAAAAATTTATCTTTTTTAAAATTTATAATTAAGCTAATTTTTTAAATTTAATTTGATATGGTTTGTGTATTGTAACTTCTATACCAATCAATAAATTGATCCAAACCTTTATCTATAGAAGTAGTTGGAGAATAATTAATCCATTTCCTCAATTCAGAAGTATCTGCAGAGGTCTCTATGACATCACCTTTTTGAATTGGCAAGTATTCTTTAATAGCTTGAAAACCTAATTTATTCTCTAATATTTTAATAAAATCCATTAGTTTAATAGGATTTCCATTCCCAATATTAAAAATTTTAAAGGGTGCAATTTGTTCCTTTTCAAATGAAGATTGATTATTCTCAACAGGTTTAAAGCAACATCTAAACAATCCTTCTATTACATCTTCAATATATGTAAAATCTCTTCTCATTTTCCCGTAATTAAATATTTTGATTGTTTTTTTCGAAAGCATCGATTCAAGAAATATATATGGAGCCATATCTGGTCTACCCCAAGGACCGTAAACTGTAAAAAATCTAAGTCCTATGGTTGGAATTTTATAAAGATGACTATAAGAGTAAGCTAATAATTCATTTGATTTTTTTGTCGCAGCATAGAGACTTAAAGGCTTATCTACTAATTGATCTTCTTTAAAAGGTAAAGTTTTGCATCCGCCGTATACCGAACTGCTTGATGCAAAGACAAAGTTTTGGATCCTAATTTTTCTTATTGATTCAAGTATATTTCCAAATCCAATTAAATTACTTTGAAAATATGTATCTGGATTATCAATTGAATATCTTACTCCAGCTTGTGCCGCAA
>MDTG01047761.1_pt1 | contig 19337 bp, 19 predicted proteins | sample 811421 | NCBI WGS metagenome assembly MDTG01 (sample SAMN05326645, study PRJNA326480) | marine metagenome | isolation source: seawater | place: Pacific Ocean: South East | collected 2011
GATAATTGAGAATTTGAATGATGCAGTGGAGCATCGTGCCATTGCTGCTCGGATTGGTTTATGGGGAAATCATGGTTATGAGGCCGCGTTTTTCCAGGCATTCGAAGATAAAAATGGCGCCAGGTTAGAAGGTAAAAAAAGTTACCAGCTAGTCCTGCAGAACCCGCTGCCCGCAAAAGCTTTTTGGTCTGTTACAAATTACACAGTTCCAGACTTTTTTCTTTACGACAATGCGGAGCAAAAATACTCAATTTCAAGTTACGACAAGGATCTAAAGTTTAACGATGACGGTTCAATATCCATAATCTTTAGTCACGAGAGGCCTGACGAGATACATGGTAACTGGCTGCCGACCCCAAAGGGTTTTTTTCGACCATTGCTGTCTCTTTATCATCCAGACCTCAGCAAAGTTCGTAAATTTTGGCCGTCGAGCATTCGGGAAATTACTTTTTGACCGACAGTTAAAGTTTGTCACGGTGTAAAAATCTGATAGCTTACGCTTTGCTGCGCCGTAGCTTTTGCAAAATCTGTAATAAATGAAGCACGTGAAAAAGTACGGCTCTCATTCCTTTCATGGGGGAAAGCGCCAAAGGCCCCGTAGCTCAACTGGATAGAGCGCGAGACTTCTAATCTTGAGGTTGTAGGTTCAAGTCCTACCGGGGTCGCCATGCTGCGATGAAGTGGTGGAGGTTTCTAGTAGGGGCCTCCGCCACCACCACTATTGCCGCTTCCGCTGTTGCTGCTTCCCCCGCCGCCATAAACGCCGCCACCGCCGCCACCGGCGCTGGAAATGATAATTGCTGCTGCCGCGATGGCCAGGTAAGTCGACATATAGCCATATTGGCCATGCTCTTCATCGCCTTTTTTATATATGCCGTAATTTGTTGAGCATGCCGACAGCATCAAGGCTGCCGCAATCGATATGATTTTACGCATTAGGAACTCCACTGTTGCTAACTGTAACGTGGTGCTGCAACAAAAAATGTCAAAAAATCAACGTGCGACATTTTAGAATGGAGAAAATGCGCTTGATTGTTACGCCAACCGGTTTGCCCTTGTTGAGTAAACGCGGTAAGACAAGCCGAATAATTGAATTAGGTGAAACAATGCCGAAACTGAGAAGCAGAACATCGACACACGGGCGCAATATGGCCGGCGCGCGCGGCCTCTGGCGCGCCACCGGCATGGGTGATAGCGATTTCGGCAAGCCGATTGTCGCCGTCGTCAACAGTTTCACGCAATTTGTGCCGGGTCATGTGCATTTGAAAGATTTGGGACAGCTTGTCGCGCGCGAGATTGAAGCGGCCGGCGGTGTTGCCAAAGAGTTCAATACGATTGCCGTTGATGATGGCATCGCTATGGGGCATGACGGCATGCTGTATTCGCTGCCGTCGCGCGAGATTATCGCCGATAGCGTGGAATATATGGCTAATGCCCATTGCGCCGATGCACTGGTATGCATTTCCAATTGTGACAAGATTACGCCCGGCATGTTGATGGGCGCGTTACGCATAAACATTCCTGCCGTATTCGTATCCGGCGGGCCGATGGAAGCGGGTAAGGTTGTTTGGGAAGATGAAGAGCGCGCCGTCGACTTGGTCGACGCCATGGTTGCGGCCGCTGATGACAGCTATACAGATGAGCAAGTCGATGTGATTGAGCGCTCAGCATGCCCGACATGTGGCTCTTGCTCCGGCATGTTTACCGCCAATTCGATGAATTGTCTGACCGAAGCGATTGGTCTGTCCTTACCCGGTAATGGTTCAGTGCTGGCTACCCATGCCGACCGCGAGGCTTTGTTCAAGCGCGCGGGTCATTTGGTTGTTGAGTTGTGCGAGCGCTATTATGAAGGCGAAGATGAGAGCGTTTTGCCGCGCTCTATGGCCAATTTCAAAGGCTTTGAAAACGCCATTGCTCTGGATATTGCCATGGGCGGATCGACCAATACGGTGCTGCACTTGCTGGCCGCTGCGCATGAGGCGGAGGTTGATTTCACCATGAAGGATATTGATCGCATGTCGCGCAAAGTGCCGGTGCTCAGCAAGGTCGCCCCCGCCGTGCCAGACGTGCATATGGAAGATGTGCACCGCGCCGGTGGTATTATGGGGCTGCTCGGTTCATTGTCGCGTGCCGGATTGCTGCATGATGACCAACCGACCGTACATTCGAAAACCATAGGCGCGGCGATTGCCAAATATGACATTGCCGGCAATGTCAATGCCGAGGTGCTGGAATTTTACCGCGCCGCCCCGGGTGGCGTGCCGACGCAAACAGCATTCAGTCAAAACCGTCGCTTTGATGATGTCGATGATGACCGCAAAAATGGTGTCATTCGCGATGCTGACAGTGCTTTCAGCCAAGATGGCGGCCTCGCCGTGCTGTATGGCAATTTGGCCGAAAATGGCTGCATTGTAAAAACCGCTGCTGTGGCCGAAGAGTGCTATGAGTTCACCGGCTCTGCGAGGGTGTTTGAAAGCCAAGACGCGGCTGTTGATGCGATTATGGCCAATGACAATATCAAGTCGGGCGATGTGGTGGTTATCCGTTATGAAGGGCCGAAGGGTGGTCCGGGCATGCAAGAAATGCTCTATCCGACCAGCTATCTGAAGTCGAAGCAACTCGACAAGGTTTGCGCATTGGTGACCGATGGCCGTTTTTCGGGCGGCACGTCAGGTTTGTCGATTGGCCATGTTTCGCCGGAAGCCGCAAACGGCGGTCTTATCGGTTTGGTGGAAGATGGCGACAAGATTGTCATTTCCATTCCTGAGCGTTCCATTCATCTTGATGTTGCTGATGATGTGTTGGCCACGCGCCGCTCGGCTATGGATAAAAAAGGCTGGAGGCCGGCTGCGCCGCGTGAGCGTGCTGTGTCGAAAGCGTTGAAAGCTTATGCCGCCTTTGCGACGAGTGCTGACCGTGGCGCTGTGCGTGAGCTTGACTAAAGCGGCTGCACCAAATCGCTGATTTTTCCGGAGTTGCATGCATCGACAAATTCTTCGCCGAGCGCATGGCTGCGCCGAACAACTTCGTGCCATTTCTCAAATCGCTCGACCTCATTATTGCGATATTTTGGGAAATCTTGCCGTGATGGAATTTTGCCGTCGGGCAGGGCTTTGACCCAATCGCGGCTTGGCGACAGCATGATGACATTGTCGAGCATATGCGCGGCCACTTTGCGCCATGGGTAAAACTTGTCAAACCAGCGCAATTTGAAATGGTCGTAGAAATGCGGATACAGAACCAGGCCTTCGCTTTCCGGCCAGAAGTTGGACGGCACGGGATGATAATCCAGCATGCCGCCATCGTGATAAATATGCGCCAGGTCTTCGTCGAGTTTGACCGGCTTCATATAGACCGGGATTGCACCCGATGCACGTAAGGCTTTGGTGAAATTATCGGGCGTCAGCGCAGCCTGTCGAACTGGAAACCTGTCGCGCGCTTTAAACTCAATGTCGCTGCGCGGATCAGAGAAGATTGTCCGTTCGGCCAGTCCGATAAGATGACGGTCGGTGAAGGTCGAGAACAAAGCGGCGCGTGCAAGAGCGAAACCTTGCCGCCAGACTTTTGCATTAAGTCCGCCATGACAGCGCACGGTGCCGATATGCAGCCGATATTTTTCGTTGGCAAAAACTTCGGCAATGCCTTTCGACATATCGCCATCATGGTCATGTGCCATTGATTTTTGCAGTACAATATCGATCTGTGCATCAATACTTTGTAAATCAATCGGCCCCTCATAGCTTTGCGCGATATATGCATCGGCCATTACTTTGAGCGTTACATCAGAATCGGCACGTGCCGCCCCTGCCAATTTGAAAGCACCGACTGAGGTGCCGAATAGGTCGACCGGCGTGTTATCAGTGCGCTGTGTCATGAACTGCGAGAATACTTTATGGTCAAGACCGGCAATGGCCAACCACTTGGCGGCACCAGATGCGCCAAAAATCGTGCTGATATCGTCAGGCGACAATCCGTTTTTGCGAATATGCGCGAGCGCCATTTTCCCGGCCGCAATGACCAAATCAGGCATTGACATAGGCTTTCATGGCGCGTTCAAAGTCGGCGAATAGGGAGGCTGAGATGATATTTTCTCCGGCCTGATATTCAGGGTGCCATTGCACGCCGACGCAATAGGTCGCTCTAGTGTGGCGAATGCCCTCGATCGTGCCATCTTCGGCGGTCGCTTCAACCGAAAGATTGTTGCCCAATCGGTCAACTGCTTGCCAGTGCAACGAATTGACTTGCGCGCTTTCGACATTCAGCAAATTGCGAAAATACCCGTCCCTAGAGAAGTCAACACGATGCTGAATTCCGAATTTCATATCTTTTTCTTTGCTTTCGGGCATGCGGTGATCTAGGCGTCCTTCAACCTTATGCACGGTGGGGTTGAGAGAGCCACCGCAAGCTACATTCAACTCCTGAAAGCCGCGGCAAATGGCGAGCACCGGAATATCATGGGTAATCGCTTGCTCAATGGTTTGGAACGCTGCCTCATCGCGCGCCAAATCAAACGGTTTGTGCGCCTCGGTCTCTTCCATGCCATAGCGCGACGGGTGCACATTACTGGTGCTACCCGGCAGTAATATGCCGTCCACCCGCTCCAATATTGGCGCGGCGTCAAATGTGCCGTTTACCATGGGGGAGGGGATAAGCACGGGCTGGACACTCATATATTTCGCCACGCCCTCAAGATACATATGGGTGACCGATTGCAACTCATCGACCAGATGCTTTTTGCGATTGCAAATTATGCCTAGCAGCACGGCGTTTTCCTTTCCTGCAGTTTACTAAATCCTATTTAACGGATATGTAGGATAAAGCGAACAGTCTAAATTTTGTCATGGTTTAACCGCAGGATGTGACAATGAAATTTATTTTGAAGTTTTTGTGCTTTACGAGTGCGCTGGTTTGGAGTGCCGCAACTCATGTTTTAGCTTTCAGTGAGCGCGAAGGTCTCGATATTTATCAGCGGGGCCATTATCTCGAAGCAATTGAGTATTGGAAGAAGGCTGCTGCCGCCGGTGATGCAGGCTCGGCCTATCGGCTTAGTGAAGAATATTTCGATGCCAAAATCATCAAGCGCGATTTGAAAACCGCTTTAAAATATTTGCAGCAGGCGGCAAAAGGCAATGATGCGCGCGCCATTACCGATCTGGCCTCTTTTTATGATTATGGGACCGGCGTCACCAAAGACCGCAAAAAGGCTGCGCAGCTCTATTTGCGCGCGGCAAAAATGGGCATGCCTGCCGCCATGTTTAACGTCGCCGCAATGTTAGAAACCGGTGACGGTATTCAAATGGACAAAGTCGAAGCCTATAAATTCTACTTGCTGTCACGTGATAAGGGCTTTGCCCCATTTGCCAATAAGGCGCTTGAGGATATGGCCTCCAATATGACTATTGAGCAGATCGTTGAAGCCGAAGACTTGGCCGATAATTTCGTTCCCAACGCTTATTAGACCGAATATCCGGCGCGCCCGAAGCCGTCGCGTAAATCGGCTTTCAAATCATCGACATGTTCCAGCCCGATATTGAGGCGCAGCATTTGCCCGTCCGTTTCAAACGGCTTGGCGGTTCGGACGATTTTGCACGGCACGATCAGGCTTTCAAAGCCGCCCCAGCTATACCCCATGCCAAACAGGCGCGTATTGTCGAGCATGGCCGCGAGTTGCTCTTCGCTACATGGGTCAAGCTCGACCGAGAACAGACCTCCTGCGCCGGTAAAGTCGCGTCGCCACAAATCATGACCCGGTGCGCCGGGTAGGGCCGGATAATACACTTTGCGGACAAAGCTCATGCCTTCGAGCCATGCGGCAATATCAAGTGCCGCTTGCTGATGCTGCTTCATGCGGGTCGGCATGGTGCGCAAACCGCGCAAAGCGAGGAACACATCATCCGGGCCGACGCTGAAACCGATATTGCCATGCACGCGCTCCAGCTTGGTAAGGTTATCGCCTTTTGCCGCAACAGTGCCGAGCAGGGCATCGGCATGGCCGACAACATATTTGGTGGCGGCGAGAATAGAAAAATCGACACCGAAATCGAGCGGGCGGAAATTCAGCGGCGTCGCCCATGTATTATCAATGGCGGTTTTGACGCCGGCTTTTTGTGCTGCCGCGACAATAGCCGGCACATTTTGCACTTCAAAGGTCTGCGAGCCGGGGCTTTCCATGAAAATCATCGCCGTATTGTCGCGCATGAGCTTCGCAATATCGCCACCAATGAGTGGGTCATAATACTCCGTCTCAACGCCGAAATCGCTCAGGAGTTGGTCGCAGAGTTTGCGGGTTGGTTGATAGGCACTGTCGACCATTAACAGATGTGAGTCTACGGAAACCGCCGTCATAATGGCGAGCGACACGGCCGAGGCGCCTGAAGGCGTCAGCATGGTGCCGTCAGCTCCTTCAAGTGCGTTCATGGCGTCTTGCAGGGCGCCGGTCGTCGGCGTACCGCGACGGCCATATGTATAGGGGATTTTCTCCGTGCCGCGAATGGCGGCCAGTGACGGATAGATGATTGTCGAGGCGTGATAGACAGGCGTGTTGACCGCACCGGCATGATCTTTTGGGCTTCGACCAGTGACAACAATTTTTGTTTCGTCTTTCACCTGTTTTCTTTCCGCTCAGAAATGTTAGAGTTCGCTCATTATTCGCTAATGAGGTTGGATATGCAAATCAAACGCTTAGTTTTTGGCGCGCTCGCATCATTGCTTTTGGCGTCCGCCCCGCTGTCTGTCGGTGCAGCCGGAAATACGTTGGACGTTGTCATGAAACGCGGTTATGTGCAATGCGGAGTATCGCAAGGCCTGCCGGGCTTTTCAAACCCTGATGACAAAGGCAATTGGACCGGCATTGATGTCGATTTTTGTAAAGCCGTCGCCGCCGCAATTTTTGGCGATGCCGCTAAGGTAAAGTTTACACCGCTATCAGCCAAAGAGCGCTTTACCGCTATTCAGTCCGGCGAGGTTGATATTATCGCCCGAAATACGACATGGTCGATGCATCGCGATACAGCGCTCGGTGTTGATTTTCGCGCCGTCAATTATTACGACGGGCAAGGTTTTATGGTGCGCGCGGATTTGGGCGTAACCAGTTCGACAGAGCTTGACGGCGCAACCCTGTGCACCAATCAGGGCACGACCACTGAACTGAACGCCGCCGATTATTTCCGCGCCAATAATATGCAATATGAGATTGTCGCTTTCGAAAAAGCCGATGAAGCGGTTGCCGCCTACAATTCGGGGCGCTGCGATGCCTATACCACAGATCATTCAGCGCTTTACGCGCAACGCCTAAAACTGACCGACCCGCAAGCGCATATTGTTTTGCCGGAGATTATTTCCAAAGAGCCGCTTGGCCCGGCCGTTCGGCAGGGTGATAATGTCTGGGGCGATATTATTGCTTGGGTGCATTACGCCACTGTGGCGGCAGAGGAATTGGGCGTGACGTCGAAAAATATTGGCTCTATGGGCAATTCAACCAACCCGTCAATCAAGCGCTTGCTGGGCAAAGACGGCACGTTTGGGGCCAATCTCGGCATTCCGGCCGAGTGGGCGTTTCAAGCGGTCAAGCAGGTCGGTAATTACGGCGAAATTTTTGAGCGTAATGTGGGCATCAATACGCCGCTGGGCATTAAGCGCGGCTATAATGCGCTGTGGACTGATGGTGGCCTGCAATATGCGCCGCCCATTCGCTAGGAGCTGACCATAACCACGCTGACGTCAAAACTGCTGCGCCGTGATGTGCTTTTGCAGGCGCTGGTTCTGGGTGCGTTGTTGCTGGGCATGGTCTGGCTGGTCGCCAATGTACAAAGTAATTTGGAGCGGCAGAACATTAATTCCGGCTTCGGCTTTTTGTCGGAACGCTCCGGTTTCGGCATTAACCAAACCCTGATTGATTATTCCGAGGACAGTAGCTTTGCGCGCGTGCTGACGGTCGGATTGTTGAACACGCTTCTGGTTTCTGTGTTCGGCATTATTCTGGCGACAATTCTCGGCTTCGCGCTGGGCGTGGCGCGTCTGTCGAGCAATTGGTTGGTCAATAAAGCGGCGATGGTTTATGTCGAAATTTTCCGCAATGTGCCCCTGCTTTTGCAGATCATGTTCTGGTATTTTGGCGTGTTGCGCAATCTACCAAGCCCGCGCCAAGCCGTATCGCTCGGCGATGCGGTGTTTCTGAGCAATCGAGGCATTGTTGTTCCGGCTTTGGGAATGACCGCCGCCGCATGGTGGTATTGCACGGCACTGGCGATCAGTGCTGCGGTTTATGTATGGCTGCGCCGCCGCGCCCGACGCTCCCACCTGGCCGACGGCTCGGTTGTCTCGATATGGCGACCTTTCGCGATGATTGCTTTGGCATCGCTGGCTTTTGCGGCAATGATGGGTGGCGTGCCGTTTAGCTTTGATATTCCCGACCTTAAAGGCTTTAACTTTCGCGGTGGCATCACCGTCATTCCCGAATTTGTCGCCTTACTTTTGGCGCTAAGTCTCTATACGGCGGCGTTTATTGCTGAGATTGTCCGCGCCGGCATTCAATCTGTGTCGAAAGGGCAGCGCGAAGCGGCTTCGGCGCTTGGCTTGCCCGACAATACGGCCTTGCGGTTGGTGGTCATTCCGCAAGCGCTGCGCGTCATTATTCCGCCACTGACCAGCCAATACCTCAATCTGACGAAAAACTCATCGCTGGCGGTCGCCATTGCTTATCCTGATGTTGTCTCGGTATTTGCCGGCACGACACTGACGCAAGTTGGCCAAGCGGTTGAGATTATTTTCGTCACCATGATGATTTATCTGACGCTGAGCCTACTCACTTCTTTCGCTATGAACCGATATAATGCGCGCATTGCGCTTGTAGGACAGAAGTCGTGAGTAACTGGACGCCGACAGCCCCGCGTCCGGCTCCGGCCAGTTCGGTCGGCTTTGTTGCTTGGACGCGCGCCAATCTTTTTGCCACCAAGTTGGACGCCGCGTTGACGATTTTGGCCTTTGCACTGGTTGTCTATATTGTTGAGGCGATTTTCGGTTGGGCCATTATTGATGCCAGTTTTACCGGCGATGATCGGACAGCCTGTTTGAAAGAGGTGCAGGGCGCATGTTGGCCGTTTATCGAAGCGAAATTCGGCCAGTTTATTTATGGACGTTATCCCGATGCCGAACGCTGGCGCGTTGATTTGGTGTTTCTCTTCGGTCTTGTCGGGCTGATGCCGATGCTGATGCCGAATGTTGGCTTCAAGCGCGCGAATATGATTTATCTGCTCGGCTTTTATCCCATATTTGCTTTTATCATGCTCAATGGCGGCGTGCTGGGGCTTGCCACGGTCGATACAACCGATTGGGGTGGGCTATTGGTGACACTAGTTGTGGCCATTACTGGCATTGTCGCATCGCTGCCACTCGGCATTTTGTTGGCACTGGGACGGCGCTCCGACCTACCGATAGTGCGCGCTCTGTGCATCGGCTTTATTGAGATATTCCGGGGTGTTCCGCTCATCACTGTTTTGTTTATGGCCAGCGTCATGCTGCCCTTATTCCTGCCTGACGGCGTCAATTTCGATAAGCTGGTGCGCTGTCTCATTGGTGTGGCGTTGTTTTCATCGGCCTATATGGCGGAGGTGGTGCGCGGTGGGTTGCAAGCCATTCCGAAAGGGCAATATGAAGCGTCGGCGGCGCTCGGCCTGGGCTATTGGAAAACCACCCGGCTAATCATTTTGCCGCAAGCACTTAAACTGGTTATTCCCGGCATTGTGAACACATTTATCGGTCTGTTTAAGGACACGACTTTGGTGTTGATTGTTGGCCTCTTTGATTTGCTGGGCATTGTGCAATTGCATTTCACCGACGCCAGCTGGGCGACGCCGGAAACGCATATTACCGGATATGTATTTGCCGGTGCCGTGTTCTGGCTTTTCTGTTTTGCCATGTCGCGCTATTCAATCTTTATGGAAAACCATCTTTCAACCGACAGGACAAAATCATGAGTGACCCGGTTATCCGCATCAATAAAATGAATAAATGGTTCGGCAATTTTCATGTGTTACGCGACATTGATTTGAGTGTGGCGGCGGGTGAGAAGATTGTAATTTGTGGGCCTTCGGGCAGCGGAAAGTCGACGCTAATTCGCTGTATCAATCGGCTTGAGACGCATCAAGAGGGCCAGATTGAGGTGGAAGGCGTGTCGCTTGACGGTTCGCTGAAAAACCTTGAGGAAATCCGCTCAAATGTCGGCATGGTGTTTCAGCAATTCAATTTGTTTCCGCATATGACGGTGCTGGAAAACTGCACTTTGTCGCCGATTTGGGTGCAGCAAAAATCACAAGCTGAGGCAGAAAAGCTGGCGCGCGAATTGCTGGAGCGGGTGCGCATCCCCGACCAAGCCGACAAATATCCCGGCCAGCTCTCGGGCGGCCAACAGCAGCGCGTCGCCATTGCCCGCGCTTTGTGCATGAACCCGCGCATCATGCTGTTTGATGAGCCAACCTCGGCGCTCGACCCTGAAATGATTAAGGAAGTGCTCGACGTGCTGGTGGAGCTGGCCAATGAGGGCATGACCATGCTGTGCGTGACGCACGAAATGGGTTTTGCCCGACAAGTGGCTGATCGCGTTATATTTATGGATGAGGGTGAGATTGTTGAAGAGAATGCGCCGGAAGCATTTTTCTCCAATCCTGAAAATGAACGCACCCAGCTGTTTCTCAGCCAAGTGCTGACGCATTAATCGTCGATAATTTCTACCTGCTTGCGCTTATAAGCGGCGAAGCCGAAGCGCTGATAAAGTTTCAAAGCGGCAGGATGATCAAGTGTGCAGGTTTGTATAATGACTTTTTTTGGATCACGTTCCCTGATGATTTGCATGCTTCGCTTCATCATGCGAGGGCCGAGGCTGTTGCCGATTTCGCTTTCGACAAGACCAAAGAAAACAATCTCGACTTGCGGAAATAATCTGAAATTCAGTTCGACATAGCCAATCGCGTCGCGTTTACGGCGCAAAACGAAAATCTCTGTTGCCGGATGGTGAATAAGTGCCGCCAATTGGCGGTCGTCCAGGTGGCGTCGATTGACCCAATGCCAACGCCGCCCGACACCGTCGTAAAGCTTGCGGTATTCATCTAGCGCAATGTTCGGCTCATGCTCAAAGCTGATACCCTCCGGCCAATCAATATCTCCGGCAGCGACAGGCAAGGGCGCTTCCATGGCGAGATGGGTAACAATGGTTTGCAGTTTCGTCATTACAGCCAGTCAGGATAGGGCAGACCCTTTTCTTTTAGAAACGCAGGATTGAACAATTTCGACTGATAGCGTGTGCCATAGTCGCAAAGGATGGTCACAATGGTATGGCCGGGCCCTAAATCGGCCGCCATACGCATGGCGCCGGCTATATTGATGCCGCTCGAGCCGCCAAGGCAAAGCCCCTCATCTTTCAGCAGATTAAACACAATCGGCAGCGCTTCGGCGTCTTCGATTTGGTAAGCATCGTCAATCGGCGCGCCTTCAATATTGGCCGTCACGCGACCTTGGCCGATACCTTCAGTGATTGACGAGCCTTCCGATTTCAACTCACCGCTTTTGAACCAGTGATACATGTTTGCGCCCATTGGGTCGGCTGCGGCAATGCGTATGCCGCTGTTTTGCTCTTTCAAGTAAATGCCCGTGCCGGCCAATGTGCCGCCCGTGCCAATGGCGCAGGTGAAGCCGTCTACCTCGCCGTCGGTTTGACGCCAAATTTCGGGGCCTGTTGTTTCAACATGCGCTTGATGGTTGGCAACATTGTCGAATTGATTGGCCCAAACAGCGCCATTTTCATTTTTTTCGGCCAAGTCGGCGGCCAGTCGGCCGGAATACTTGATGTAATTATTGTCATCGGCATAGGGCACAGCAGGCACTTCAATCAGTTCGGCCCCAGCCAAGCGAAGCATATCCTTTTTTTCATCGCTTTGCGTTTCGGGGATGACAATGACAGATTTATAACTTAGCGCATTGGCGACCAGCGCAATGCCAATGCCTGTATTGCCTGCAGTGCCCTCGACAATCGTGCCACCCGGTTTCAACAAACCTTTGGCCTCGGCATCGCGAATAATGAAGAGGGCGGCGCGATCTTTCACCGATTGTCCCGGGTTCATAAACTCAGCCTTGCCCAGAATCGTGCAATCAGTCTCTTCAGACGCCTTTTTTAGCTTGATAAGCGGCGTATTGCCGATGGCGGCGATCATATCCTCATGAAATTGCAATTTTCCCTCCCTCGGGTCAAAAAAAATCGATTTGCCTAATCCGATGAGCGGTTTACATCGTAATTTAAACGAATTAACTTATTTCTGATAAGCATTAAAGAGGTTTCTGTTGAACGCGCATATACCCCTTAGTCCAAGTTTGGAATCGCTGGTTGCGCAATATGCATCGGGCGATCTTGGTCATGGTATGTCTGTTCTAATGGCCAGCTTCATTACGCTTTCTCCGGCCGCTCGCGAACAATATCGCGCTCTAGAACAACTGAATGGTGTTTTGCTCGATGAGGCAGAAAAAAGTGAGGTTGGCGAGGATGCGCTGAATGCATTAATGGCGCGGCTTGACGAGCCGGAAGAAGACGAGCAGCATGCTTGCGTGACAGAAAATCAAGATTTACCGGCTGCTTTGCGTGATTTGCTAAGCGAGCCTATTGAAAACGCCGGATGGCGTTTCGCCTATCCAGGTGTTAAACAAGTTAAATTACCCTTTGGTGATAGCGGTGAGACCGTGAAATTGCTGAAAATCAGGCCGGGCAAAGCTGCACCACGACACACTCATAATGGCATTGAGGCCACTCTTGTCTTGCGCGGCGCGTTTCGGGATGGTAACCGACTTTACGAGCGCGGTCAGCTTGCTCTTGCCGACCAGCATATTCAGCACCGTCCGCGCGCTGAGGGAAATGAAGATTGTATTTGCTTGGCGGTGACGGATGGCGCGCTTCGATTTTCGGATAGCTTGGGACGTATTGCACGCGATTTTTTCGCGCGTTAGAGCAGCGCTTTTTCTTACATTACTGTTCTCAACATCGGCCGCCGCCGACTCGGTGTCACGCGACTGGTTAGGTGGCGTGCCGGACGATGGCTTTTTAGCATATGAGATTTCGCGCAAGAACAAGCCATTGGGCTTTCAAGCCTTAAGTTTCAGTCGCTCTGAGAGCGGAGAACTGATTGTCGACGTACATATTGAGATTGATTTCAAATTAGGCCCAATACCGTTGTTTCGCTATTTGCATGACAATCGTGAGGTATGGCGCGACGGCACTTTGTTGTCGATAAAATCAAAGACCTACAATAACGGAAAGGACGCGTATGCCGATTTGCAGCTTGAAAATGGGCGCTATGTCGGAAGCGGGAGTCGCTTTGAAGGCAATCTGGAAGCGCCACTTCTCTCCACCAGCTATTTCAATCCAAATTTCATACGCCAATCGGCTTTAATCAGCACGCAAGATGGTCGCTTATTAGAAACTAAAGTTGAGGCTATGGGCGTTGAAACGCTAAATATTGATGGCGTACCTGCCAAGGCAACGCGCTTTCGCTTGTCTGGCAAATTGAGCATTGATATTTGGTATACTGATACCGGTCGATGGGTGAAGACCGAGTTTTCGCGCGGTGGTAATACGCTGGTTGTCAAACAAACCAATCCGGCGCGCATTCCGGCGCGTAAAAAGTGGCGACGTCCATAAACCCTTCGGGAGTTCGCATATGAAAATAATGACACCGCGCCATGGTTGCGCGTGGATTACCGGCGCGTCTTCCGGTATTGGTGCTGCCTTGGCCCTTGAATTGGCGTCGCGCGGCTGGCAGGTGGCAATTTCCGCACGACGTGAAGCCGATTTAATGGGCGTAGCGGCACAGCATGAAAACATTCATGGTTTTGTCTGTGATGTCACTGACCGCCCCGCCATGGCACAGATTGCAGCTGATATAGAAGTCTCTCTTGGTCCAATTGCGCTTGGTGTTATGAATGCCGGCATTTATTTGCCGACGGCGTTGCCGGAATTCGACCCCACACTGTTTGACCGCACTTTTGAAGTAAACCTGACCGGTACAGTCAATGGTCTCGCGGCGCTCATTCCCAATATGGTGACACGCGGCGAGGGGCATATCTCACTGATCTCCTCCGTCGCCGGATATGGCGGTCTTGTTACTTCCGCTGCCTATGGTGCATCAAAAGCAGCTCTGTTCAATATGGGTGAGTCCTTGGCCATGGATTTGAAAGATAGCGGTGTGCATATTTCTATGGTTGCGCCGGGCTTTGTCAAAACACCGGCGACCGATGTAAATGAATTTGCCATGCCGTTTATCATTGAAGCCCATGACGCCGCGCGCCGCATCGCTGACGGTCTTGCCAAAAACAAAACGCATGTCTCATTCCCCCGTCGTTTTTCGTTTCTGTTGCGCTTGATAAATCTTTTACCGCGCAGCAGTTATGTGAAGCTGGCAGGGCGCTTTATGCGGCGTTAAAAGCGCTTCAGTCGCGCATCAGCGTGAAATGCGACACATCAATAGAGCCGGTGCTGAAACCAGCCTCGCAATAGGCAAGATAATATTCCCACATATTGCGGAAACGCAAGTCAAACCCGAGCGCCTGCACTTCCGGCCAAACGTCGAGAAAGCGGTGTCGCCATTCGGCCAATGTGCGCGCATAATCTGTTGCAAAATCTTCCCGCGCTACCAGTTTTAAGTCAGCATTAGCAAATTCGACATCCAAACGTTCAGGCGACGGCAGCATGCCACCGGGGAAAATATAGCGTTGAATGAAATCGGTTTTCTTGCGATAGGCCTCGAAGCGATCTTTTGCAATGGTGATGATTTGCAAACCGGCTTTGCCGCCCGGTTTCAGGCACGCATGCACTTGCTCGAAATAGGTGGGCCAATAGCTCTCGCCGACCGCTTCAAACATTTCAATTGATACAATGCGGTCATATTGCTCGGTAAGATCGCGATAATCGCAAAATTTGAAATCAACCATGTCTTGCAGACCGGCCAAAGCAATGCGGTTTTTGGCAAACGCCAGTTGTTCATTAGATATGGTGATGCCGGTGACCTTGCAGCCAATTTCGCGCGCTACAAATTCTGCAAAGCCACCCCAGCCGCAACCGATTTCAAGCACATGGTCATTGGGCCCGATATCGGTGCTGGCGGCAAGGGCGCGATATTTCTCATTTTGTGCGTCGCGCAATGTCTGTTGGCTGTCGCGGAACAGGGCAGAGGAATAGGTCATGGTGGCATCGAGCCATAGCGCGTAAAACTCATTGCCCAAATCGTAATGTGCGTGGATATTGCGTTTCGCACCTTGGCGCGTATTGGGGCGCAAAATATGAATGATGCGATTAATCCATTGGGTAAAGCGGTTTTTGCCAATGCTCTGCTGCAACATGGTCATATTGCTGTTCAGCAAAATTAGTAGTTTAGCGAGGTCGGGGGATGACCATTCACCATCCATATAGGATTCGGCAAAGCCCATGGCACCATGACGCAAAGTGCGGTTGAAAAAAGCCATATTGTGAATTTTCAAAACAGCGGGGCCGTCGGCCAATGCTGTGCCGAAAGTCAGCACTTCACCATCGGGTAGAGCAATTTGAATTTGGCCGAATTTGAGCTTTCGCAGCAAGAGCGAAAGAATTTTCATCGCAGCCGGTCTGGCGTGCCTGCTATTTGCAACCCACTCATGGGGTTTCGCGCTACTCATTGGTCCCTCCGTGTCACCTATATGCTATGCCGACGCTGAGGCGGTTCGGGACGTTTGATAAATGGAACGCCCTTCATAAACAGTTTGGCAGCTTCAAAGTGGATTGCAACCAAAACCTTTACAGTCATAAGCGGGTGTCTAATGAAGGCTTTAAAGAGGGTCTTATCGGTGAGTTTGTAATACGCGCCTACAAAGCTGGCCAAAAGTAGCGGTTTATCGTCCTGCGTCTCTCTGATAACCAGCCGCAATGTCTCTTCAGGTGGCGCAGCGGAAAAGTGATAGGTCGCCTGCATGCTAATAAAAGGCGAGACATGCATGAGTTTATCGCGATTATGCAGCAATGGGCGGTCGGCATTTGCGCCATTAAGCGGCACGACATAAATATGGTCATCGCCAAAAGTATTTCGGACCTCATAAACCATAGCCGTCATCTCGCCCTTAAGGCGGCAGTAATAGACGGTCAGAGGATTAAATGCGAAGCCGAACATGCGTGGATAGCATAGGATATGAATGGTCTCGGGTGCTTGTAGCCCTGCTTCAGCAAGCAAGCCTTCAACAAAGGGGCGCAAGGGCGAGCCGTCTTTTGGTCCGTGGTCGCGGCGTCTAATGCTGAACAGGTTAAATCGGTCAACCGACAGCAGCTTCAGACCGAGGCGGTTATTGTCAATATCATCAATATCGAGAAAGGCAGAGAAAACTCGATAGGTGAAACGATGAGTGCGCGGGCGATAGCGTGCATGGCGTACTTCACCCATATAAAGCGCATTGTCATTCCCGGCGGCCATTACTCGGCGGCAGCCCTCTCAATATGGCTGACTTTAGGCAGCGCAGCAATTTGTCCGCAAACTTTTAAGGCCGATTGCAGTCCGTCTTCATGAAAGCCATATCCGCACCAAGCCCCGCAATACCATGTTCGGTTAACCCCTTGAATACTAGGCAGATGGGTTTGGGCTTTGAGAGCTGCACCATCGAATTGCGGATGGCTATAAACATAATGCCCGAAGGTCATATCCGGCGCGGGTGGCACAGGCGGATTTAGGGTAACGAAAACCGGCTTGCTATAATCGATATTCTGCAAGCGGTTCATCCAATAGCTGACCGACATAACCGCGTCGCGCCCGTTCTTGTCTTGGCTGATATAGTTCCATGCAGACCAGACTGATGGCCGTTTAGGCATCAGTCTTAAATCGCGATGCAAGTAGATATCATTTGGCAAATACCGAATTGCGGAAAGAATTTCTTGCTCTTCTCGCGACGCATCAGCCAGCATGGCAAGGCTTTGGTCACTATGCGCCGCGAGAACAATCTGTTCATAAGTCTCGGTTTGGCCATTGGCCGTCACGTCGACACCACGCGCATGGCGTTTAATGGCGGTCACTTCTGCTGACAGGCGAAGGCAATTTCTGTATCCGGCTGTAATCTTCTCAACATATTCTCGGCTTCCGCCAGTGACCGTGCGCCATTGCGGGCGGTCCTTATTTATTAGGCGGTGATTGTAGAAAAATTGCAGGAAACTGGCGGCCGGAAAATTTAGAATTTCATCAGCCGGTGTCGACCAAATCGCGGCACCCATAGGCAGTAAATAGCGATTGATGAAAATACGGCTCATTCGATTGCGCTTGAGCCAGCGGCTAAGGCTTTCATTTCCCAAGGTTCCGGCTTCATGATCTTGCTTGGCCAATCGATTGAATTTGAAAATATCGCGCAGCATTAACCAGAAAAGTGGGTTTATCCAATTGCGTTTCTGGGCAAAGACCGAAGCGATTGATTGCCCCGACCATTCAAAAGCCCCCCTGTTGGACGAAAAGCCGAAACTCATATCGCTCGCTTCAGTGTCAACTTTCAATTCTTTGAACAGGCTGATGAGGCCCGGATAGTTCAACTCATTGTAAACGATGAAGCCGGTATCAACACTCAGCCAGTCGCCATTGCCGGAATAATCTATGTCTTTGGTGGCGCTGTGGCCCCCGGCGCGGCTCCGTTTTTCATAAACCGTCACATCATGCGACTTGGATAATATATGCGCAGCTACATTGCCGGATATGCCGCTGCCGATAATCGCGATTTTCATAACAACTCCTGCTCAACTATAAGGATTTGAAGCTCTTCAGCGCGCGCGCGCGCGCAGCTTCATGATTAACAATCGGGTTTGGATACGTGTTGCCCAGTCTGATGGCGCCGCTATCGAGCATGTCGGATTTCGCCGTCCACGGCGCATAAAGGTTTTTTCCGGATAAGGCAGACAGCTCAGGCACATAGGTTTTGGTGTAAATGCCGTCGGCATCGAATTTCGGGCCCTGCAATATCGGGTTGAAAATGCGGAAATAGGGAGCCGCATCAGCGCCGCAACCGGCGACCCATTGCCAGCTGGCGCTATTATTGGCCGGATCGGCATCAACCAGACATTCCCAAAACCATTTCTCACCTTCGCGCCAATCAATCAGCAGATGTTTGATAAGGAAAGACGCGGCAATCATCCGCACGCGATTGTGCATATAGCCGGTGCGGCGCAATTCGCGCATACCTGCATCGACAATCGGATACCCGGTCTCACCGAGCTTCCAAGCTTCAAAAGCATCAGCGTCATTGCGCCACGGAAAGGCCTCGAATTTGTTTTGCAAACAAGTCTCAGCCAATTCCGGATTATGATAGAGCAGTTGATAAGAAAACTCGCGCCATCCCAATTCAGAGAGAAACTTGGTGCCGTCGTCAGTTTTGATGTTTGCTGCTTCGGTTTCGGCAACGATTCGCGCCGGGCTAATTTCACCCCAACGCAAATGCGGACTGAGGCGCGAAGTGGCGGGTTCGGCCGGCAAATTGCGGCGCTCGGCATAACCACTTATATTTTGCGTGAGAAACAATGCCAGCGCATCGCCCGCGCCGTTTTCGCCCGGTTGCCATATATTGAGGCTGTCCATTTGGGCAAGCGCCGCCGTGTCGGGCAGGGCATGGCTTTCCGGCCATTGTGCCGGTGCGGTTATTTTGTCGGGCACATTCCAAAGGCCACGTTTCAAGCCTAAGGCACAGCAGGCGCGCCAGAACGGTGTGAATACTTTGAACGGCCCTCCTGTCGATTTTGAGGTTACTTCCCACGGTTCGAAGAGAAGGCTGCCATTAAAGCTTTCGGCATCAATACCGCCATCTTTTAGCTTGCTTTTAATGGCTGTGTCGCGGGCAACAATATCGGCTTCATATTGGCGGTTCCAATAGACTGCATGAGCATTTACCTCTTTGGCCAGCCCAGTCAGAACATCGGCCGCTCTGCCTTTGCGGTAAATCAGCCGATTTCCGCGCTTTTTCAAGGATGCATCAAGCTTTGCAAGGGATTTGTTGCGCCACCAGAGCCCCATAGTGCCGGCTTGGCGACCGCAATTTTCATCGTCGATAAAAACGGGAATAACGGCATTATTGCCGTCTAGGGCGCATTGTAGCGCCGGATTGTCGTTCAAGCGTAAATCCTGACGAAACCACACAATGATGTTCTGTGACACGTCGTACTCCCATATTCACAACTTCATACGGGTAAAAGGGCGTTTTGGATGTTTTGCTAGGAGAGAAAACAGATAAAAGAGTGGCTCCTCGGGCCGGATTCGAACCAGCGACCAATTGGTTAACAGCCAACTGCTCTACCACTGAGCTACCGAGGATTA
>MDTG01199092.1_pt1 | contig 19336 bp, 15 predicted proteins | sample 811421 | NCBI WGS metagenome assembly MDTG01 (sample SAMN05326645, study PRJNA326480) | marine metagenome | isolation source: seawater | place: Pacific Ocean: South East | collected 2011
CCAATAATAACAACTTACGATGAAAAGGCTGGTTGTTGTGCGCGAGAACAATGCGCATCAACACGTCGAGCAACCTGTTTACAAAATTGTTCTAATCCATCTAGTGCTACATGTTCTAGTGATTGTGATAATGATTACAATACCCAGTGCGTGACAGGTGATTAATGTTAATAATAAAATATATAGTTATAAAATATTACAACTATATATATGAAAAATTTAGTTCAAGAAATATACAACACATTTAGAGATTATAAAGCAGACATATTTTTTATCGCAGCAGTAACAATGGTTACAGTAATTTTAATTGATGTTTATAAGGTTGACTTATTTAATAACAAAGGAAAACGACACATAAATGTCATTACAGTTGAAGGTTATGATAATAAAAAGAAAACAGCACCGCAAAAAAAAGTTTTAACCAGCCGTAAAGTAAAACTTCCGATGATGGAGGGATTTATTTCAAATAAAATGATTGTTAATTCAACTCCAGTAGTTAGAGAAGGGATGTCTGAACCACCCGCAGGAACTCCGGCTGCTGAAATTTATAAAAATACAAAAAATGGCCCCAAAGCCTTAGAGTTTGGTAAAGACTTGCGTTCTACTTCTAATAATGTAAATAGTCGGTGGAAGAAGGCTTTTTGCAGAAAAGATAACATTGATGAATTAAATGAAGAATGTTTAAAATTATCTTCAATAGATAATCCGGCTCACTGCAATAATACCGATTGTTGTGTCAGTGTACATTTTAGCGATAAAAGTAAAGTAAGATGTTTAGCCGGAGATAAAGTAGGGCCGATACAAACAACTTATATTGAAAAAACGGGTGAAGGAAAATATCAAGAAGATATTGACTTTGTGTTTAATAGAGACAAAGATTATTACTATCATAAAAACAAGTGTTATGGAACAAGTTGCCCTAATTAAAAATATTTCCGAAAAAATTGATTTATATAATTGTCTAGTTATAATTATATAAACTAAACATGATTATTCCAGTTAAATGCTTTACATGCGGAAAGGTTCTTGCAGATAAGTATCGGTTCTACCAAGAGACAGTTAAAAAAATGAAAGTAAAAGAAAATCGCAATGTTGATGAGGTTATTTATCTTACTAAGGATCGTATTGAAAAGACGCCAGAAGGAAAGGTTATGGATACTCTAGGGCTCACAAAAATGTGTTGTCGCAGACATCTACTAACGCATGTTGATATCGAATAATAATTTCTAGAGTATATATATATATGGTTTTTAAGAGAAATAGACAAAATAAGACGAACAAAAAGAACAGAAGAAATAGAAGAAACAAAACCGGTGGAAGACGTAATAATGTAAGAAATACCAGAAATACAAGAAATACAAGAAATAATAAAAATAATAAACGTAATAAAAGTTTGCGTAAAAAACAGAGAGGTGGTCGTCGCAATCGCAACAAAAACTCAAGAAAACAACGCAGACAACGCAGATATCAATATGGCGGAAATAATCCTGCTTTAGTAGGAAGACAATGGAATGCGGTTGATGGTGGTAATTACCATCCTTTATATGACAATAGAGGCATTACTCCTCAGGCAGGTATGCATCCCAATGATAGATTTCACCCTGTACATCAAGGTCAAAAAGGGGGCAGTTTAATTCCCAGAGACCTGTTAAATTTAGGAAGGTCAACAGGAAAAGGACTATATGATATATATGCTGGATATAGAGGTGTTCCTCCTGCCAAATCTCCTATCCCAAATAAGGATCATGGAATAGATGTAAGAACAAAATACATAGGTGGTTTACCGGTTGATGTGTCTACGAGATTAGCACAAGCAGACAGAATTGTTGCTGATATTTAAATTTAATTTTTTTCTGTTATAATTATAAACGAAAATGTTCAAAGGTTTACAAAAAGAATTTAAGGGTCTTTGCCTTCCCTCAAAGGTTTACTTTGTACTTTCACTTCTTGGATTACTTAGTTTAGCGTTCCAAAATGGTAGCAAAGGAAGATACTGTGTAGGAACTTTCGAATGTGACATGCAAAACAGCGGAAATTTTGTTGTTTTTGTAGTAAAAGCCCTCTATGTATTATTTTGGACTTGGTTACTTAATATTATTTGCCAGTCTGGACACAAAAAAGTTTCATGGTTTTTAGTTCTTTTACCGTTCATTCTCTTCTTTATTCTCATTTCATTAATGTTGTTAAATCAATAAATACACTTTTAACATTTATAAATAAATAAATGTTAAAAAAATATACTAATTATAGTATATAAAAACCGATGGATGTTGACAAAATAGTATGGAACATGATTGACACATATTTTAAAGATAATCCCAATTGGATTGTGAAACATCATACAGATTCTTATAATTTATTCTTAAAAGATGGTATTAAACAAATTTTTAGAGAAAAAAATCCAATTCGAATTATGAAAGACCAAGATCCCAAAACAAATATATTTGCAAATCGTTGCAATCTTTATCTTGGTGGAAAAAATGGCGACAAAATTTATTATGGAAAACCGGTTATTTATGACGATAACGATGACGTACATTTTATGTATCCAAATGAGGCAAGACTTCGTAATATGACATATGGTTTTACAATTCATTATGATGTTGAAGTCGAGTTTACAATTCAAAATGAAGAAGAACCTGATGAGCCTATTGAAACATCAATGACATTAGAGAAAATATTATTAGGACGTTTTCCTATCATGCTTCAATCTAATCTTTGCATTTTAAAAAACTTATCTCGTGAAGCACGATTTAATATGGGCGAATGCCGCAATGATCCTGGTGGGTACTTTATTATCGATGGAAAAGAGAAATCAGTTATTTGTCAAGAAAAATTTGCAGACAATACCTTTTACATTCGAGACAAAGTAAATGATTTATATAGTCATTCAGCAGAAATTCGTTCTGTTTCGGAAGATGCTTCAAAACCGATTCGTACAGTATCAGCCAGAATTGTGGCATCGACAGATACAAAAAAAAACGAACAAATTGTAGTAAATGTTCCGAATGTGCGCAAACCGGTTCCTCTTTTTATTTTAATGAGAGCATTAGGTGTTGTATCTGATAAAAGTATTATTCAACACTGTTTATTGGATTTAGATAAAAATGACCACATGGTTGATTTATTTATTCCTTCTATTTACGACGCAGGTGAGGTATTTTCACAACAATCGGCATTAAAATATATTGCCACGCTTACAAAAGGTAAAACAACTACACATGTTTTGGATATATTGATGAATTACTTTTTACCGCACGTAAGCATTTCAAATTTACAACAAAAAGCATATTTTGTTGGGTATTTGGTTTATCGTTTACTACGAGTATACATAAAAGAAGAAGCGCCAACGGACCGTGATAATTTCAAATACAAACGAATTGAACTAACGGGAAATCTGATGCATTCTTTATTTATGGAGTACTATACACTACAATTGAGAAATATATTTTTAAAAATAGACAAAGAATATCATTATCATGAAGGCGCATATCAAAAAAATTTTATAAGTCTTATAGAAAACAACTATCAAGAATTTTTTAAAGAAAGAGTAGTAGAAACAGGTTTTCGCAAAGCATTCAAAGGAAATTGGGGTTCCGAGGCACATACAAAACGTGCTGGAATTGTTCAAGATTTAAATAGATTGTCGCGAAACTCTGCTTTATCACAATTGCGCAAAACAAATCTTGATATGGATGCAAGTGCAAAAGTAATTGGTCCTCGTTTATGTCATGGTTCGCAATGGGGAATAATTGACCCAGTAGATACTCCAGATGGTGGAAATGTTGGTTTGCATAAACATCTTGCATTATCAACTCATATTACAAAAGGGTATTCTTCACTGCCAATGATTGAATGGTTGCGTGAAAAAGGAATGCAACTTCTTCAGGAATGCAGCATCCAATTTTTATCTCAGAGCACCAAAATATTTGTCAATGGTTCGTGGATCGGTGTTGTAACAAACCCAGTCGAGTTATTGAAAACAATGAAACTTTATCGTCGTTTGGGTGCAATTCCAGTGTTTTCAAGCATATACTGGAATATTGCAAATAGTGAAATTGTTGTATATACAGATGCAGGTCGTCCATGTCGCCCTTTATTGTATGTTCGACCAGAAACAAAAACTGTCAGTTATGATATGGAGTTTTTGAAAAAACCATTAGAAGAAAATGACTTTTATTGGAATGAACTTTTTACGGGTTTTGTAAAGAAAAATGACGGTAATTTTAACATGAATAATGACAAATTTTACGAATTAAATGAATTATACGGCACAAGAACTGACGCCGAATTAATTGAAAAGCAAGGAATTCTCGAGTATTTAGATTCATCTGAACAAGAAGGTTGTTTAATAAGCACAGAACACAAGGATTTTACAAAATCAAGATATACAAATGTTGAAATTCATCCATCTTTATTATTAGGCGTTATGGGAAATCAAATTGTTTTTCCAGAGAATAACCAATTACCTCGCGATCTTTTCTCATGTGGACAAAGCAAACAAGCAGTTTCATTATATCATAGTAATTTTCAAAATAGAATTGATAAAATGGGCGTGATTTTAAATTATGGACAAATTCCTCTTGTTAAAAGTCGATATACTGAATACATTCACAAGGAAGAACATCCATACGGAGAAAATCCAATTGTTGCAATTATGTGTTACAATGGATATAATGTTGAAGATGCCATTTTGTTTAATGAGGCAAGTGTGAAAAGAGGTATGTTTAGAACAACATATTTCAACATGTATGAAGCCCACGAAGAAAGTACTAAGGTAGTTACTTCGATGAGTGATACAAAATTTACACAAATTGAAGGTAAAACTGTATCCGGGTTAAAACCTGGTGTTGACTATAGTTATTTAGATAAATATGGTCTTGTTAAAGAAAATACATTTTTACACGATAAAATAGCCTTAATTGGGCGTATTACAAATACTATGGATGATCCTGATGACATGTTAGACGCATCGATTACACCCAAAAAAGGTCAGTTAGGTTTTGTAGATAAAAGTTTTATAACAGAAGGCGAAGAAGGTTTCAGAATTGCCAAAGTTCGTATTCGTGAAGAAAGAGTCCCTGCAATCGGTGATAAATTCTGTTCGCGTTGTGGACAAAAAGGTACTGTTGGGCTTCTAGTTCCGGAACATAATATGCCGTTTACAGATGATGGTATCCGACCTGATATTATTGTCAACCCACATGCGTTGCCGTCTCGTATGACAATAGGACAATTAGTTGAAACGTTAATGGGAAAAGCATGTGTAAATGTTGGTGGTTTTGGAGATTGCACTGCATTTACTAATAAGGGACCAAAACACAAAATATTTGGTGCGATGTTACAAAAGCAAGGATATCATTCAAGCGGAACACAATATCTTTATAATGGAATGACCGGAGAGCAAATGGAAAGTGAGATTTTCATAGGTCCCACATACTATATGAGATTAAAACATATGGTTAAAGATAAGATCAATTATCGTGCACGAGGTCCTAGAACTGCTTTAACTCGCCAAACTGTACAAGGTCGTGCAAACGATGGTGGTTTACGTATTGGAGAGATGGAAAGGGATGGTCTTATCTCACATGGAGTTACCAACTTCATCAATGAATCTATGATGACTCGAGGCGATGAATACTTTATGGCCGTTTGCAATAAAACAGGAACTATTGCGGTATACAATGAAAGTAAGAATTTATTTATTAGTCCTATGGCAGATGGACCAATTAAATTCTCTGGTACGTTACAAGAAGATATGAATATTCAAAATTTATCTAGATTTGGCAGAGATTTCAGTGTTGTTCGTGTTCCGTATTCTTTAAAACTCTTATACCAAGAGTTACAAAGCATGAATGTTCAAATGCGTATTATTACAGAAGACAATATAGATCAATTAACGACGATGGGTTATTCTGATAATATTGTTAAGTTAACAAAGAATGAAAATATCACACCACTTAAGGTTGCAGAAAAAACAAATAGTAACTTAAAAACTGCCAAGATTGACCCATATCTTGATGAAATTTATAAATATGAAGGTGATGACCAGGAAGACAAAGAATATTATAAAGGAGAAATGTTTTTGCAAATTCCAAATGAAATTAATGAAAAAATACACGGTGACCCGAGTAAAAGGCAGCCGTTTGCCACTACTCCGCCCACACCGGGAGCACTTATGACACCTACGACATCAGAAAGTTCCGAATATAAACCATATTTACCAACTGATTTCGATGATGAATTTGGAGATTATGCAAATGACCCAATTGCAACACAACCTCCTGTATTACCTCAAATGCCTCCTGGTGCACCAGTTACACCTAATTACATGCCAGTGTCACCTAGTTATGCACCAGTTTCTCCTAGTTATGCTCCCGTGTCACCAGTTGGCCCGCCATTGACACCGCCTGGTCCACCGGGTATGCCTGTTACTCCTCCCGGTCCTCCTCTGTTACCAGTAACCCCTGTCATGTACAACCCACCAGTAACACCGCCTATGATGGCAACTGTTCCTGTTTCACCTAATTACGCCCCAGTGTCCCCGGCGGGTCCTCCTGTTACACCTCCCGGTTCTCCATATTATCAAGTAACAGCGCCACCGGACCCTAATTTAGCACGTGGTGTTAGCGAATTAACCATAAAAAAAGATAAAAACGTAAAATTTGATGATGTTAAAGATAAAGAAAAACAATCTGGAGGTGATAAAAAGACATTATTATTTACAGTTGATAAAGTTGATAAAGATGATAGCAAAGATAACGAATAAGCAAAAGAATAAAAAATTGAAAATATAATAATATTAAAAGTTAATATTATTATTATATAAGCAAATGGCAACAAACTCGAACACACTCGTAAATCTTATCTATAAGTCTCGCAAAACAATACTTGACCTTCTTAAACAACAGGGGTTTTCAATAGATACTTACAATAATTTTAGTATTAATGAAGTCCATATTATGGTTGGTAATAAACAATTGGACATGCTAATGCATGTTGATAAGGAACGTGAAAATGATATTGGAATGACTAGTAAAAGCGTTTATGTGAAATATCATTTAGCAAAAACGCTTCGTCATGCTAATATTTACGAATACATTGAGGATTTGATTGAAGTTGAAGAATACATAAAACCATCGGATACATTGGTTATTATTACCAAAGAAGAACCGAATGATACACTAATTAATATTGTGAAACATATTTGGGCAACTCAAAATGTATTTGTTGTTCTATACAATATCAATCGTCTTCAGTTTAATCCTTTGATGCACAAATTGGTTCCTCCACATCGTATTATGACAAAAATAGAGGAAGACGTAATGAAAAAACATTACAATGTTAGAGAAAATAGTGAACTACCCGAAATTTCAAGATTTGATCCAATTGCACAAGCCATTGGAATGAAACCTGGGCAAGTATGTGAAATTATCCGTCCAAGTAAAACAGCAATTGAAGCAAAATATTACAGATTGTGCCATTAGATTTTTAAAATTATTAATTTTATATACAATATATATAATTAATATAAATGGCAAAATTATTCAGCAAAAAAAATATATATAATACCTTGTTCATGTTACTTTTAATATACATAGGGTGTCTTTTTTTTAAGAAGTATTTTCCCAAATCACTATTGGAAAAATTTTCAGGTTTAGATAATGCTATTGGCAATAATGAAGGATTTAATGCAAATGACCCATCATATTATGAAAATGGTTTTGATGAATTAAATAGAAAATATGTTGAAAAATTACAAGAAAGACATAATGCATATGTAAATTATAAAACAAATCTGGAAAATGATGCCTATGAACAAACATATCGCACAAAAGACAGTGAATTAAATATGATTAACGCCGAGTTCCAATCATTATTTCATGAATTTATTATTGATTCTGGTAAAGTAAAGCAGCGTATTAAAGGACATGATGAAAATATTACAGAATTAATAGACGAAAATAAAAATAAAAAACATATGCTTGATAGATTAGAAGGTAGTGATTTAACCGCGCGCAAATTATATTCCGATTATGTTTTAAATTACAATAATTCATACAAAACTATTATTTTTTCTATTTTATCAATTGCGTTTTTTGTATTTGTAATTGTGAGAGAAGTTAAATTTAATTCCGGTATTATGGATGCACTTGGCAATACAAGTCCGACAAAACAAATTATAAAAACTCTTACTATTGCCACTATCTTTGCGGTTGTTTTTGTATTTGTTTATAATCTCATTGTTGGTTTACTTGAAGATAAATCGGAAAAGAAAGTACTCGGCGAAGAACCTGAGATTTATAAAATGCCTTCTTACTCATTAAGTGTTAATTTCATAGATAGAACAAAGGAAGATGATGAATAAAACCAAAGAATATTAAATAGTATTTTAATATGCTTTTTTATAATTGTATGTATATATAATGTCGTTTATTCCAGAATTAGGAACACTTAAAAACTTTTTTTCACAGGAATCATCCAATTTAGCCGAAAAGGACAGTTTAACCCAAGGAACATTATTTAAGGAACAAAAAAATTCTTATAAAAAAATATCAAAGATAAGCAATGTATCAACCAAAGAAGGTGTCCATCATATTGATTTGGATTCCCAAAGCAATCCTGCATCTAGTGAAGATATTAATCAAGCAGTTCTTGTATTTAATCAAAAACGTCAAGAATACGATGTAAAAATTAGAGAATATGGATTAAAACATCAAGAATACACAAACTTACTCAAAGAACAAGCACAACAATCTGCAAATTCTGATGAAAACGCAGTAAATACAGATTCGGATAGTGCAAATGATTGTAGTTTACCTGCCATTGATTGGATTGCCCATAAGGTCAGTTTGAATGGTTGGACGCGCGCCGCAGGAGAGGGGGCACAGAATTGTAATATACCATCAAATTATGAACAGCGGTATAAGGATAAACTTACACAAAATTTAGATAGTCGTATTCGCGAATTAAAAGACGAACTAAGCACATTAAACGGTGAACTTATTGAAATTACAAGTCAAATGAATTCTCAAATTAATTTAATGGTTGAAATTGATTCTACCTTACAATCGCAGGTTTCACAACAACAACAAGAAGTTACTGATGTTAGCGCCTCGTTAAGTTCAGACAGAACAAATCTTATGAATGATAAACCGTCTCCGTCCTTAGATACGGTTGATGGTTTATATAATGATTCTGAATTAAAAAGTACATGGGTTAATTATGAATATATGGCGTGGGTTCTTGGCTCTATTACCATTATTGGCATTAGTATGAATCAAATTAGAAAGAGTAATTAACAAAATAATTAATAATCCTATTATATATTAATAGAATTATTATGGAGCAAAATATTTTAGAAGAAATAGCGAATCTTCAGAAAAGATATAACGATAAATTACAAGAATATGAACAAGCAAGTTTAGAACATAAGAATCATATTAGAAAATATGGTGAAATTTGTAATGATGCGAAATTTGAAAAATGCGCAGATGAACGTACACGGTGCGAAATTACAGGTGAAAAAACAGTTCGCTTTGGCATCTCTCCAAACATGTATACATATGCAAATCATAATCAACCTATATTATGCACTAAAAGTTTTTTTAACAACGTAGAACCCGCACATGGCAAGGAAAAGAGTTGTTATATTCAAGATAAGTGCAGACATCCCGGAGAATTTAATGGAAACGAGATACAAATGAGTAAAGATAGAATAAATGAGAAAATAGATGATTTAAAAACCATTAACGTATTACTTTTAGAAAAAATAAAAGAATTATTAAATTACAGAGACCAATGGGGTAAAAGTTTTTCAGATCAAGAAAAATTTTTGATGGATAAATTGGAAGAAGTTAAATATCAACGCGAACGATTAGAAACTGTAGCAATACCCGTTGCAGAAAGTATCGTTGGACAATATGAAGACACATCCATGCAAATAGAACAAACATTAACACAATATATGTTATGGGGTGGTGCACTATCGTTAGTTGGAATTGCATTTTATTTACTATTTCGTAATTCAAAAAAGGCAGGTGGTGTTGGTCAAATGCCTAGAGCAATTAATCTTTCTTTTAGAAACTAATCTTAAATAGTATTATTATATTTAATTTTATCTGTGGTAAATATAATATAATACAATGAAAATTAATGAGAAACAGGGTTTAGAATATAAAAGAAATAAAGAAGGATTTAGTTCACAAATAGGTGCGCCTGAAACCACAAAAGTAAATAATGAAGATTTATCAGTATTAGATAATCTTAAACAACAATTTGAAGGCGCTATTAGTGATTATAGCACATTAAGAAACCTTATTGCGCAAAATGCTACAAATTATGTAACCTTAAAAGACAAGGATACTGATGAATTTAAAAATTTCATTAACCGTAATATTCAGTTAAATGATGGTTCTAAGTATCATATTACAAATAGTGGTTTAGCAAAACGATATAGTGAAACGGCATGGAATAACCGTCATTCAAGTTGTAAAAAAATTAACGATGACCCAAAAAATGTTATAATTGAAAACGAAACAGCATTAAAAAATGGAACCCCCTCAATATTAATCGGAACTCCAATGAAAAGTAATGAACCGTGTAGTATGGGTTATCAAAACGTGGAGGTAAATCTACCGATTCATGATGATCCACGACTTGTTGGATGTTATTATAATTCTTCTTCTCGCGATGAAGATAGAAATATAATAGTATCAGATGAACAAGCATTAAAACCTGACGCCAATGATGAAATAATTGGTACAGATATGACATATGAAGAATGTCGCATGAAATCATTAGTTAAAGTTAAGGATTTCTTTTCATTGACAAATCTTGACGGTAATAGTAAAGGAACATGCATTGGTTCAAATAACACGGCTCAAGGATTAAAATATGACCGTTTTGGAGAAGCAAAAAATGATGACGGTAATTTATTGTGCGACCAAACAGTAGATGGATATGTTATTGGAAAACCACAAAAATGTACAAAGGTTGCTGATGTATGCCAACCACGCGAATATGAACAAATAGATGAATTTTACGACTGTGATGTAACCGATACAATTGGTTCTACTTCTCAAATTAGTGGATGGTCTGCGGGAGGTTCAAGTGTATTGTATCCGCATTACTTTATGAGAGTTACTCTTACTGCTGGAACACAACGTTGGGATGCAACAGGAGCGATGCAAAAAATAGTTGTCGCTTATGACAATCTTGCAGATAAATTTTCACCTGAGATAGAATTTACTGGAAGAATTGCAAAAGGAGCCACAGTTTCAAAAATAGTTACGGTTCCATTTAATCCCGAACACACCGAAATTTTTGGTATTGCAATTTACTTTGGTAGAGATATGCTTGGGTTAGAATCAGTTCAACTTGAAGTTTCGCGTGACATGCAACAATGGGAAAGCCTTGGTAGTATAGATGTTGGTAAGATTTGGGAAGGAAGACATGCTACAAAATATGATGAATGGATGACAATTCGAACAGATAAGGAGTATAGTATTCATCAAATTTTACCGCAAGGTAGAGTAGGTAGTGGTTTAGACTTTGGAACTCCAGGGAGACTGTCATGGTCACCATTAGATACACATTGGGGCGGCGATTTCTATTTATCACGAACAACTAATAAATTAGTTACATCGTTGAAAATTGAAGGAAACATTTCTGAGATTGAATTATTTTATAAATTTGCAGGATATGTTGGTTCAGAATGGGTAATACAATACACTGGTACTGGAAATAGTCTAAAAACCTTAAGTGTTGAAAATGCAACAGGTGGTATAATTTATTTAGATTATCCTATTCCGGCCAATTATTTATCAATTAGAGTAAAGAATTTTAATGACACTGGTGACAGTTATGGAAGACCAAAAATGAATGTTACTGTTTATGGAACTGACATAGATAATATGCATTCAAAAGTAAATTACGAAGGAACTTATAAAGCAATTGGTTCTAAGGCGGCGGCCGTTCAAACAGATGCGGGTGAAATGACATTTGAAGAATGTATTCAGAAAGCAGCAGAAATGAATCTTCGATATTTTGGTATATTTCATTACAATACAAATACAAATAAGGTAAAATGCTTTTTACCATCAAGAACCGATGCAGATGATGCAGCCAATGATTTTTATATGGCGGGTTATGAAGATTCGTGGGATCAATTGGGTGAGGATAAAAGCAGTGTTAAAGCAAATGGTATGCGAAGTGGTAATTCGCGAGAAGAAATGGCAATTTTTACAACCAATGCTGAATGCTTTAAACGAAATAAGAATGGAAGGCCTTTAAAATGTCCTTCTGGAAGTATCTATTATGGTGTTGTTCCTGGGGTTGGTTCAACTGACCAATGCTGCACACAAAAAGACGATTGTGATTCTGGGTTTTCGACTATTTATAGCACTGAAATTACCGACGCAAGCACTCTAGGAAATAAAGGATACGTTGATAGAGATAATGTTTTGCATCCTTATACTAATATTAAAATCGATGAAACTGATAAATCATGTCCCAAAACTGAAGTAAAATCTATAACTGGTGAATTGTGGAGCAAATTTAATATGGGTGTTCCTATGACAAAAGAAAAAACATGTGGTGTAGCAAAATTGAGTCCTGATGAATTAACACAATTAGACAATGCGGAAACAACTTTAAAAAATATTGCACGGGAAATAGATAGGGCAATAGATACTGCTTATGATAAAAATGTCCGCTTAAAAGAAAAAAAAAATGAAAATAAAAAAATGTTTGAAGACAAATTTTATGAGTATAAAGAACAATACAAAAAGGTAGCAACTGATTATTCCAAAAAAATTCAAACAATGTACGAAGATTTAGAACTAAAACATTCTGGTGATTATGCGCAAATGGCTTTCTTGGCAGTTCTTACTAGTGTATTTGTAGTTGGTGGAATATATTATATTAGAAAAGAAAAAAAACCGTCACTTACAACAATGCAATAAAATGAATAATTTTATACATAATTTATATTCTACTATATATATATTAGAATATGAGTAGTTCTGCAAATCAAGTGGAAACAACACAAGAAAAAATAATTCAGAGTATAGAGGATTTGAAAAGAATGGAGCAAGAATTATATTCTCAACTCGAAACATCTGGATCAAATGAAGATGATATTGAAAAACAACAAAATATCATTCAGCGCATTGAAAACATATCTGAAATTAGACGTGATTTATTAAATTCTTTGACAGATAGATATACCGATATTCAAGATAATGTAATTTCTAGTCGCAATGATTTAGTACAACAAACAGCCATGGTTGGTATTGTACAAGATGAATTGGACAAAGCAACTGCCAATGTTGAAACTATAAATGCTGAAAAAAGTAACAAATTACGTATGGTTGAATTAAATTCTTATGAAAGAGAAAGATATCGAAGTTACATGGAAATAATGAAAATAGTCTGCATTAGTGCGTTTATAATTTTAATTTTCATTATATTAGGTAGAAAAAACATTATACCTGGTAGTATGTTATCCCTATTAATTGGCGCTGCTTTTGCAATCGCCTTTATTATGATAGTAATTAAATATTTAGATATTATTAAACGTGATAATTTATATTTTGGAAAATACAAATTTCCCTTTGACGCTTCCAAATTTAAAGATTCCGATACTGGCGGCGATGTAAAACTTGCTGGCGGAACTGCTTGCATGAATGAAGATTGCTGTACAGCAGGACAAACATACGACCCGGCAATTGCAAAATGTGTTTCTTCAGTAGTAACTTCACAAGAATCATTTACGAGTCCCGCTATGATTCAAGTTGATAGCACCAAAACTGTTGAATTAAACAATCAACATAACATTACTGCTTTTGATAGTTTATCAAACGATACATATGCGAAAGTATAAATTAAATTAATAATATTATAATCTAATCTATATAATAATAAATTAGATTATAATGCCTATAGATTTTGATCAAATAACAAAATGGAATGATGAATTAAACCCGAATGAAGGAAGTGCAATAAAGGACAATCTAGCAAAAATTGTTTCGGGGGATATTGATACTGGCATTGGTGAAGTTCATGATGAAAGATTAAAAAGCGTTATGGAAACAATTCCTGCTAGTCTTGTCAATAGAGTTGTTGGTGATTTCACTAACGCCATATCAGATGATTACTGTGATCACAAATGTCAAATGCAAAAACAACAGGCCAAACTAATTCAGCAGCAACAAGCAATTGATTCGGTTAAAGAGTTTATTCCAGAATATGAAAATGAAATACAAAAACAGTACTATTCAATTACATCAGAAGATGACCCATATAGAAAGTGGAAAAAAGATAGAGTAACTGGCGAATCAGAGGAAAATAGTGAAAAATTACTTGAATTTCATAAAAAATCATTTAATAATTTAGTTATCGACTTGAACAACTATAATTCTCATTTTACCTATTTAAACAACATGGAAACAATGAAAGATACTTATACCGAATTAAACAAAGGTTTGAAAAACAAAGCAGAGGATCTCGAAAATGTTAAAAATACTAGTTTCAGAAAGGCAAACTATGAACAAGGTTATAGTGAAAATTATATTCGCTCTAATAACTTTTTATATGCGTTTTATTGGGGTCTCATTTTATTTTTTATATTATACTTTATTGTTTTACGAAAAAAAATTACGGATTTTAGATTATGGAGTATAACATTACTATTAATATGTTTTCCGTTTCTGGTTAATTATGTACATTATGGATTAAAAGTACTAATACAATTTATTTTACCATTTATTGGGATGTAAAAGTATTACATTATTGTAAAATGCAATTAGAACTATTTTAACATACAATATCAAGATATATGTCATTTTGGATAACGTTATTACATAAAACTGGATATGGATTTGGTTTTGGGACTGGAATGGGATTTTCATACCTATTATTTCAAAGAAATAACAGTACGAATCGACTCAAATAAAATAAAATAAATAAAATAAAATAAAAATGTTATTAATTTTACAACATTTTTATTTATAGTTTTTATACTAATCACTATCTTCACTGTCATCTTCGTATAAAATTTTAACATTTTGCCAACCTCTTTTGTGGCGGAATTTACCAAAACGTTTATCCATGAATGCATACAATTCTTTGGTGTTTGAAGCACGTTTACCAAACTGTTGCTCAAACCATTGTTTATATTGTTCGCACAGTTCTCCCTTCTTGATTCTATCACCATCACTAACTACAATATTTTCTTTCACGAATTCAGTAAGATAATCCTGATCATCACGATATTGATTACTTGCTTGCATAACAATATCATAATCTGTAACATTTCCCTCAGTCTTGTATGCAATTTCCACAAGCATCGACAACAAAACAGGCGCCCATTTTTTGAAATTCTCATTGAGACTCTTGTTTTTCTTGAATTGATACGGTTTGTCAGGATCATTGTCTACTGGATTATCAGTAAACTTGGACATAAATTCCACAACACGAATTCGCCTCCAAGTTCCATCGTCGTTACTTTTAATATCAAACAAATTATTTGTGCATACAACAAGTTTGAATTGAGGGATGTAATTGGTCATATTTGACTGGTAAAGACCTCTTGCACTAATAATGTCTCCGCCGGTAATTTCTTTTAACATACCGTCGTTAATACGATCACCTTTTGACGGTTATTGCATAACAGCATATCTCATACCTTTCAATTGTACCAATTCTGTATTAGTTCCACCTGATTTATTACGTCCACAAGTAATAATGGTTACAGGCGCTGTACCTTGATAATCACCAAGAACCAATCTCATCAAGTCAACTAAGGCCGACTTACCATTACTACCAGAACCAGTATAAATGTTGAACGTTTGATTTTTATTAACACCCAAGAGAGTTGATGCTAGATGTTCCCACATATATTTTCTCAATTCTTCAACAGGAAACAACTGCTTGATGAAATCCTCTATTTCGCCAATATATTTGGCTTGTTTTGGATTGGCTTTAATTTTATCTAGGGGAATATATGTATTTTTTGTACTAATTGAAATATAGTCTTCTGCGCGTCCTTCACGAAATTCTTTATTTTTAAAATCAATAACACCATTAGCACAACCCATCAAGTATTGGTTTTCATCAAGATTATTATGAAAGTTCTTATCATAAAACAATTCTCGCGCTTCCTTCATAATAGCATCCTTTTTGTTTGTGTTCATAAAACGTTCCAAAACCTCCATAATCCTTGCACATGCAGCATCTTGTGGTTCCTTTTTACCATCGCTTTCACTTGTTCCAGATACTGTTTGGTGTAGATTGCTTGACAAATGAGACAACAATAGTTGTGTAATTTCAGTCGACAGTTTGGTTCGTAAGCCAATACCTTTTTCTGTTTCAATCCAACTATTTTTTTCATATTCAAACCAAGTATCGTTTTTAATACCAGAACAAATGTAATCATCTTTATATGCCATATGTAGAAGTTCAGCAAGATCATGATCAGTATTGCGAGTTCTTACACCATCTCCATATGCAATCATTGACACCTGATTCGTAAGAGATTGTCTTTTTATACGTTTGTATTCAACAACATTATCTTCTTTAAGCATCCAATAAATAGATCTCCTAGTTATTCCGCCATTTGGGTCAAAATTTTGCCAATTATCTTGATAATACGTTGCAACATCTTCATAATCAAATTTATTTGACTTGCTGCTGAATTTCATCCATGTCAAGAATAGAATATCACTCGCTTCATGCAATGCAACTCCAACAGAACGCCATTTATCATATGGGTCATAATATTTTTTAGAGAGTGCAATTGCCATTTCATGAAGTTCCCTAAGATAGAAATCCTCTGGTCGCATATCTTTATTATAAACAAACTCTTGAATTGCCGCATCTAATTCTTCTTCATTTTTGAAATCAGTGTATGAGTTAACAACACTTTTAACTCGCAACTTAGATTTTCTAACTGTTTTTTTTGCTTTTTTTCTTTGCAATACCTCTTCAAACTTTTTATATTCTTCCGCTACTTCTTCTCTCATTTCAAATTTTGGATGGTCGTTGTACTGCGCACAGCATTTCTTAAACAAACTCATTGGAATATTTGGTCGCGGAATTTCAATGAGTTCTTTCATCATTTCACCATCAGCACCATCAATTTCAAATCGTAGATGATATGTTAATTTATATGCTTCATTTTGTGGCTTTCTTGACCCATACAACTGCCAATTCGTTTTTCCAGTTGAAATGCATTCATCAAGAACCTCTTCATACTTATTTACCAATGTAATATCACAAATAAATCCTTCAATATCCTTCAAAACGCGTTCACGCAACATTTGTTGAAGTTTATGGTCTAATTGAATACCAATTACCATATGTATTCCATCCTTTACATATTCTTCTGAATGTTTGTGCTTTCTATTAATATTTGGTTTTTCGAAAATGAATACATCCCACTTTTTATGTTGACCTATATCAATGAGTTCACACAACTTTTCATGATATAGATCAATAATAGGTTCAATATGTTCTTCATATGAATATTGGCGCTCGGTCACATCCTTAGGATAGTGAAAATCAAAGTCAACAAGAATTGGTGAATTTCCATCTGCATTTTGTTTTTCAGTCAGATATTCTTCGGTATTCAATAGGAAAACCTGATTATAATACAATTTATAAAACTGTTCAAGTTCAGATGGAGGTATATGATATTTACCAGCGTAGATTCCCTTTTGTTCATTAGGTATCCTTGTGTGTGTAGCACTTTTTGCGTCACTTGCCACATGTGTTTGCAAAAATCGTAAGTACTCACTTTGTCCTTTAGGTGGCATCTATCCTTGTGTGAATATATATTATGAAGAAATTTTTATCTCTTTTTTCTCTTCAATTTTTTATAATTAACATAAAGGTTCATATCGAAGAAGTATATAAATTTCTTACGATAAGTGCTATAAAAATACAGCAATCAAATATTAAATAAAAAACATCTAAAGAATTTAAATTAATAAACATAATAATGAGTAATAAGATTGTATATTCAAAAAATTCTCTTCAGACAAGTGTCGATGTCTCCAATTCTAAAAAGAAAAATGTTGTCATTACAAAAGAGACAACTCGAAGACTTATTAAAGATGTGAGAGATGTTATGAGACATCCTCTATCTGATAATGGTATATACTATGTTCATGACGAGACTGACATGCTTAAAGGCTATGCTCTTATTATTGGTCCATCTGATACAATTTATCGACACGGTTTCTATTTTTTTGAATTTACCTTTCCAACAAATTATCCTCATTCTCCCCCAAAAGTTGTTTTTTACACAAATGATGGACAAGTTAGATTTCATCCCAATTTATATCGCAATGGAAAGGTATGTCTTTCTATTTTAAATACATGGAGTGGTGAACAATGGTCATCATGCCAGTCATTGCGAACAGTATTATTAACAATGATTACTCTTTTTCATAATAAATCTCTTTTAAACGAACCAGGAATTAGGGAAGACCATGAGGACTTTCAAGGTTACCACAAAGTTATAGAATATAAGAATTACACAGTTGCATGTTTAGGAATGATAGAAAAAAAATATATGGTCCCGTTATTTGAACCATTTTATTCAATTATTACGAATTATTTTTATGAACACAGTGATGAAATAAAAAAACGTTTAGTAGAATTAAACCAGATTTATCAGGACAAACCTAATGTAGATATTAATGTTTATAATCATATGGTTGTGAATTTAGATTATGAAAAAATAATCGACGATTTTGATAGTATTAAACGACAACTTTTGAACAGATAAGTTAACTAGATAAGAAAAATTGAATTAAAAAATAGTCTAGATATTATATAACAACCAAAAATGCATTTCTGCTCAAACTGTGAAAACATGTTTTATATTCGTCTTGATAATGACGATAATCATAAACTTATATATTATTGTCGAAAATGTGGAAATGAAGACACAACTATTACATCAGAAAACATGTGCGTTTCAAAAGAACAAATCAGGCGAGGAGAACAACGTTTCTCAAATATGATTAACGAGTATACAAAACTTGATCCAACTCTGCCAAGAATTAGTTCGATTAGGTGCCCAAACGCCGAATGCGAAAGCAATGCAGACGAAAGTCTGCGAGAAGTTATTTATCTTCGATATGACGACACAAATATGAAATATATTTATTTGTGTGCTTGTTGTAATACTTCTTGGAAAACTGACCAGCAAAATTAAAAAATTGAATTGATATATATAAAACTATCTTTTTTATATATATCAATGAGTTCTACTGAAAAGAAAATCGAATTTAGTGTTCCGTCTGATAATTCAGATATTAATGATGAC
>MDTG01262239.1_pt1 | contig 19336 bp, 12 predicted proteins | sample 811421 | NCBI WGS metagenome assembly MDTG01 (sample SAMN05326645, study PRJNA326480) | marine metagenome | isolation source: seawater | place: Pacific Ocean: South East | collected 2011
CAATACTTTCGTAAACTGCGGGTGTATAGCACCAATATAGCCAACTTCTTCATCATTAAGCAAAATTTTTGCAGTCATCCCCGGATGCAACGCACTATGCTGGGCACTTACAAAACTAAACTCACCGGTTTTACCGGTTAGCGCTAGTAAAGCCTCTACATCTGCTTTTGCATCGAAGAAATCAACGGGGTTGTCGCCTAAGTCCCAGTGCTCTTCGTTACGACGCCCTGCTACTACACCACCAATAACCTGCTGTTGCAATACACCATTAGGCGTATCTTGTTGAGGAATAAAGCGTAATCCTGTTTCAAAAAGACGTACTCTGCCCTGTTGACGCTTTTGGTTGTAAGCAGTGGCGCCTAATAAACCAGGCCACAAGCTAACACGCATCACAGACATGTCTGATGAAATAGGATGCGGCAATACCATGCTCTTCGCATCAGGAAATAGCGCACTTTGAATTTTCGGGTCGACAAACGAGTATGTAATCGCTTCATTATAGCCACGGCTTAATAATAACGACTTCATCGTGTTAATCGGTAACACCGCTTCTTGCGAAGGCAACATAGATAACGCAGCGGTTGGTGCAACATGTGGAATGTTGTTATAACCATACACACGCGCTACTTCTTCTATCAAGTCTTCTTCAATAGCAATGTCGAAACGATAACTTGGGGCCTTCGCTTCCCAACCTTCATTAGTTTGGACAACGTCTAAACCAAGACGTTCAAGTATTTCAAGTACTTGAGCGTCGTCAATGGTTATACCCAATACGCGAGCTAAACGATCACGTCGTAGTAAAACACTGGCTTGTTTAGGCAGTTTGTCTTCTTCACATGCTTCAACAACCGGGCCTGCTTCACCACCACATATCTCTAGAATAAGGGCAGTAGCACGCTCCATGGCGTTACGTTGAAGTTGTGAGTCTACGCCACGCTCATAACGGTGCGACGCATCGGTATGTAAACCATACTGACGTGCGCGGCCCATAATGGCATCGCGGCTGAAAAAGGCACTTTCTAGCAAGATATCTTTAGTTTCTGCATTTACACCTGAATGTAAACCACCAAAAATACCCGCCATAGCAAGGGCTTTGTTGTCGTCAGCGATAACCAAAGTATCGTCGTTAAGCTTAGCTTCTGTTTCATCTAGCAAGGTAAGGGTTTCGCCCTTATTTGCCATACGCACATTTACACTGCCTTCAATAGCGGCAAGGTTAAACGCGTGCATAGGTTGGCCAAGCTCTAACAAGATAAAGTTGGTCACATCTACAATAGGGTCGATACTGCGAATACCACACCGGCGAAGCTTTTCGCTTAACCATAGCGGCGTAGCAGCTGCCACATTTACGTTACGAAGCACACGGCCTACATAACGTGGGCACGCTTCAGGCGCGCTCAAGTTAATGGTAATGCTGTCGTCAATGGTAGCAGCTACGGAGCTAATAGCCGGTTCGCATACATCTAGGTTGTTCAACACGCCCACTTCGCGGGCAATACCACGAATACCCAAGCAGTCTGCTCGGTTAGGGGTTAAATCAACTTCAATAGACGTATCGTCTAGGTCTAGGTAATCACGAATGTTCGTGCCTACTGGGGCATCGGCTGGCAATTCAATAATGCCATCGTGATCGTCGCTAATGCCTAGCTCAGAAAAACTACACAACATGCCCATAGAAGGCTCGCCGCGCAATTTTGCTTTTTTAATTTTAAAGTTACCAGGTAGCACCGCGCCAACAACAGCAACGGCTACTTTAATACCTTCACGGCAATTCGGCGCACCGCAAACAATGTCGCGAAGCTCGCCGTCACCTACGTTTACTTTAGTAACACGTAATTTATCGGCATTCGGGTGCTGGCCACATTCAACCACCTCCCCTACTAATACACCGCTAAATTCGCCTGCAACAGGTTCAACACCATCAACTTCAAGGCCAGCCATGCTTAACTGTTCAGACAGTTCGTTAGCCGACAAAGCAGGGTTAACCCATTCTCTTAACCACTTTTCACTGAATTTCATGCTTACTCTCTGCCTTAGTTGAACTGTTTAAGGAAACGAAGATCGTTTTCAAAAAACGAACGCAAATCATTCACGCCGTAGCGCAACATGGTTAAACGCTCTACGCCCATACCAAAGGCAAAGCCAGTGTATTCTTCAGGGTCGATATTTACCGCTTTAAGTACATTAGGATGTACCATGCCGCAGCCAAGTACTTCTAACCACTGGCCGTTTTTACCCATCACATCTACTTCGGCAGATGGCTCGGTAAACGGGAAGTAAGACGGACGAAAACGCACTTCAAGCGACTCTTCAAAAAAGTGATTCAAGAAGTCGTGCAAAATACCTTTAAGATCGGTAAAGCTTACGTTTTTGTCTACCATCAAACCTTCAACCTGATGGAACATTGGCGTATGGGTTTGATCGTAATCGTTACGATAAACACGCCCAGGCGAGATTATACGTAGCGGCGGCTTTTCAGCTTCCATAGTACGAATTTGCACGCCCGAGGTTTGGGTACGCAGCATCATGTCTGGATTGAAATAGAAGGTGTCGTGATCGGCACGAGCTGGGTGATTAGCCGGAATGTTCAAGGCGTCGAAGTTATGAAAACCATCTTCAATTTCAGGGCCAGTTTTAACTGCAAAACCAAGCTCACCAAAGAAAGATTCAATACGCGCAATGGTGCGGCTAACCGGATGCAAGTTGCCTGGCGCTTCAGTGCGGCCAGGTAACGTTACATCAATGGCTTCTTCAGCAAGCTTCTTGTTTAGCTCTTCACTGCGCAGGGCTTCACCTTTCGCAGAAATAGCTTGCTGAATTTGCTGTTTGGCCACGTTAATTTTTTGACCAGCCGCTGGGCGTTCTTCGTTAGATAACTTGCCAAGCCCTTTAAGTAAGTCGGTAAGTTTACCTTTCTTACCCATGAATTCGACCCTAACTTGGTCTAGAGTGGCTGCATCTTGTGCAGCGTCAATCAGTTCTTTTGCCTGATTGATAATAGCGTCAAGCTCCATGTTTTCCTCAATTGACATGATGACTGGATAACCACGGTGCACTATGCACAGCCCTTTAATAGGCTAACTATAGTGCGCTAATTTGTGGCTTGCCTGAATAAAGGCGACAGTTTACACGACTGATAGACATAACCGCTACCCTATATGGCTGATATTGGCAGATTTTTGTAAAAGATTTCAGGAAGAATTCTCTAAATTACTTTTATTATCAAAAGATGAATTGATTTATACTTACTCTCGTCTGTCAATACTACTTATATCGTCGTAACGATAAAGGACTATCAAAATGATTAAATCCAAAGCTGATTACTTACTATATCTGGAACAAGATCGATTAGCTCTTGGCATTAAACCAAGTTTAAAAGATAGGTTGACCCACGATATTTGGCGTTTTCAGAAAGCTTTGAGAAAGCTTGAATACAGAAAGAATACAGCATCTAATGTTTTGGTAAAATTATATGCATTATTTTTGCAACTCAGAGTTCGCAAACTTGGACGTAAATTAGGTTTTTCTATACCTGCAAATGTTTTTGGTCCAGGCCTATCTATAGCACACGCGGGTACAATAGTAGTTAATGGGCGATGCAAAATTGGGGCTAATTGTCGCCTTCACGTTTGTATTAACATCGGGGGAGGCTTGGCTAAAAAAGCAAATCCGCCTGTAATCGGAGATGACTGTTACATTGGTCCCGGAGCGAAAATTTACGGTAACATAAAAATTGGAAATAATGTTGCAATTGGAGCTAACGCGGTAGTAAATAAATCATGTGGCAACAACCTAACTTTAGGGGGAATTCCAGCCAAGGTTATTTCAGATAAAGGTCCAATAGATGTATTACAAAAGCCAAGGACTTCGATAAACTGAAATTAAATCAAAGCCCTAAGACTTTGTAAAAAATGACTCACACGTTAGTAACATACACCTCTAAGTAAGTTGACTTAGTTTTCATTACTAGTTTGGTGAAAGTCAATAAAACAATAGCTTATGAAATAAGAAATTAACACCATCTAAATAACAAACAGTGTGGAATAGAAATTGAATTTTAGAAAAGATATTAATGGTTTAAGAGCCATTGCAGTAGTTGCTGTAGTGCTTTTTCATTTTAATGATTCATGGGTGCCTGGTGGTTTTGCAGGGGTAGATGTTTTTTTCGTTATATCTGGATTTTTAATGACCGGTATCATTTTTAAAAAACTAGACAGCGGGAACCTTTCTCTTCTTCAGTTTTATTTGGCTCGCGCGAATAGAATTATTCCTGCGCTAGCATTACTGTGTTTTGTTTTGCTTATTTTGGGTTGGTTCTATTTACTCCCTTACGAATACGAAAAACTAGGTAAGCATGCTGCAGGTAGCATAGGTTTTATTTCTAATATCGTGTATTGGAAAGAATCTGGCTATTTCGATGCTTCTTCGCACGAAAAGTGGTTACTTCACACTTGGTCGCTGTCCGTAGAATGGCAATTCTACATTATTTATCCCGCCTTACTATTATTTTTAAGTAAATTCATAAGCTTAAGTAACCTGAAAAGATGCTTACTCTTGTTAACCGTAATAGGGTTCATTCTGTGTATTGTAGTTACGTATCACTCACCGCGCACTTCCTATTTTCTGTTACACACTAGAGCTTGGGAAATGATGTTGGGCGGACTGGCTTTTCTATATCCAATTACTTTGAATAAGCCACGTAGCCGACTTCTAGAGCTTCTCGGCATTGCTTTAATTATTTACGCGTATATTTTCTTTTCTGAAAAAACGCCATGGCCTGGTTTCTACGCATTCGTTCCGGTTATCGGCACATATTTTGTCTTAATGTCGCAACGCAGCAATAGTATTATTACAAGTAACGTGGTTTCTCAGAAGTTGGGCACTTGGTCGTATTCTATATACTTGTGGCATTGGCCCTTGGTTGTTGCCATTTATTATTATTCACTATATGAAAGTTTCATTTTCGTATTCATTGCTTTATCTGTAATCCTGGGGTTTTTAAGTCACAAATATATCGAACAAATAAACTTCACGAGAACATTCCCTTCCAATATGTCATATCTAAAGGCTAAGCCCTTATGGATGGTGATGATCGTAGGATTCCTAGCTTCTTTTATATTTTATAAGGAAGGCTTTCTACATTTGGCGCCAAAAGATTACAGATATGCATCAGAACATGCCAAACATAGCCCCTATAGAGACAAGTGCCACCTACATGAATACCAATCACCTAAATATGCGTGTGAGTACTTTAATGATGAGAATGTCGAATGGGCCACTTTAGCTGACAGTCACTCTATAGAAATTGCGTATGCATTAGCAACTAAGCTGAAGAAAGACAATATTGGCCTTAAGCACTTTAGCTATTCAGGTTGCGTACCTTCATACTCCGAAAACGATAGCTTTAGCCCATGCGCTAAATGGTACAACGAGACAGTTGATTACATTTTAAGTGACGATAAAATTCAGAACGTTGTTTTTATACACAGATACTCTAGTCAATTAGTTGGTGGTTCCGCATCGGTCTACCCTGAAAAAAATAATGGGGAAATAACGGCTGAGACAAAAAGAAAAACCGATAACATTGATTCTGTGATACTGGCGCTTGCTGCAAGAAAAAGCAATGTGTATGTGTTTTACCCGATTCCAGAACTACCAGTTGATATAAATAAAGTTATTGGTAAGTACTACCGCAATAACTTACCGCTCCAAAATGTTACAGGAACGACGAGGAATTGGTATGAATCAAGAAATGAGTACATTATTAAACATTTCGATGACGCTAATTACCCTTCAAACGTGAAGCTTATAAAGCCTCAAGAGGCATTTTGCGATTCAATTTCTTGTTACGCAATAAAGGATACTGTCCCGCTGTATTTTGATGACGACCACCCGTCAGTTCTAGGTGCTGAAAAGTTGGTAAAGCTAATGTTTACCGAGTAGCCCAGTTATGAAAAAGAATTAAAAGTATCTTTTTCACTTGTTATCGCGATAGTAAAATTGATTGATAAAATGTGACCTACACAGCCATTCGTACGTGAAAAGCATTAGCCAAAGGTATACTAAATATGCCACTATAAATACCCTGAATGGAACACCCTTAGTATTGGAAAAAATGGATCAATAAATGCCTAAAACAGTTTCTGTTATTATTACCACACACAATAGGCCTGACTATCTAAAAGAGTCCTTAGCCGCCGTACTAAAACAAACTGTTTTACCTAAAGAAGTATTCGTTATAGACGATGGCTCATCGGTAAGTTACGAAGAAGTATTAAACCTTTTTCCTCGAGAACAGTTCGAGTACGTGAAGGTACCTGTGGCATCGGGGGCTAATGCGGCAAGAAATTTAGGAATATCTAAATCCAACTCAGATATTATTGCCTTTTTAGACGATGACGATATTTGGGATGAAAATTATTTAGAGCAGCATATAAATGCACATGATGAAGGTGCAGATGCCGTTACTTGCGGCTATCGCTTTTTAGAAACACCCGAAAAAATTCATATTAATCCCATTCAAGTTATTACTACAGACGTAATTAAGAAAGGGAATAAATTTTGCGGCATGAGCGGGGTAACGTGCAAAACGAGCTTAGCCAAAAATTTGAAGTTCGATGAAGAGTTAAAAAATAGTCAAGATTGGGACTTTTTCGTTCGTATTACCTTGGAAAACGCACAATTTCGAAATATAGCTAAAGATATCTATTTTTACCGTAGAGGCCACAATAGTATTTCTACTGAAGTTGCTAACATGCCGTTAGAGAAAGTTTTTCCTCGATTAAAAGCGTTTGAAAAACATAAAGCATTGCTCGGGAAAGAAGCTTATAACGACCGAGTAGCGAACCAAATACTTAGCCAAATCGGAAAAAAGAAAAATAAACTTCGTTGGATAGCACTATCAGTCCAAGAAGCTGGATTAACTGCGACAACCAAAGTTATTTTAGGAAAAGACAGGCTGCGGAAAAAGTTTGGCAAATAATCGATATACTCAAACCTAATTTAGTAAGTAGATTGGGGTTAAATTAACTAACCCCTTTTGCTTAACTTTTTAAATTATTACAAGCTGTTTATCACCTCTGCGTACTGCTCCGCAACACTTTCCCAACTATAGTTAGCCGCTTGTTCTATTGGTTTGTTATTCCAGTCAGTTGAAAGCGTAGCAGCTAATGCAGCAGCATATTCGTCAATGTTAGTAACGTCACATACATTACCGGCATTTCCTACCAGAGTTCTTCTCATCGAATCGTCGGTAGCAACTACAGGCAAACCGCTTGCCATCGCCTCTAAATAAACACGCCCAAAAGGTTCATCTTCAGAAGGTAGAGTAAATGCGTCTACAGCGCGGTAAACATTAGGAATATCCGCAAAGTCCACTTTAACAATCTTATAACGGCTTGCCCCAAGCTTAGCTTCACACAACGACGTGAAATAAGCGACATCTGGCCCATCACCACAAATAAGTAAAGAAACATCATTTAACTTGCTTACCGCTTCAATCGCCAAATGTATTCTTTTGTGGTTTTGTTTATTTAAAGCACCGACAGTTAAGACTATTTTTCCTGGAAGCCCGTGATTAAATCGCTCACCTTCGGGGCTAAATAATGAAAGGTTTACGCCGTTAGGTATAATCTCAACACGCTGGTTTGGTGCTATTTGCTTTACGTAATTTTTAGTATCTTCGTTAAATACTACTAAACAGTCAGGTTTAAACTTTAGGTTTCTACGTAATACTTTTCCGTTAGACACCATACCAGCACGTTCAGTGTACAAAATTGGCGTTTTGAAAAGCTTACGAACTACCGCGGCTACAGCTAAGCCACCATAATCATTGTTAGGATAAATAACATCTGCTCGCTTAAACAATAGATAAGGGGTATAAGTAAGGAAACTCGTAATCGACTCTATAAGCAATGAAGGGTTAGATACAAAGCGAGTTAGCAACCAATCCATTGTTTTATTACGCTGGATTTTTTTCACTTTACCTCGCGGAATGCAAGGTATAACAACACTGTGCTCACTACATTTTGAAGAGCTAATTAGCCGAACGTCAAAAAACGTAGCTAGGTGCTCTGCCATTTCATATGCGCTTAACTGAGAACCACCACTAGATGAGAAACCAGCTTCTGGGTGAATTATTGCTACATTTTTTTTCGTTGAAAAATCCATCTTACTACCTAATAAACTTGTATCATTATTTTTTACTTTATTGAGAACGAATTATACGTCACTTGAATCACTCTCCATCTATACTACTACCATATCACTTAATGCGCCCTTCAAAATTATCACTATCCTAAAATGATATAACTATAAAAACTTTGATTAACGAGAGCTAGCCTCTAGTTTGTACTACAATTAAGTAAGGGATGCCTTCGCCACTATTATAAGTAGGTATATACCCTTCTATTTATAACATCACATTTGTCGAACTGAATTGATATTTTCTCATCGCTACTTTTTGTCTAGAAATAATTCATAGGAGTTTCTTATGGAAACCCAGCAAGTCGCTTGTAAAATTCATCGCTTTATTATTCTTTTACTGCTTTCAACATTATTATTGTCATGCTCAACAACTTCATCCAAAACTTCAAAGACGTCTGTACAACCAGGGGAAGTTATTCAACGGTACCTAATGAACAATAATAGGGCGGAAACCGACCTTGTTGCTGCGCTTAAGCAAATACCTGACAAAAACAAAGTTAGAAAGCTGGCAACCGATAATCCCCATATGATATCAGAGCTTTATGGCGCCGATATATTAAAGGTAGTTATTGATGGCGGCTTAAACACATCGTCACTTGCAACTGAATTGAAAAGCTTATCCGACACAGACAAAGCCGTTGATGTTCTTGTTTTACTGTTTCCAATAGATGCCTATAGATTACTGGGTTACTCCAAGAAGAATGACGTAATTGAAAGCGCAACTATGCTTGCAATTGCTGCTAAGAACAAGCTAGACCCTACTATCTTATTAGCGGCAACCGCTGCTGGTTTAGATAACTCAATCACCCCCTTAATCCATTCGGCAGGTATTGTTATATATGGACAAGATGAAGATAGTACTAGTGATGTTAAGTACAAAGCTGTTGACTCAAGCACTTGGCTTCCCGCGCTTAAATTAGCTTGGGAGCCGATATATGGCGCGCTATCAGGAAGTATTGTGCACCTTCAACCTGAAACTGATTATGAAGTAGAAGTACAGATAACAGATTACGAAGGTACAACTGAGCTTTACTCATTTGATTTTAAAACTCGCCCAAACACCCCCCCTATCGATCCAGATAAAGTTTACTACCTATCAGAAATATACAGTGGTGGGCAATTAGACTTAGAAGCGCTAAATATTCACGGTAGTGAAGGTGGCTATGCCAAAATTATAGGTGATGGCCAAGTTATCGAAGCGTCCTCAGACTTTCTTTCTGCGGTTAACATTGGATCACAGGCTTATATAATGTTAGAAAACTTAACTATAAAAGGCGGTGAACGCTACGGAGTTTTTGCTAAGAACACTCACAACATTTGGATTAAGGGGTGTAATATTTCTGAATATGGGCGTATAGCAGCTGTTTATAAAAATAATAAAGGCTACTCCTCTGAAATCAGCAATTCACCTATTAATTATGATTCTGGAATCTACCTTGAAAAAACAGGTGTATCTGTTATCGAGGAATGCGAAATACATTCTCCTAATCATAGTGCGAATCACTGGGGATATGGACACCCTAATGGCCCCAATGCTTTACAAGTATACGCATACCATCCTGACGAAAAATACCGTGGGCAAATGATAGTTAGAAACAACCGCTTTTATGGTACCGCTACACACAGGTTTAATGACGTGATTGAGGGAAGGAAAAACTTTTGGCGCAATGGTGGTTTTGTTCGTGATTCTGCAATTTATGGCAATTATTTAGCCTATGCAAATGATGATTTAATTGAGATTGATGGTGGCCAACGCAATGTGTTGGTTTATGAAAATGAAATTACACAAGGGTATGCAGGTATTAGTATTGCGCCTAATCGTTTAGGGCCAAGCTATGTTTTCCATAATTACATCCATGATTTAGGTGACGAACGTGGCAAAGAGTGGACCGCTATAAAGGCTGGTGGGTTGATGACTCAACCTGGCGGTAAAACTTATATCATAGAAAATTATATTAATACTGCAAGAAATGGTATCGCAGCGTCGAGTGTAGACGGTGACAGCACGTTTTGGGTTGAAGTAATTAATAATGTGATCATTAATCATAATTTTAATAACAAAGTTGGTTTAGAGGTCTACGATTCACAAAAATACTATGCATCTACATTTACCAACAACATTTTTTTCAACACCCAAATAAATGCGCCAAACTTAGATATAGCAACCAACAACCTGGTTGAGCATCCCCTAACCTACGACTCTGCATTCATATCTACCTACATAGATGCTGAAGGTTTGTATTACCTTCCCATAGAAAGCAGTAATTGGGTACCTAATTTTAGTAGAGAAAATGAAAACTCTTTAACGAGCAGTACTTCTAGTAATGCAGAAGATTCACCTGCCGCCCCTTCATACACTGAAGCATCGGAACCGAGTGAATTTATTGTTATAGATGAAAGTAAACTTTCAAAATTTAGCAGCCAAACCAAATATGGCTCTGCAGAAGCCTTCAGTGATACTTCATTGGTGATTACGGGCAACAGTTGGTATAAGTTACCGGTTCAATATGATGTTAAACCGAATACCACACTATCTTTCGACATTAAGATTATAGGTGATGTTGAAATAGCGGGCATAGCCTTAGAAATCAATAATACGCAAACTGAGTCAGCGATATTTAGATTGGCAGGTTCTCAAAAATATGGGAATGATGTTACCCATCTAATAACTGGCGATAGCTTTACTTCCGTCACCCTAGATGTAGGGAAGTATGGTTTTGAAGATATTAAATACTTAGTATTTATACTTGATAACGACATTGATGAGGCTAAAAATAACGCTGAAGTGTATTTTGAAAACATTAGATTTCACACCCCAGTGTACCAAGCACCTAATGTGGTTGCTCATGATCAGGTTTTAATTGGTATTGGTAAGTCGGATTAAAACTGCTCTATAAACGAGTAAGAATTAAATTGTTGCTACGAAACGCCTGACGCTACTGTTGGGCGTTTTTTTAAATCAGTAAGTTTGCCCTCTATAACGGCGTATTCATAAATTTTGTACAACTTCCTAAGGCTGCTTCCAGCCATCAATGCTAGCTCACAACAAAATAGGTTATTCGCGTTGGAAAAACAAAAAAGGAGGCTTTCGCCTCCTTTTAAAATTTAAATTTGGATTTATTATTTTGCTTTGCGTCTAAGTGCAGCAATAGCAAACAATGATAAGCCAATGAAGCCCAAATGAGTTGGCGAGCTTACTGCTGTAGGTGCACCAGGCGCACTAGTAGCACATGCAGCTGCTGAGTCACAAATTTCAACATTCGAAAAAGAAGCGAATGAACCTGAAGCATTAGCATCGTTGTCTAAAATAAACACTAAACGATTAAAAGCACCAGTGAAAAAATCACCTACATTAATAGAATAAGAAACTAAGCCATCACCACTTGTATAGCTGTCAAAAATATTTGCGCTTGTTATTTCTGAAGCTTGAGTACCACCTACGAACGAGAATGTACCCATATCGTCATACACGTAGCTATCGTTTGTATCGAACGCAATTCCGTAAAGTTCAGCGTCAAGGCCTGTAGCTTCAAACGTGAAGTTTAAAATAGACGTGCTTGTAATTGTTGAGTTAAAAAGAACGTCAACCCAAGTGTTTCCGGCCAAATCAAGAGTGAAACCAGCGTCAGACGTAGTAGCTGATCCAGATTTGTCTTGGTTTGCATAACCAGAAATTGTGTAATCATCAAAATCGATGAACGCAGCTTGCGCAGATGATAAACCTGTTAGAAAAGCTGAGGCTACCAAAATTTTAGTAAAGAACTTCATTATCCTACTCCTGACAAATACGATGTATTCGGTAATAATATTTATAACAACTAACAATACCATTCAACTTTCATGCCAAAATTAAAAGCCAACATTTTCAAGTAGTTAATTCGACCCAGCTAATTGTGTGTAAAATAACCTGACGGCCACTACTTGTTAGTTTACATTGTTAATTTGCCAATGCTACCTGTAACATCTTCCTAGCTCGTTCTTTTTCTGACTTCAATGCAACCGCCACTTTCTCTACATAAGTTGCGCTATCTTTTAAGTAATTATCAACTTTTTGTTGCAGTTCGCCATTTAACAAGTCGCCTAGAGGCACCCCAAAATCTGGCAAACCCAGTTGGTTCATAATCCCTTCTGATTTATGCTCATAATTTAAAGCGAATGCGGGCGTACCGAAGTTCATAGATATAATTGCACTATGAAGTCTAGTTCCAATAGTAAGCTCACATTGTGAAAGTAAAGTACCTAACTCAACGTCGTTAAGCTCATCCATTACCACTTTGAAATGTTCTGGCTGGTTTATGTGTTTTTGAACTCGCAAGGCGACCATTCTATCATCTTTCTGATAACCATCTATGCCAGTACACGTTGAACACGCTAAAATGTTATAGCCTTTGCTTATTAAATGGTTACATAACTCTGCGTACTTTGCTTCATATGCTTGTTGAGATATGCCCAGCCTTCGATCAAATGGCTTGAGTTCTCGCAACGTAATAGCAATAGTTTTACGAAGGGCTACGAATGAACTTAAAGCTGAATTTTCAATTTGCACAAGTTCATTACGCACTAACCAGGCCGTATCCGCTCCCTCAAAATAGTTTTTAGGTAGCGGAAACTTCTCTTCCAGCAATGCCTTGCTGACTGATTCTCTCAATCCAAGAATTTTTGCTCTCGCAAAAACCATTTCAGATACTTCACAAAATTCTTTGTTTTCGAATGGGCCTACAGAGTGACCAAGAATTAACAAGGTCGTATCTGCTGCTAGAGTACAAAGCGCATGATAAAATTGACCCACGCCGTATAAGTCTACAAAGAAAGATCCGCCAACTTGAATAACGTAATCATAGCTTTTTATTGAATTTATATAATCTTTAAATTCTTCAGGTAGCTTATCGTCTGCCTTTTTATTTTTAGCTGACTCAATCAATTGTTTGCGTAACTTGGGCTTATCTAATCTGTTTAAAATTTTTGCCTTTAAACCGCCGCTATAACGCTTGTATCTATATACCCAGTCCGCAAGGAAAGGCTTACCCAATAGATATTCAGAACTTACCGGAAAACGCGACATCAATTCTACGGTTGCGTCAGGGACTTGAGCACTTATCTCTTGAACTAAACCTCGGATGATGGCGCCATCACCTCTATTTCCACATGTATGATTGCCTATAACTAATATTTTCATTAAGTATTAACCTGTATAAGACTAACAAACCATTTGGTTAATCAGTTTTTTAATATATTTATCAACTTTGTTTGTAATTTAGCAGCGTTGAATTCGTCGTCTACTTTTAGTCTTGCTGCTTTACGAATGTCTGTTAACGAGCTTTGCTGGCTTATCTCGACAATTTTAGCACTAATTGCTTCGCTATCTTTTTCTGGCACTAAAAACCCTGTTTCAGCGTCTGAAATTAGCTCAGGTATTCCACTGTGTATAGTAGAAAGCACAACCACGCCACTCGCCATAGCTTCCATTAAAGAAACAGGTATCCCCTCCATATCACCTTTGCTGTCTCTTACCGAGGGTAAAAGAAATAAATCAGTATTTTTCAAAGATTCGGCAACGAAACTAGAGGGTTTTGCCCCTTCAAATATTACTCTATGACTATTACTATGGCTGGCAGCATCTTGTTTTAGTGAATCCATCAAGGTGCCATCGCCTATGATCTTATATTCACACTCAATTGGGCAGTTCAGAACCGCTTCTATCGCATATTTAAGCCCCTTCTTTTCTGTAGCTCTTGCTACAGAAAGAATTGAAAGCGGGGTAGAAACAAGCTTTTCAGAGTAGGCGAAGCGATTTACATCTACTCCCATATGAACTACTTCAATTTTTGAAGCATTAGCACCTAACTCAATAAGTTTACTTTTCCAGTGCTCGCTAATTGGCAATAGAACTCCACCTAATTTTCCATACAAGTTCTGCCATAAATCGAGTTGATCATATCTGCTTATTTCGTAGCCGTGGAAAATAGTAAACAAATTACTGCACTTTACTAACCCCGCTTCAATGAGGTAATCCATAACAACGCCGTTACTGCCAAAATGAGCTATGCAACTGTCTGTTGTAATGTTTTTATTGCGAAGAAACCAAACCATACACATTAAATCTTTTGCTAAAAACCTATTTTTCTTTCCTATAAAGTGAAAAAATAATGAGATTAATTTGTGCCGCTTTACCGACACCATGCAATATAGAAAACCCAGCACCATGTAAAGATATGATTTACTGCTATGTGCTGCAGGCAATATTGAAGTGACTTTTTTAGATGCGGTTTTACCGAAAATACCTTCGACTGCACCTGTATCGTCATTAACAGGGTTTACAGAGAGAACTTGTACATCTATTCCCTCGTTAACCAAGTCTTTAACTTGGTTTAAAACGAAGGTTTGCGATAGAACAGGAAAGCTTCTCACAAAAAATAAAACTTTTTTATTCGTTAGCATTTAGAACCCTTTAATTCTTTTGAGAGATTGCTTAACTTCTGCATATTTTAAAAATAACACCAGCGCGATTAGTAATGTTACTAGACCAACAGCTGATTCTTTTACAAATATTAGATCTGGTATGAATGGCAAAACGAATTGATAAAACAACAATAATGGAATAGCAAAAGCTACTAGTAAAACGCCCATACTTTTTACCGAATAAGAGAAACCTACCCCTGTGATAAACTTGATAAAATAATAATTTACCACTGGGAATAATAATATTTGGAAGATTGCCATAGACATTACAAGCGCTTCGACCCCATACATAGATGAAACGTATATGACTAATGCGTTAGGGCACATTACATAAACGTTCCACATGAAGTTGCGCTTTGTTAGTCCTGTAGATTGCACTAGAGGCCCTACAAGGTTTGATGCTGCAACACGAATAAACCAAAAACCCGCTAATAATGAAAGCACTAAACTGTATTGAGCATACGATTCACCGAAAAATAAGGTGGTAACGAGCTCTGACGCTATAATTACAGGTACATAAATGAAAGCGAGTACGAAGAGTTGAACAAAATAAAAGTCTTTATAAACTCGAGCGAATCTATCTTTATCATCTTTCACCTCTGCGAAAGCAGGGAGCGCGACTTTGCCAATAATAGGTTGTAGGGCTTGTGCTGGCCTGCTCGCTAATTGCTTGATTACATGGTAAATACCCATTTCACTACTTGGTAGGGTAATAGCGAGTATCATTACGTCTAGTTGTTTTCTTATTATATTCAGCGCCTGTGAGCCAAAATCGAAAATCCCGTAATTAAAAGCTTCTTTATAAATAGATGAATTTATAGAAAGCGATAAATTAACGTAGTTACCTAGAAACACCATAAACCCTATCAACTTAAGCAGTTGATAAATAACCACTGCGCCAACTAAACACAGCAATTCTAATTCCGGAAATGAAATTGCAAAGCCAAATGAAACTACTTTCGCAAAAATATCGATTTGTGCAATGCGTTGGTGTTTAAAATGCTTCATTCCTACGGCTTGATACTGTGAAGAAAGTGAAGACACGACTAACAGTAAAGTAGCTAATCTTAATTCTTGGATGATACTTTCATAACCTAAAGCTGAAGCAATTAACGGAGTGAAAATAAATAAGAGCAGACTAAACGCTACACCAATTCCAAGCGCTAAGTAATAAACTGCATTTGAAGTAGCTTGGTCTGCATCACGCTTATATATCAAGAAGTTTGATATCCCCCCTAAAGCAAAGGCTACAAATACTTCAATGACCATATTTACCACAGCAAACTGACCAAAAACTTCTGGCGCTAGAATACGAACCAATATAGCAAGCTGTATCATCGTAAGTGATAAATTTACTATTGTTGCTAGCGTCGTCCAGGACGTAGCATTTACAATTCTACTCAATGTATTTCAACCCTATCAACTTCGTGAACTTTCATGTCCAATACTTAATTTGAAAATCTCAATCAGTGGAACAAAAAAATTGATGAGATACCGCCAAAAATAGAAAATTTATTACTCAATTTAACTTTTCGTGAGAGTAAAATTATCAACGTTATTTTTGCATACAGTTTTGCCGCACGCCAAACCAAAATCATAGTTTGAAACTGGATTGGCTTTTATTCCATGCACCACCAATAACCCTTCTTCGCTTCTTCAGTATTTTAGTGCGATTTCTAGCCGGATGAATAACCGTTGCAGATGGACAATATACTACCTTTGAACCGGTAACGCTGGCCAACAAGTTTAGTTCTAAAGAGAGAGTAACCAATTCACCTAGAACTAATCTTGTTGCAGCGGTAGAAAAAAGCTCGCAAGGCCATGTAACGAGCCTACTTTGATATCACGCTTTACTTATTCTTGCGTTTAAATAACGCTGGCGATATAACGTTGAGTAGTCAAGGCAATTTGATCCCAATTGAACTTATGGAGAAACGCTGATTGGTCAATTTGAAGAGAAAGCGCTTCAATATTAGTAATTTTTAGGCTTAACTTCGCTGTATCTCCTACTGGGAAATAGCTATCTGCAGGCGCTGCAATATCTACATTAGGGGAAATATCGCTCAAAAGTACATCAGTACCTGCACTAATCGCTTCTAGAGCCACTATCGGCAAACCTTCATGGTACGATGGCAAAACAAAAACTCTGGCGTGTTTATAAAGTGCTTTTAGCTCCTCACCGCTGCGCCTACCTGCAAACATAATGTTATCGCTAGCTTCTTTTTTTAGCGACATTGAGTAATCATCCTGATGATCAGCATCGCCCACAACTACAAGTTTTAACTCTGTATCAGCAGTTTTATAAGCATTAACTAAATCATGAAAACCTTTTTCAGGCACTAGCCGCCCGACTGTTAAAACATATTTCTCAGGTATCAGACCAAGTTCTTGCGGCAAAAAGTTCGGTGAAATATCACCGCTAAAAGATGGCAACATTCCATTTGGAACATATTCAATTTTGTCCGCATGACTAGAAAATCTATTTTTCAGTTTTTGAGTAAGTGATTTTCCCACTACAAACATCTTATTTCCAAAAACAGCGCCCATTTTTTCACCCGATTTAAGGATGAATTTAGCAAAACCATTCCATTTTTGCCTATCATAATCAGCGCCATGATGGGTAACTACCACTTTCATACCTAACAATCTGGCGAGTGGAGTAAATAACGCGGGGCCTATAGCATGCAAATGAATAACGTCGGGATGGATAAATAACCTTGCATAAATAATTGCGAAAAAAGTATGCATAAAGGTTTCTAGAAATTTATGCTTTAGGGTCCATACACCTACTACATCGACACCTTCATAGGTATATTTTTTTTGTTCTACATATGGAGAGCGTGCGATTACTGTAACTGATGCTCCGTTTTTAACCATCCGCGGATACAACTGCTGGCAGTGAGACTCTATTCCCCCCATAACATCTGGAATACCACGAAGTCCTATTGCGCAAATTTTCATACTATATACTCAATCCTTTACTCATGTGTTTGGAGACTTCAACTTTAGAAGCCACAGCCTTTTTCTTGGGATCTGCAAACACGACGCCTAAGGCCAATGCGAAGAATATTAAACCCTCTATATTCCATAGAGGCATTGTCGCTAAATTCATAATAAGAAATCCCGCGATAGAAAATGCAATAATTTTTGACAAAGGTTTATCTGACATTTTCATAGAACTGCTTAGTATGAAAATTAGTAAGCCTATGAATGAGAAAAAACCTAGATAGCCATATTCATATACATAAGATACATATGTATTATGAGCATACAAATCGAACTTATACTTCCATGAATCTGGGCCAAAACCAAAGATTTGGTGTAGTAAATCCGCGTTGATAAACGCGTTAATATATTGACTCCATATATATACCCGTGCAGACATAATATCTTGCTCTGCATCGCTAAAATACATTGGCGCTTTGAAAATAAGGTCAAGATTTCCAACTAATAACCCCACATCGGCAAAACGCTCTTGCATTGAGAGCGAAAGAACAAAAAACACTATCACGAGTACCATAGTAACAATTGTCAAAACTGGGGCTTTCTGAGATGGCTTTAAACGTTGTTCGATTAAGGTAAAATAGAAAATTGCAGCTATTGGTAATATGGTCAAAATTGCCGTTCTATAATTCACCAAAATCAAAAGCACAATTGCAATTGTAAATAAAGTGGTTCTAAAACTGATTGCGTTTCTATTAACTAAACCTAAAGCAAATATGAACGATACTATGATCATAGAAAACGCAGCTTCGTGATTATAGCCACCAATAAAACTAGTAGAACCATCAGCTTCGGTAGCTTTTGCCTCTCCTAAAACAATCGATAAAACTTGCAAAGTTACTGGCATTACAAACGCCACCAACAACTTCTTAAATGTTTCATTCTGCCCTTGGCTTCTGATAGACAAAAACAACGCTCCTGCCAACACCAAGAAATAACACCATTTAACTAGTACGTTTATGGTACCTGGTATTTGCATATTCACGAATCCGCTTACTGCAATGGCGGTGAAAAATACATAAAAAGGAAATAGTTTTTTTAACGTAAAAACAGCAGTAGGAATTAGCAATAAGCCCAATCCGGCCACACCAATACTGCCTAAAGCATTAATTGAGAAGCCAGCCACCAAAGAAGGGTAAGTAATAGTGTGAAATGCAGATAGGAAGTAACGTAGCCATATTGCGCAAATGGCAAAGGCTAAATACTTATTGCAGTTACCGGTAATGGTTCTATACACCATTATTAGGCTAACTACCCCTACCAGTAGTTTGATTGCTTCAAACATAATTAGTTAGTCATCTTTTTCTAGAATGGCACTTACGCGCTGATGAAAAGCTTCGTAAGAAAACTGCTGCGCACATGCTTGGCTTTTCTCTACATATCGCGCTCTGTTAGCACTACCTTTAAATAGCACTAATGCATCGGCAACACCTTGTGCGTTGTTTAACTCGCACAGTATGCCATTCTTTTCTTCGCTGGCACCAGAAACTTGGTAAGGGTATTGTTCAGCAATAATTTCAGCCGGGCCCGATTCACAATTAGTCGCAATTACTGGCTTATCCAAACACATGGCTTCCACTATGGCGTTAGGGAAGCCTTCAGCGTTACTGGTTGAAACAAAATACTCTGCTTTGGCCACGTACGGGTATGGGTTCGGTTTAAAACCTAA
>MDTG01352792.1_pt1 | contig 19336 bp, 12 predicted proteins | sample 811421 | NCBI WGS metagenome assembly MDTG01 (sample SAMN05326645, study PRJNA326480) | marine metagenome | isolation source: seawater | place: Pacific Ocean: South East | collected 2011
AAACCCTGCAGATAGATGGTGGGAAAAAACAAAAGGTACGTGCTGGAGATATCCTAGGCGCTTTAACAGGTAATGGTGGTATTGAAGCCGATAGAGTAGGAGATATAAAGATTAAAGATAATTGGTCATATGTCGCTGTTGATACGAACTTTCATCAAAAAGCATTAAAGAAACTATCAATGGGCAGAATTAAAGGTAAAAATTTCCGTATTAGATTAATCGATAAAAATTAAAAACAATCTAAATACCCTTCATTATTAGACCTTGTCTTTCGATCTCTTTTTTAGGGTCAGCTAAGGGTATTGCATCGATTAATTTCTTTGTATATTCCTGAGATGGAGATGTAAATATTTTACTTGTATCATTAATCTCAATTATTTTTCCATGCCGCATAACTGCGATACGATCGGCGAGATACTTCACAACGGAGAGATCATGGGATATAAACATCATAGTCATATTATGCTTTTCAATTAAGTTTAATATAAGCTCCAATATTTGTGCCTGCACGGTAACATCTAGCGCTGAAACTGGCTCATCTGCGATGATAAATTCAGGCTTCGTGGCTATCGCTCGACCTATAGCTATTCGCTGTCTTTGACCTCCAGAAAATTCGTGTGGGTATTTTTTTGCGCAAGAATTTGGTAAGCCAACATCATCTATTAAGTTATAAACATATTTTGCTATATTCTTAGTTGTTGCTATAGAGTGATACAGCAAGGGCTCAGAAAGGGTATCAAATACTGTCATCCTAGGGTTAAGTGACGAGTAGGGGTCTTGAAATACCATTTGCATCCGTTTACGTATATTGGCTCTCTCTGTAAGGGAGAGTTTCGAATAATTTTTATTACTGAATTGAATTTCACCACTACTTTGCGAGACTAGTTGAAGAATTATTCTGCCCAAGGTTGACTTACCAGAACCAGATTCTCCTACAACTCCGAGTATTTCGCCGCGTCTTATCTTAAATGAAACATCATCAAGTGCTTTAAGGTAATTTTTATCGATATCTTTTCTGTTATTTATAGCAAATGACGGCCAACTCATTTTGTTTTTATTGACCGGAAAATATTTCACAAGATTGCTTACCTTCAAGAGAATATCTTTAGATATCACTGTTGTTTTTCTTTTTTGACCACGAAGGATCGATGATAATAATTTCTTTGTATAAAGAGTTTTTGGTTTATAGAATATATCGTATGAAGTTCCTTGCTCTATAATTTTTCCTTCTTTCATAACAATAATTTTGTTTGCTAACCCGGCAACTACAGCCAGATCATGGCTAATAAATATGATTGAAAGCTTATATTTATGTTGAATTTTTTTAATTAGTTTGATTATTTGAGCCTGTGTAGTCACATCTAAAGCTGTCGTTGGTTCGTCGCATATAAGTAGTTTAGGTTTTGCTATTAGCGCCATGGCTATCATAACTCGCTGCTGCATACCTCCTGAAAACTCGTGAGGATAGCAATAAAATTTATTTTCTGAGTTGCTGAATCCAACTTCATTGAGCATATTTATTGCTAATGTCTTTGCTTCTTTACGTGATTTATTCTCATGATAAATTATTGGTTCAAGAAGCTGCTCACCAATTGTCAAGAAGGGATTCAGACTAGTCATAGGGTCTTGAAATATTATAGCTACTTCATTGCCACGGATTTTTCTAAGCTCTGAATTTCTCAAACTTAATAGATCTTTTCCATCAAAATAAGCTTTGCCAGCTTCTATCTTACCAGGTGGACATGGAATTAAATTAAGGAGACTGTATGAGGCAACTGATTTTCCTGATCCAGATTCACCAACTATAGCTAAAGTTTCACCATAATTTAAAGTAAAATCTATTTTATCAACCGCTTTAATTTTTCCATTACGACTATGGAAATAAATAGTTAAGTCTTCTACTCTAAGTAAATTCATATAAAAAGTCTATAATTATCAATTATTTGTATATAAAATATAATATTTAACTTTAGTTAAAATCTTCTAAGTTAATCTTTTGATGCTCTTGGATCCAGTGCATCTCGAAGCCCATCACCAAGAAAATTAAGCGAAAATAAGGTTAAAGATAAGAATAAACCTGGAAAAAGAATAAGCCAAGGATACTCTTCCATAGTCTCAACACCATAAGATATTAATAAACCCCATGAGCTCTGTGGCGGCTGAATTCCCAGTCCTAAAAAACTTAAAAAAGCCTCAAGAAGCATTACACTTGGAATAGTTAGGGTTGTGTATACAATAACTGGACTGAGAGTATTAGGTATTATATGACGATAAATAATAATCCAATGAGATAATCCTAATGATACGGCAGCCTCTATAAACTCTTGCTGCTTGAGGGCCAGAACCTGCCCGCGAACTATACGCGCCATTGTTAACCATTCTACTGCGCCAATGGCTAGAAATAAAAGTAATATATTTCTGCCAAAAATTACCATCAATAGTATGATAAATATCATAAAGGGAAGTGCATATAAGATATCTACAGTCCTCATCATAAACGCATCGACTTTACCGCCACAGTATCCGGCAATTGCGCCCCAGAGGATACCTATAGATATAGCTACACCACTTGCAATAAATCCAACGGCTAAAGATATCCTACTGCCATACATTAATCTAGTGAGCATATCTCTACCGAATATATCAGTTCCAAACCAATGATCTGCTGATGGAGGAGTTGCGCCAAGCAAAAGGTTTTGCTCCTCGTAACCATATGGAGCAATCATGGGTGTAAAAAGCGCAGTAATACAGAGCAAACTAAGAATAAATAAACTTATAATAGCAAGAGTATTCTTTTTCAAGCGCATCCAACCGTCAACCCAAAGTGAACCACCTTCGAGATTAGGTTGAAACTGTAATTCCTTGTTATTTTTGAAAAATTTATACATTTACTTATTAAGCCTGTATTTATCTCTTAATTTCGGATTAAGCCAGACAACTAAAATATCCGAGAGTAAATTAAATATTATGATTAGGGTAGCAAAAAATATAGTTGTTCCTAAGATCATTGTGTAATCTCTATTGAATGCAGCCTGTATATAAAATCTTCCAAGTCCGGGTATTTGAAAAATTGTTTCTACAATAAAAGAACCACTCAAAAGGCCAGCGAAGGCTGGGCCTAAAAAAGCAACTACAGGTATCAAACCTCCGCGTAAAGCATGTTTTATCACTACTATGCCTGAGGGTAGTCCTTTAGCCCTTGCTGTTCGAATATAATCCCTTGTCATAATCTCCAGGATGCCACCTCGGCTAAGCCTTGAGACGAAGGCTGCATACCCTAGCCCTAGTGTTACTGTCGGCAATATTTTATCTCCAGGCGTATTATCCCAACCAGAAATGGGTAACCAACCTAAATATATACCAAAAAATAACACCATGATTGGTCCCATCAAAAAAGATGGAATGCATATACCAATCATTGATATTGACATTGGTATATAGTCATGAGCAGAGTTTGGTCTGAGACCAGCATATACTCCCGAACTAATTCCAAAAAAAATAGCGAATATCATTGCATATAAAGCTAGCTCAGCAGTTATAGGAAAACCTGCTGCGATTAATTCATTTACTGTTCTACCGGGATAACGAAATGAGGGCCCTAGTTCACCATGTAGCAGGTCACTTATATAACTAGTATATTGCTGCCAAATAGATTGGTCTAACTTATATTGTGCTTCTAAGGCCTTGGTGACCTCTGGTGGAACATTTTTTTCTGCGCTAAATGGACCTCCGGGAGCTGCTCGGACTAAGAAAAAAGTTGCTGTAATAACTATCACTAAAACTGGGATCGATTGAAGTAATCTATTTAATGTAAAGAAGAACATTAATCAGCCTCTTTTTTTATGGGCATATTCTGTAGATAAATATTTTTATATAAAACATAATTTAGAATATTTGGCTCAATGCCTTTAACACTTGGATGCATCAAACTTTTACTGTTATATATATAGATGGGAATAATTGGCATACTATCAAGAAGGATTGATTCTGCTTCGGCCATTATTTTATATCTATCTAGTTTTTCTGAAGAAATTGGTGCCTGTTTAGAAATTAATTTATCGTAATAAGTGTTAGACCAACCTGTACGATTATTACCACCATCCGATACCCACATATTTAAAAATGTATTTGGATCTATGTAATCCCCTATCCAGCCAGCCCTAGCAATAGCATAGTTACCGTTATTTACTGAATCTAAATACACTTTCCAGTCTTGATTGCTTAAAATTATATTAATGCCTAAATATTTTTTCCACATTTGTTGAATCGCAACTGCGATTTTTCTGTGCCCTTCAGATGTGTTATAGAGCAGTTCGGTCACAGGAAATCCTTTGCCATCAGGATATCCTGCTTCAAACATCAATTTACGAGCTTCACTTGGATTAAAATAAAATCCAGCCTTTGCGGAATAACCGAATGTCTCCGGAGGGGTGAAAGTATATGCAGGCAATTCACCACCTTTTGTAACTCTTGATGTAAGCTGTTCTCTATCGATACTCATAGCAAGCGCTCTTCTCACTCTTTTGTCACTTAGATGCGGAACCTTGATATTCAATCGGTAAAAATAATTCCCAAGATAGGGATGTATTTTTATCAAATTAGGTTTTTTTTCTTGATATGCTTTTACTTTATCGATGGGAATACTAGCTGTTTTATGCAATTGACCCATACGAAACATTCTTTCTTCTGTAGTTACGTTCTCAATCGGATGAAATCTTATGCCGTTAAGTTTTACATTTTTTGCATCCCAATAATAAGGATTTTTTTTCACATCTATTGATCTGAAAAGACGCCATTCTTTTAGCAGGAAAGGGCCGTTGCCTACGAAATTTCCCGGACGGGTCCATTGTGTTCCCCGTTCGTCTGCTTCGCCAAATTTTTCAATAGTTTTTTTATGGAGAGGATACATACTATAGTGGTCTAATAGCTGTAAAAAATATGGGGTTGGATTAGCTAATTTAATCTGAAGAAGATTATCAGCCAATGCCTTAACTCCGACTTTTGAAAAGTCTGTTATTTCACCTTTTGAATATGCTTCTGAATTTTCAATTGGATATAGCATATATGCATATTGATTCCCTAATTTAGGTTGTAGAGCTCTCCACCATGACCACACAAAATCATGAGCATTTAATTTGTCTCCATTAGACCATACTGCAGAACTACGTATCTTAAATGTATAAGTTTTCTTATCACTGCTTATATCCCATTTTTCTGCAACTGCTGGTATAGGTTTCAATGTTTTCGGGTCTTTTGCTACCAATCCCTCAAGTATCGCTGATAAAATATGATTTTCTGGTACACCAGTTACAACATGAGGGTCAAGTTCTTGAGGGTCTGTTCCATTCCCCCAATGGAGGATACCTTGTTCATTTCCCATATCTACATTATTTTGACCTTTAGAGCATCCAGCTATAAAAGCGAGAATCATTACAAGTAAAATAATTATTAAAGGTTGTATCCTACATCGTAGGGAATTAATCATATGAATCATGTTATAAAAATTCTCCCTTACTTTCATTCGACTGATTTTCTTCTCAAGATTAATAAGTGTCAGCCTGAAGCGTGGCTCGATTAATAAGTGACAGCCTGAAGCGTGGCTCTTTAAATACTTAATTGAAATAAGTTACCATACCGCACATAATGTACTATTAAAGAGGTTCGTAATTTTTTTTTTGAACGATTACCTCGTATGCTCTGATATTAGAATTAAAAAGTTTATGGCAACCCTTGCTGGTCCCTAGCAATAATTTTTTACGAATCCCGCCAGGCCCGGAAGGGAGCAACGGTAGTAATATTTTTATGTACTAGACAAGGCTGGCAAGGGTAGCCACCTAATTATCCTTAAATGTCCTATTTATTTAAAATTAACTCGACTTCATCCATAAGTTCATTCATACGCCGAATCACTGCTTCATAAACCTCTTTTGAAGACATGTCGACACCTGCATCTAAAAGTATATTGAACGGATAATCAGAGCCACCTGCTCTCAATATATTAATCAAATTTTCCTTCGCGCCTGGATTTTTGTTTAAAATATTATCAGTGAGGAAATATGCTGCTGAAATCGATGTTGCATACTGGTAAACATAAAAATTTCGGTAGAAATGAGGAATATAGGCCCACTCAATAGTGTATAGATCTTTTATATTCATAATTCCTTTGTCATGACCATAATATCGTTTAAGTATATCTCCATATATTTCATCGAGCCTATCTGCAGAAATAGCCCCCCCTTTTTCTATTAACTGATGAATAGAAAGTTCAAATTCAGCAAATTGTGTCTGCCTAAAAAAAGTTCCTCTTATTTGCGATAATTCTTTAAATAGGTAATAAAGCTTTTGCTCATCACTACTGCTATTCTTCCGTAAATAATCGAAGAGTAGTATTTCATTAGCAGTTGATGCAATTTCAGCTATAAAAGTTGAATAGTCAGCTTTTGTAAATGGCTGTGATTCATTAGCCAACAAAGAGTGCATTACATGGCCCCATTCATGCATAAAGGTGCTGACTGATTCCAATGTGCCATCAAAATTTAACAAGACATATGGATGGACATCGTAAGCAGCGCCCATAACGTATGCTCCGCTCCTTTTCCCCTGCTTGGGATAAACATGCATCCAGTCTTTATCAAGCGATCTGGAGAGCATATCTATGTAATCTTTTCCTAATGGTTCCAGGGCATTAATTATTAATTTTTTTGTCTCTTCAAGAGTATACTCTTTATCCATTGATACAACGGATGGGTAAATATCATAATATTCAGAAGATTCAAGATTAAGAATACGCTCACGCAACTTTATAAGTCTGTGTAAGCTGGGCAAACCTAGATTAACAGAAGATACTAGCTCACTATAAACTTTTTTAGGTATATTCTCTTCAGCCAATGCTTGTTCTAATGACGAATTATAGCCTTTAATTTTCGCCATAGTTACATCATTTTTGACCTGTCCCTGTAGGGTAATCGCCAAAGTTTGCTTGTAGTCTTGAAACGTACTCCAAAATCTATTAAATACCAAAATCCGATCATCACGATTCATGAGGCGTCTCGATGAACTATAACCTGATGGATCTAATCTAACTTTTTTTCCATTTGACAAGGTGACCTCTGGCCATGGTATTTCTGCATTAGTTAGAACTTCATACGCACTAGATGCTGTGCTCATTGTGTCTTGCATTGAAGCTATAATCGCCTCTTCTTTTTCTGACAAAATATACTTAGACTGACGAAGTGTATTTTTTATATATAAATCATGCTCCTTTAAACTTCCATCATTTTGCATAAATTCTTCTAATTTAACTTTTCCTATAGAAACAATTTCTGGACTTAAGAAACTTATGGCCTCACCAAATTTTACAAAGAGGGCTTGAGATAAAGATGATCTTTCTCGAAAATCTGAATTAGCTAAATCTATATCTTTAGCTAAAAAAGTATATGTATAGTTTCTCAACAAATCTTTATAAGTATTATTGATTAGGTCTAAGCAGGCAGATAATATTTCTGCATTTTCGCTTAGCTTGCCCTTACAGGCTTTAATTTCGGGAAACTTCTGGGATATGTCATACCGAGCTTTGTCCCAGCTCTGCGTATTTGGATATAAATCATCAAGATTCCAACTTATGAACTTATTTTGAATCAATTTTTTGGCTTCATCAGTTGAATTTTTTGTAGCTTTAGATGTTTCATTACATGCAGTCAAGCATAATACTAAAATAGACAAGGAAATAAATTTAACAAGATTCATTTTTGGTTGCTCCCGGGAAGAAATCAGTAATTATAATATTTATTTAATATTTTTTTTATTTATTTGTATTTCATCAACATTACTAAAGATACCGCCATCTTCAAACATAGTAAAAATTCTATCATTAACCTTAATATCAGATGTATTCTTAATTAATTTTTTGTGTTTATCTAAGACAATCGCATAGCCCCTGTTTAAAGTATTCAATGGACTTACAGCATGTAGTAATCTCGAGTTATTTTCCCATTGTTCACTTTTAAATAATAAGATCTCAGAAATTCGATTATTTAGCTTTTGCTCTAGAATACTTAAATGATCACTAAGATCACGTAAAAATTGAGTTGGATGGTAACGTAAAAGATTTTTGTCGAGATAAACAAGTTTCTCCTTGCAGGTGTTTACTTTTAAAGAGATACACTTATGAATTCTCTGTTCTAGATTTTTAATTTGAATTTTTATATGCAAAAGATAATCATTAGGATTTCTCAATCTTCGATATAGATTGTCTGCTCGATGATAACGTGTCTGAATCAAACCGATCATCATTCGGCTAAGCTGAGCTTCTTTATTGTCTAATATTTTAATGACTGAAATCATATCTGGGCTTACAATTTCTGCTGCTGCAGAGGGTGTTGGTGCTCTGTAATCTGCAACGAAGTCAGAAATTGTATAATCTATTTCATGACCAACGGCACTTATAATAGGTATTTTACTTTTATGAATACACCAAGCTAGACTCTCATCGTTGAATGCCCAAAGATCCTCGATAGATCCACCTCCACGTGAAAGGATAAGTACATCACAAATATTGATCTCGTTAGCAAAAATAATTTTTTTCGTTAATTCCTCTGAGGCGCTTATGCCACTCTGTGTTTTTCCTTGAACAATACTTGGATAAATAATTATTTTGGTTGCTGGATACCTCCTTTTTAGTACAGACAATATGTCCTGTATCGCTGCACCTTTCGGGGATGTTATTAAGCCTATTTTCTTGGGGTATCTAGGTATAGGTAGTTTGTGTTTATCATCAAAAATACCATGATCTAGAAGCCGTTTTTTTAAATCCTCGAACTTTTTTTGTAATGCACCTGCACCTATATCTTCTATCTGCTCAACGATCAGCTGGAAGCTTCCGGAAACCTCATATATTGTTACTTTGCATCGAGCTAAAACCTTGATACCATTTTTTGGTATAAAAGTGCTTCTAGAATTCTGACCCCTGAACATCGCACAACTTATAGCTGCAGACTCATCTTTCATCTTGAAATACCAATGTCCTGAGGGAGCTTTTGAAAAATTAGATACCTCACCTTCAACCCAAATAAAAGGAAACTTTATTTCAAGAGTTTGGCGTGACAGCCTATTTAATTCAGAAACTGTATACTTATTAATTTTTTTATCCATCTCTTTATTTTCCATTAGTTATGGTTACAGTCAATGTAAAAAATTTTATATCTCATAACTAATAGCACCTAGTAAAGTAAACAATAAAGGAAAATAGTGTTTTTCCCTCTTGTTAGGCTTATAATAGATTGCTTACTAACACTGACTGACTGCTTTTTATAGAAAATAACTAGCAGTTTCGATAATTGTTATGATGAGGTAAGCAGAACAAATGTTAAAAATTGATGGGGAAGCACTAACCTTCGATGATGTCTTATTAGTTCCTGGTTATTCCGAGGTGACTGCTAAAGATGTTTCATTAAAAACTCGCCTATCACGTTCAATCTGCCTAAATATACCGCTTGTTTCAGCTGCTATGGACACAGTTACTGAGTCCCGTCTGGCTATAGCCCTAGCCCAAGACGGCGGTATTGGTATTATCCATAAAAGCATGAGTATCGATAATCAGGCATCCGAGGTACGTGCTGTTAAAAAATACGAAAGTGGTGTAGTCAAAGATCCTATAACTATAGATTCTTCTGCTAGTATCAAAGAATTAGTAGATTTAACTTCTGTTCATAATATATCAGGAGTACCTGTACTAGAGAAAGGTGTATTAGTTGGAATAGTTACAGCCCGAGATGTGCGGTTCGAACCAAGTCTTAAATCACCTGTATCAGCCATTATGACCCCAAAAGATAGACTAGTCACTGTGTTTGAAGGCGCCAAACTAGATGAGATAAAAAGTTTGTTGCATAAACATCGTATAGAAAAAATATTAGTTGTTAACAAATCATTTGATTTGCGAGGCCTCATTACAGTCAAGGATATAGGTAAAGCAGAAAAATATCCTAATGCCTGTAAAGATGATCAAGGAAGATTAAGGGTCGGAGCCTCAATAGGTACAAGTCCTGATACCGACGATAGAATTGCAGCTCTTGTGAAGGCTGGGGTAGATGTCTTAGTTATTGATACTGCTCATGGTCACTCCTTAAATGTAATAAATCTTGTTAAAAAAATTAAATCTCAATTTCCTTCAATTGATGTCATCGCAGGAAATATAGCTTCGGCCGATGCAGCGCTTACTTTAGTCGAAGCTGGCGCTGATGGTGTAAAAGTTGGAATAGGGCCAGGCTCTATATGCACTACTAGGATAATTACTGGTATAGGTGTACCTCAAATAACTGCTATAGCGAATGTTGTAGAGGCATTAAAAAATAAAGGTATACCTGTCATTGCCGATGGAGGTATTAGATTTTCTGGTGATATATCTAAGGCTCTTGCTGCTGGTGCTCATTCAGTAATGATGGGCTCTATTTTTGCAGGAACAGAGGAATCACCGGGAGAAATAGAATTTTATGAAGGCCGTACTTATAAGTCTTACAGGGGTATGGGATCAATGGGAGCAATGACACAAACGATTGGATCGAGTGATAGATATTTTCAAGATGCCACTCGTGGAGCTGAAAAACTAGTTCCAGAAGGAATTGAGGGGAGAGTACCCTACAAGGGTCCAATATCCTCAATAATCCATCAAATGATGGGTGGTGTAAGATCATCTATGGGTTACACTGGAAGCCCTGATATTGAAACCCTAAGAACAAAACCTACTTTTGTTCGTGTTACCTCTGCGGGCATGAATGAAAGTCATGTACACGATGTATCTGTTAGTAAAGAATCTCCAAACTATCCACGTAGATAATTTTATACACAGATGTGATTTTAGCAAAAAATTTCCTTTGTGGTCTTTTGGCTAAACATGGTAGCTACAGATTTATGACGAACATTAAATCAAAAAAAATTTTAATTTTAGATTTTGGATCACAATATACGCAGTTAATAGCAAGGCGAGTAAGAGAAATTGGTGTATATTCTGAAGTCCATACTTTTGATATGCATATTAACGAAATTATTGAGTATGATCCAAGCGGTATAATTTTAGCGGGTGGTCCGGAATCAGTTACAAATAGTAAGCCTCCATGCTCTTCAATAGCTCTGTTTGATATGGGGATACCAATTTTAGGCATCTGTTATGGAATGCAAATAATGGCAGAGCAACTTGGAGGCTCAGTAGAAAATTCGTCTATACACGAATTTGGTTTTGCGCAAATCAAACCACATAACCATAGCACTCTCCTTAATGGCTTAGCTGACCAAGTAGATATCCAGAATGGTAGCAGTCTTGATGTTTGGATGAGCCATGGGGATAGAGTTTCTTCGATTCCTCCGAGTTTTAAGTTAATGGCCTCAAGTGAATCTTGCCCAATCGCAGGTATGTTCGATGAAAAGAGAAATTTTTATGGGCTACAGTTCCATCCTGAGGTAACACATACCAAACGAGGAGCAGAAATATTTGAGAGATTTGTAGTCGATATTTGTGATTGCAAAAAAATATGGATCCCATCCTTAATTACCAAGAGTCTTATTAAACAAATAAAAAAACAGGTCGGATCAGATAATGTCTTATTGGCATTATCTGGTGGAGTAGACTCTTCAGTTGTAGCTGCGCTCCTAAATGAAGCTATTGGAGATCAATTGTACTGTATATTTGTTGATAATGGTCTTTTAAGGAAAGGGGAAAGCGATAATGTAATGGCTATGTTTTCAAAAAATATGGGTATTAATGTCGTCAGAGCAGATGCCGTTAATTTTTTTCTAGATAGACTTGCTGGAGAAAAAGATCCAGAAAAAAAACGTAAAATCATTGGTAAAGCCTTTGTTGACGTATTCGAAAGAGAGGCAGCTAAAATGAGAAATGTTAAGTGGTTAGCCCAAGGAACTATCTATCCTGACGTTATCGAGTCCGCTGCCTCCAAAACAGGTAAAGCGCATCTAATAAAATCCCACCACAATGTTGGTGGGCTTCCTGACAGTATGAGGCTGAAACTAGTTGAACCATTGAGGGATTTATTTAAAGATGAGGTCAGAAAAATTGGTATTGAGCTAGGTTTACCTCATGAAATGGTGAATAGGCACCCTTTTCCTGGTCCTGGGTTAGCTGTAAGAGTACTTGGTGAGGTAAAAAAAGAATATGCCGAGCTCCTCAGAGAAGCAGATGCTATATTTATCGAGGAGCTAAGAGCCACTGGTTGGTATGAAAAAACTAGTCAAGCCTTCGTAGTTTTTCTCCCAGTAAAATCAGTTGGTGTTGTTGGCGATGCTCGACGCTATGAATACGTAGTATCTTTGAGAGCAGTAGAAACAATTGACTTTATGACGGCAAGATGGGCTCATCTTCCATACGATTTACTAGAGAAAGTTTCAAATAGAATAATCAATGAAATCAATGGTATATCCAGGGTAACTTATGACATTTCTAGTAAACCCCCAGCTACAATTGAGTGGGAATAAAGTTAAATAGGATAACTATGGAAGGATACAATAAAAAAAATGAGTTTTTTCAAAGTTTAATTCAAGCTCCACTAAAATATTGCGATAGAGTTACCTTAATCGAGAAAAATATTGATGAAATACAGGAGGGCTCATCGCAAGATGAAAATTTTTTATTTTTTCGTAAAAAGGAAAACATAAGGGTTTATGATAAAGTATGTGATCATAATGGCGGTAAATTATCACTCAAAGGAGAAAATGCTAGTTGCCCGCTACATGGATGGAATTTAGATCTTAGGTCAGGTTTTTATACAAATGCTCGATGTTCAAAAAAACCTATTCTTGAGGTTAATAAATACGAGCTAGATTCTCCAATTATATCAATCTCTAAAGTGAGCAAAGAGCTCCTTACAGAGAAATTTGAAGCAGAAAATATTACAGAAGTACGTTTTCTTAATCATGCATGCTTACTTTTCAAGCTTGGAAAGATCTCATTTGCCACAGATCCTTGGCTTAGCGGAAGTGCATTCTGCAATGGTTGGTGGCTTTCTAAATCATCACCTAAAGACGCATTTGATGTTATAAATGAGTGTGACTTTATTTATATCTCTCATAATCACCCAGATCACCTACATAAAGATTCACTTGAAAATATTAGAAAGGATATGCCAATTTTGACTGCTGATTTCCTCTCAGGTTCTACTAAAAATTTAATCGTTGATGCTGGCTTTACAAATATTTTTGCGATGGATTTTATTTCTGCATTAGTGAATAGTGAAAGTGAAATCTTTTTATCCGTTTTAAAAAGTGGTGACTTTAGAGATGACTCTGGCTTATTTATACAGCATGGTAAATTTAAGTGTTTATTAACAGTCGATAGTAATCTATTGAATTTTGGTAGATTTCCCCGTGTTGATTTACTTTGTTCCTCATTTGCTGGCGGTGCAAGTGGATTTCCATTGTGCTTTGAGAATTATACAGAATTAGAAAAAAAAGCCATTATTGCTCGCAATCGTGGGGCAATTAAGGCAACTAATTCAATTAATATTAAATCTACCAAGGCAAAGTACTTTATGCCTTATGCAGGGTTCTTCGTAGAAAAAATCGAAAGAGATCATTACATAAAAAAAATGAATATAAAAAATACTATAGAGGATTATAAAAAGATATGCATCTCAAGCAGATGCGAGCTTCTTAATGTCAATGATAATCAATATTTTACGTTTAAAGGATCCGAGCTGATTGCCAAAAATATTGATCTAATGAAGAAAATGAGTATTCCTGATCATTCTAAAAATCTAATTTATAACGATCAATTGGTCGATAAAGAATTACTTCAAAAACTTTTTAAATATTTTCAAGGGTGTAACTTTAATGATGATTTAGTAGTCGAGCTTATTCCTACAGATGGTAACTTTTCAAATTATTCTCAGCGCTTCACATTAGATTTTAAGAATAATATTTACAAAAAAGTAGATCCTAGTTTTGACAGCAAAAAAATTGAAATAGCCACCTTATCCACAAAGTTACGATATTTACAAATTAAAGCAAGAAAAGCTGAATTATTAGATATAATTAAAAAGGGGAAGCCATGGGAGGATTTATCTATTGGTTTCCAATGTAGAGTCTACAGAATGCCAAATATTTATAATTCTGAATTTTGGTTTTATTTTACTAATGTGTATGTTGGTAAATCTGCTGCAACTGGTTAACAATATGATTACTCGCTTAAAATCAGTTCAAATTATCAGTTGTTAAAAAAATAAACCATAGGCATGGTCGGATATATAAACATTTAATGCGATTACGTTTATCATAGTTAATGTAGCTATTTTGGTATCTAAGACGATAAAGTAATTATGTAGGAAAAAATATCAGATGAAAAAGCTATCTTTGCACTGGCAGATTCTTATTGCCATCACTTTGGCTGCGATTATCGGCTCACTCGTTAAATTTGATTCATTAAACGGAACGGTGTCAAATTTTCTCGGCATCTCATATATTTCAATTTTTGAATATATTGGCACCCTTTTTCTTAATGCCCTTAAAATGATTATTGTACCTTTGATCGTGTCCTCAATCATTGTTGGTGTTGCTGGGATAGGTGATGCTATTGATTTGAAGTTAATTGGTATTAAAACTTTAATTTTTTATTCGATGACAACAATATTTGCGATACTTATTGGTCTTTTTCTAATTAATCTGATATCTCCTGGTTACATTGATAATGAACCCGCGGGAAAATTACTTGCATTAGATAGCTATCAACCAAATGATCTATCAGCAAATATACAGGCCAAGGGTATCAATGATGCTGCAAATGTTTTCATACGAATGGTCCCCCCCAATATTTTCAAAGCAGCAGCTGAGGGGCAGATGCTTGGATTGATATTCTTCTCAATTCTATTTGGCTATTTCATGACTAAACTTCCATCTCAACTTAAAATATCATTCTTCAGTTTTTGGGACGCAACTTTTCGTGTAATGATGAATATGACTGAATGGATTATGAAATTTGCTCCAGTTGGAGTATTTGGACTTGTTGCTGCAGTCATCGCTAAAACTGGATTTAGCGCAGTAAAACCACTTGCAGTATTCTCTTTAACAGTTATCTGTGCTTTACTTTTACATGCAGCAGTTATTCTTCCTCTCTTGATAAGGTTTATTGCAAAAATAGATCCTATTGCTGTATTCAAAGCATCTTCATCAGCGATGCTTACGGCATTTTCTACTGCGTCGTCATCAGCAACTTTACCCATCTCTATGAGAATTGCAGAAAAAAATATAGGTATCTCTAATAAAATAACTAGCTTTGTTCTGCCTCTTGGAGCAACGGTTAACATGAACGGGACGGCTCTTTATGAATGTGCTGCAGCCATGTTTTTAGCTCAAGCATATGGTCTACAATTAGATCTGGGTGTCCAATTTACTATTGTCATCATTGCATTAATGACTTCAATTGGTGTAGCAGGAGTTCCTTCAGCATCTCTCGTAGCTATAGCTATAATACTAGGAAGTATAGGCCTTCCTATTGAAGCTATAGGTGTATTAATGGTTTTTGATAGAGTTTTAGATATGTTTCGTACGAGTGTTAATGTATGGGGTGATATAGTGTGTACAGCTATAATTTCAAGACTTTCAGGTGAACAAACTAACTTTGGTATTTCAGAGAATAGGGTCCAAAAATAATGGATCCAGTCAGTCAAGGAATAATTGGAGCATCTTTTTCTCAGTCTTGCACTGCAAATAAAAGGACATTAGCCCTTATTGGTCTGATTGGTTTTCTTTCTGGAATTGCACCAGATATAGATATTCTTATAAGATCTGATGAAGATCCGCTATTATTTTTAGAATTTCATAGGCAGTTTACGCACTCACTCATATTTGTTCCTTTTGGGGGGCTCATATGTGCATCTTTTTTTTGTTGCTTTTCGAAGATACGCAAAACTCTACCCTTCAATAAAATTTGGTTCGTTTCAACTATTGGATTTGGGACACACGGTCTGCTGGATGCATGTACAAGTTATGGGACTCTACTTTTTTGGCCATTTAGTTACGAAAGGGTAAGCTGGAATAATATATCTATAGTTGATCCTTTTTTTACAATACCTATAATTTTATTTGTAATTCTTGGCCTCTATCTTAAAAAAGTATTTTTATCGAGACTCGCTATTTTTTGGGCTTTATCATATTTATTATTAGGAGCAACTTTAAATGAAAAAGTTCTTCATATAGGGGAAAGTTTAGCAAAAAAAAGGGGGCATGAAATTACAAATATTAGCGCGAAGCCAACTTTTGCAAACCTATTTCTATGGAAAACTATATATGAAAGCAAAGGTATTTTTTACACTGATGGAGTAAGAGTTTTTCCTACAAAAAAAATTATTATAGGAGATAGCATTCCTGTGCTGGATCTCAAAAAAGATTTTTTGTGGCTTAATCCATCTTCACAGCAAGCAGAGGACATAAAGCGTTTTGATTGGTTCAGTCAGAATCATCTTGCTATCTCTCCAGAAAATAAAAATCTGATAATTGATATACGATACTCAATTCTACCAAATCAAATCTCTGGTCTATGGGGTATAGAGTTAGATCCAAATGCTAGTTTAAATCAACACTCAAAATTCAGGTCAAACCGAAAAAAATCTGAGGATCGAATGAATACACTTCTCAGAGTGATTTTTAGTGAATAATATTTATGTCTTTTTGATACTCATTTAATATGATTATTTAGCAAAAAATTTGGGCAAGAATATGAAGGATAACGATCAAACAAATATAGACATATTTTGGATGGAAAAAGCCCTTAGTCTTGCAAAAACAGCACTAGATGTTGGAGAAATACCTATTGGATCTCTGGTAATTAAAGATCAAAAGCTAATTGGAGGAGCATGTAATTTGTCTATATCAAACTCTGATCCAACAGCACATGCAGAAATTTTAGCTTTGAGAAAGGCTGGAGAATATTTAAAAAACTATCGCTTACCAGATACTACTATTTATACTACAATCGAACCATGTACTATGTGTTTAGGTGCAATGGTACATGCACGAATATCAAGATTGGTATACGGAGCATTAGAACCAAAAACAGGTGCTGTAGTTAGCAATTTTAAGATTCTTGAGAAATTCGACTATAACCATAAATTTCAAGTGAAAGGTGGAGTAATGGCTGACGAAGCTGGGAAATTAATTAAGGATTTTTTCAGAAAAAAAAGGGCGCCTCGCTAGCTTAAGAGAAAAATTTTTCTAGTTTATTATTTAAAAAAATTCGTAAGTAATCTATCATTAAGTGAATGCTTTTGACTGCGTAAAAAAAATAAATACCTATTACAATAATTAATAAATATTGTTGGCTTTCGAGACCTACAAATAATGCTTATTCTTCAAGGGTTGCCTGCTTTTTCCGAATTTCGAAAAAATAAATTGTTAGAGTCCATCCGAAAAATAGACTCATCAATATCCAATATATCAGCACAATATGTTCACTTTACAAAAGTTAACGATAAGCTAACAGAAGACGAACTAAAAATTCTTAATTCATTATTAACCTACGGCTCTAAACCAGACGCAGTCAAACCAAAAGGAATATTATGTCTAGTTTTACCTAGACCAGGCACTATATCTGCGTGGTCAACAAAAGCCACAAATATAGCCCACAATTCAGGCTTACCAGCCATTCGAAGAATAGAAAGGGGCATTGCCTTTTATTTCGAAGGCAGCAATACACATACAATAAATAAATCACTTTATCCAATTATTGCAGATCGAATGACTGAAACAGTTTTTTTGAATATGTTTGATGCTGAACGATTATTTGAAGAGCATGAATGCTCAATGATGGAACCTATACCTATTATTGCAGAAGAAAGATCTGCGCTGAAAAAAGCTAATATTAATCTTGGCCTCGCTTTAGCTGACGATGAGATTGATTATTTAACTGAAACTTTCAAGAAACTAAACAGAGATCCTACCGATGTTGAACTCATGATGTTCGCACAAGCAAATTCTGAGCATTGTCGACATAAAATATTTAATTCTAAGTGGACTATTGACGGAAAGAATCAAGACAAATCTCTTTTTGATATGATAAAAAATACATACAAAAAATCGAAAAAAGGGGTCCTTTCAGCTTATGATGATAATGCCGCTGTAATTACTGGAAATGTAGGAAATAGATTTTATCCGGACCCTAAAACTAAGATCTATGGATCTAAAACAGAATCAATCAATATATTAATAAAAGTTGAGACCCATAACCATCCAACAGCTATATCTCCTTTTTCTGGTGCTGGAACTGGATCAGGGGGAGAAATACGCGATGAGGGTGCAGTTGGAAGGGGGTCAAAGCCAAAAGCTGGTTTAACCGGATTCGCTGTCTCCAATTTGAATATACCAGGTTTTTTGCAACCTTGGGAGGATAACTATGGCAAACCTAATCGTATTGCATCACCGTTAAAGATAATGCTTGATGGCCCACTAGGCGGCGCTGCATTTAATAATGAATTTGGGAGACCTAATATTTGCGGTTTTTTCCGTACGTTCGAGATTGACTATTGCGAAGAAAGAAGAGGCTACCACAAACCGATTATGATTGCTGGTGGGTACGGAAATATACGCAGTGAGGATATCAAAAAGTTTGATTTCAAGCCAGGTTGTAAACTTATCGTTATCGGCGGCTCTGCTATGCTTATCGGTTTAGGTGGTGGCGCTGCTTCTTCTATGGAGTCAGGCTCTAGTGACGAAGATTTAGATTTTGCCTCTGTACAAAGACAAAATCCAGAAATGCAGCGTCGATGTCAAGAGGTTATTGATCAATGTTGGCAGCTGGATGATCAAAATCCAATTGCCTTCATTCATGATGTAGGGGCAGGTGGCCTATCTAATGCCTTTCCAGAACTAGTCAAAGATGGTGGATGCGGTGGACAGTTCGAACTAAGAAATATACCAAGTGATGATACAAGTATGTCTCCATTAGCTATATGGTGTAACGAGGCTCAAGAGCGCTATGTGATGGCTGTGGATCCAGAAAATCTTGCCGTTTTTGAAGATATTTGTAAACGAGAAATGTGTCCGTATGCTATTGTTGGAGAGTCATTAGAAGCTAAGAAAATCATACTTTCTGATAAAAAATTTGGCTCTAACCCAATAGATATGCCCATGTCTGTTCTTTTTGGTAAGCCTCCTAGGATGCATAAAAATGTAAAAACAAAAAAAAATGCATCTAAATCATTTGATTTATCTAAAATTACTATTGAAGAGGCAATTAATCGTGTAGTCAAACATCCGACTGTAGCCAGTAAGAGTTTTTTGATAACAATAGGTGACCGAAGTGTTCCTGGTACCGTAGTGAGGGATCAAATGGTTGGACCTTGGC
>MDTG01083211.1_pt1 | contig 19334 bp, 21 predicted proteins | sample 811421 | NCBI WGS metagenome assembly MDTG01 (sample SAMN05326645, study PRJNA326480) | marine metagenome | isolation source: seawater | place: Pacific Ocean: South East | collected 2011
AGCGGGATTTGGATGTAGAGGTCTTCTGAACCATATTTGTGAGTGAGTAAGATTAGTTTATTTGAGGTATCCATTTATTTCCAACCATTCACGTGTCATAGGTGTCGGTTCATAATCTGTCCACATTGTTCCCCGAGCACACGATTCTAGTGCTTTCATAGTCATATTCTCAGTTTTTCCTGCCCACGTTGCTTCTTTCTCCCATGGGATAGCATTAGGCATACTCTTATAGGTGTCAGATGCAATGTCTTGCCAGATCTGAGGTACTTTCTCTTCATCCATGATGATTGCAATCATACTATTTTCAATAGTACCTGCCATACAATCTTGTGCTGCATGCCATCCTTCGTGACGCATAACGCTCATGAGTACATGTGGACGATGCATGAATCTCTTGTTGAGGAAGAAGTTATTACCCACAGTATGATAGACACCACGGTGTCCTACTGGGAAATACTTTTCATCAGCAAGAAATACTTTTACATCAACCAATGTGAGAGCATTTAGCATACGAGTAAACTCATGTGCTACTTTATCCCAGTCGGCACTAGGATACTCTTCTCTGAGTACACCAACTCCCCATACTGGTTCTACACCATCAGTACACTCACGTAGGAGCATACAACCCATGGCATCATAACTGTAAAAACCATTCTTAATCTTATGTTCATGTGCATTAATCACTGCAGGTGCAGCAGTAAACAGCAGTCCACTCAGGACTGCTGCAATCTTCATTTGAAAGGACATAACCATGTTTCGTAATCACTTTGTTCAATTTTACCATCCTTGTACAGTACGTCAAGGAAATAGGACCAATACTTTTGTTTTCCTTCAGTGTTGCCACGCAACTCAGGATGCCAAACTTTAATAACCTTACGGCAGATCCATACTGCCTCCTTTTTTGTTAGGTACGCCATAGTTGTGGATAAAGTACAAGAAACTTTTGAGTGTTCGTTTAATTCCTAGACTACGCTTAATCTCTAACCAATCCTGATACTCTTGTTCTAAAGTATCAGTCAATGCAATTTCCGCGACAAAGACGTTTGATTTGCTTGATTTCTTCATGAATCTTCTCTGCTTGAGCGTGGTTACCTTGATTCTCCTCCTTCATGTATTCAAGGATCAGTCGTTTGATCTGCTCATTCAGATTTTCTTGATTCATATAGTTCTGTGAGTTCATCCTCGTTGTAGAAAAGTGTGGACTCGTTTATGTAGTTGTTTGGGTCCATCCACTCAAACCATTCATCTGCAAAATAGAGAGCATCATCAACACGATCTTCTGCCATGAGGTCACGAAAATGGGATATTACCCATTCACAGATGTCATCACGTTGTTCAGAGACCTTGAGAGCGAGTTCGTTGTTCATAGTTTGTTGAGTTCCAGTTTGTTCTTGAGGTGGTCGTAAGATACAAATTCTACATCACTTGGAAGAATTTCGCAAATTGCCTTTACAAATTCTAACGTGAAATGTCCATGGTAACGCCAGAAGCGTCTGTATTCATCGGTCAAGGGTTTAGCATCAGTTTCTACTGGAACAGTATACAAACCACGTGTATGGCGATTTGGGAGGGGTTTCAGCAGTTTCTTGATGTCAGAGACAATCATTGGGGCAGTATGCTGTGGTTTTGTCTTTGTATAACGTGATAAGTACATCATTTTACGAAAACCTCCTGAAAGTGTTCTTTAGTAAGATCAAACGATTGTTTGAGTAGGTTGCAGATATGAATAACATATTCTGCTTCATCCTCATCCATACCACGCTCAAAGTCAAAATCGTAAGCAGCATCCCAATCGGGAGTGCCATCCATTTTTACTGGAGCACCAAACATATAACCATCATCTTCAATAGCATAAGCATTGCCGTCAGCAACAAGATAGAATGCGGGAGCAGTCATGATTGTTTAGGGGGGTGAAGTGAATAAGATTAGTCTATAGTAAATTTATGCGTTTGTCAACGCTTGTAGAGATATCCACCCGCCCAGTCACAGTTCTCTAACACAAACTCACGATCCTTAATTACGCGGAGATCAAAACGTACATCCTTAGCAGGACCTCTCCATGATGCTGCTTTGTATACTTCACCAGTTTTCTTGTCAACAAATGCGTGTACACTACGCTGATTGTTCACCATCACAATCTTGTGATACTTACGACCTGTTTCAATAACAAAATCGTAGTCTGCAATACCTTTCTTCAACTTTTCAATTGCTTCAGTGTGATAGTTGCTAGAAGGATCTTCTAGAAGTGAACGCTGATGCATCTTGATTGAATGGTTGATAAAGTCCATGCGAAGTGCTTCACACAATGCTAGAGTGTGACCGAGCACTGCCTGCTGAATATCTTTTCTTGCTTCTGCTTGTGCTGAGTATTCAGCGAAGGTGGTGGTGGTCATAGTGTCTCTTGTGTTGATGAACTTATTATAGCAAGGATCACGCCTTGCGGATGTCTCCACGTACCACTACGTCAGCTGGCACACGCGAGATGGTGTAGCGACGGATCTGGGAGGAGAATGGACGCCATGCCTCTACAGTCTCACCCACAATACGATCATGCTGACGATCCATGCCCTTCTGAGTCTTGCACTTGCCTTCCTTACGGAAATACACGATGGGGTGCTGAGGGGACTCAACGGTGTCAATTTCAATTTTGTAGAAAGAGTGCTTGACGACGGTGGTGGTCATGGAGTGCTTTGCTTTGACTCTCTTAATATACACGATTTCCACGCCCTGTGCCAACACAGTGGTCAGTTCATCAAGTGTCCTCTGCCTGAAGACTTTGTTGTAAATATCGTTCAAGATACACATCATTGATACCATGACGTGAAGCAACTTTAAGTTCTGGTTCACATCCCCACATGACATCAAGCAAGTACCTGACTTGATTAGGTGTTAACTCAAGTTTAATACTATTCATTACAATGAATTACCTCTCTGAAATTTGTATATGTCCGACATAGTTACTTTAGCAGCATATTCATATGAACTGCTACCATCTTCATTAGTTGTCATAGTTCCTACTGAAGATGGTGGTTCAACATCAAATTCATACTTTCTATTGCCTAACAAAAGATTGTATAAATCAGATGCTTTATCAAGTTCTGTTCTATGATATTTGAGTACATCCTCTACACATGTAAGAATGTCTTCATAGCACTGTCGTGCATCAACCTTTGGATCTTGCAGGTAATCATCAATAGCATCCTGCATGCGTACTTTACGTTGCTGAGAATAAGTCATATCAGGTCCTAAGTTAGGTCTGTTCATTGAGTTCATTGAGTTCTTGTTTACGGCGTTGTTCAAGATAACCGATGATCTCGCTACGCCACTCCATTAGTTCATTGTAGCATTCTTGATTATGAGCACACTGACGTAACTCATGATCAGGTTTTAGGACACTCTCGTAGAATAAACCAAGAGCATCACAACGTTTTTGTTGTTTTAAATCGTAAAATTCAGACATGATTATTAATCGGATAGTTTACTATCCCTTTTGAATGCAGGAGGATAAGGTGTCTTCCCAGTTACATGATCAGCATATCTATGAGAAGTTTTTCTAAACTCCTCTACCTTATACCAAGGGGCATAAAGTGGTCCATCATAGTCTTTCTTCTCATTCATAGAAATTTGCAATCGTAGGTCTCATTGGTTTAACAATCTGCATAGCAGTGTATGGAGTTGTCTTATGAATATCTATCACATCTCCTGCTTTTTTTGAGTTGATTGGTGCGTGATAGCATCGTTTTTTAATATTGTAGAATCCCCAGATAGTCTTTGAAGGAGCACCATCGTTGTATACGAATTGACGATGATTGCGACACCAAATAGCACAAACATTACGTTTGAACGTAGTAACCTCATAACTGTATCCTTTAGGTGGATCATGAATAAAATCAAATGGTAGTTCTAACATCAATCAGCAGGAGTAACTTCAACACGAGTGAAGAATGGAAGTTCTTTTTCTGCCCATTGCTTCAGTTTAATCTGTTGTGCCCTCATACCTTTCTTTGTTGTGGGTTTGGTAGGCATTGTGCGTTGCAACTCTATAACTTTGAAGTCACAAGTTTCAACGCGAATGTTCCAAGTTTGTGTTGTGGTCTTCATAATCAGCAGGAGAGAGGCATGTATTCGGTCTGAGGCATTTTGTTGGTGTGATAGTCTGTGACTTCAGCACCGTTAGCAATGCGTGATGCCCACTCGTTACGTGCTGTGAGCATGGTGACAGTGCTATAGGACTTGAGACCGTTAGCACGCCATGTGACACGCTTCTGAAAACGCTTGACGCCCTCGTCAGCAATGTATGCTTCAGGATAGAAGTCTACGATGGTGACGTTGGTGGTGAGTTGCATGGAGTGCCTTGCTTATGGAATAATTATAGGGCATCAGCAGGCGATGCTCTCGGCAATTGTACCAGTTTGAGAACTGTCACAGTCCCACTTGAAAATAGAATGAACGATGTCAGTCTTTATTAGTGCCGCGACGTTGGTGCAGATGTAATCATCATTGCCACCATTCTGTCCGCCTTGTTGCACATTGAATAGACAATTGTCACTCTTAAGGTGTGCTTTGAAATCCTCTTTAGTGATGTAAAAGAAACGAATATCTCTCTCATCAGGGTTGATTCCACAGAAGATTAGTCTTTCCCAATCTTTACATACGGAAACATGATTGATAATGAACTTATCAACAATCACGCCACCCTTTTTAGTACGAGTTGCAAGTGCAAATTTGATCTCTGTGAGTATATTATCAATCACACGATCATGTCCTGCCGTAGATGTTGCGGCACGTTTGACTTCACGACCAAATTTGTCCATGAATTTAGATACAAAACGCTCACCAAACTCACCCTTTTGTTTAGGTGACATGAACACATAACCCTCAAAAGGTGTGCCCACCCATGGATCATTGAGATTATTATCAATGTAAGAGCGGAGTGTACCGTCAGCAAAGAGTGATTTGAACATTAGTGCGATGTATATGAGAGTATGATAGCATAAAAAAAGGGGGTGTCAACCCCCTCATTAAGATTATTTGCTAATTCCAAACTCTTTTTGGTAAGCAGTGACTACGTAATCACGATACTTTGTAAAGAGAGGAACAAGATATGCATACGCTTGATTGAGATCTTCACAGAGTTTATTAAACTCATACTGATGAATCTCCCAACGAACCTTGATGTCTTCAATATACTGTTGACGAGAAATGATAACAGTAGGTGCTTTCACTTCAGTTACAGTTTGAGAAACAGCAGAAGGTTTCTTGCGAGCACGAGGCATAGATGTTGTGTGTAGAACAAATAGACTGTATCAAGGTATCAAATGCTTGTCAAGTCATATGTGACACTTATTCAACTGGATCAACTCCTTCCAATTGTGAGATGGGTACGCTATGCTCTCCTGCAATGAGATACCAGTGCTCTCCTTCTTTAAATCCCAGATATTTGAGTTCTTCCTCAGGAAATGAGTTTTCTCTCAACATTGCCTGTAACTGCATATGCAGCAATTCATGATGTGTTGGTACTTTCATTCTAAACTTTATTTGTATATGGAATAGCTCCTGCTGGTGTTACCACGTATGCTTCAACGAAAAAATCAGTATCTTCTAACTCTTTTAACATAGGAAACCATTCACGTGCAGTATCAACAGCAATAGTTTGTGTATCAAATTTATAAAATGTTAATGTATTTGAGAATATCTCTTGTACTTCATCCTCATCAATAATATCATCATAATAGTTTAAAATTTCTTGTTGTTTTTCGGATGAACGATAGCACCAGTCAGTATTATCAATGACTAGAATGTATTTGTTTTCTGCTTTCGCATAGTATGAGACTAATTCATATAATCTCTCTGGGTTCATTGATACTAACATTAGATTTCTCCGTTTTCAATTCGTGTTAACAAAGCATTTATATATGCATCAGGATCTATTTGAGGATATGTTGTTGCAATCTCATTTTTAGCTTTATCAGCAATATTCTTATCTTCATCAATAAGATTTAATGCTTTAGTTCTAAAAATTCTGAGTGGTCTTACACCCGACACTGTAGAATCAGCATCTAATATAGATTTCAATGTTACGTAAAGTGCTATTTTTTGTGTGAAACTATTTACAGCAGGAGATGTTAGTTTCCAAAAATGATAATCACTAAACAAATATTCAGCATCTACACCCTGATCACCAAGTGCTTCAACTGTAATTGGAGAGATTTCTAATGTTTTTCTATGTAAGTATTCTTTAGGAGTAATTGGAAAACATACATCATATGGCAGTTCTACTTGATTCTGTTCAAACAATTCACGTAGATATGTTCTATACTTCTTATATAATTCCTTTTCCTCTGCTGTTACTGGAGCATCTTCTACTTGTGTCCAATCACTTTCATCTAAAAGGAATTTTCTAATGAGTTTTAGTTTATCCCAGTTTAATCCAGCAGACTCTCTAAACTTTTGTTGTAAAGCTTTTTCGTATTCTGCTTCTCCAATCTCTTTATATTCTACAAATTTCTCTCTTATCTTATTATATAATTCTTCAACTGTTGAGAAATCACTAATTGCATCTGGATCAAATTCGTAAGATACCCAGTTACCAGTGTTATTTTTAAAGTTTCTTACATACTTATTTCTTTGCACTAAGCAGGTGTTATCCTCTTTATACACAAACAGTTCTAGTCTGTCCTTAGGAGTATCCCAAACAGGTGTGATAATAGGAGCAATTTCTCTCTCCCAATAATCATCATTAATAGTTTTTGAAATACCCTTATAATTAATATGTTTTTCAAAGGCATTCAAAGTCAATAAAGCTTTTGACATTTGGATATTCTTGAGTGCATGAAGTATTTATCTAGAATGCCTTAATCAAGTATTTTGATCTATGATACCTTGTAATTAAAGGTATAGTCTCTTGTACTCGTGCTGTTGCAGTCACAGATATTGGAGTAGATGAGGATAGTTGGAATCTTCCATCACCAAATCTCATATTACTCTTAGTTGCAGAAACTGATCTTCTAATGCGATCAATTCCTGAGTCAGGACCACAATCACCTAGGTTACCAGGAAGAGTATTATCTACTGATGGAACGAAAACATTTTCTGTAGCTTCAGAATAATTAAATCCAAATTGAGCTAATCCCCAATTATCATTAGTATCTCCTGATCCTGCATCATCGTTATCTCCTGTTCCAACAGGACGATCCTGACGCATAATTAAATAAATTCCATTAGTTCTAGCATTATTACTTTCATCAAGTGCAAAAGAATAATTTACATATCCAGATGCACTAACAGTAGGTCCTGCAATTTGTTGTAATAATGTTTCAGAAGTTGCATTAAGTGAAGTTTTATAGTATAGGAACAGTCCTTCCTCAGGAGCATCACCACCATTACTATTATTACCTCTAATAACAGTGAATGTAAGTTGATTTACATTTGTTAAATTAAATGGTCCTAATTGTAAGAATCTACTTCCACCACCAGTAAACAACACAAATTTTGTTGCTTTACCTCCAGACAATGTTGTCGCAGCTGGGAAGTTTGCTCCTGTGGCAGTTGTTACGTTAACCTTTTCGCTTGAGGAATGCCATATTGCACCACCAACAGTTTTAGGATTACCAGAGAAAGTTGGAGTATTTGATGGCCAATCAGGTACTTCATAGTATTGTCCTGCAGGTGATGTAGTTCCAATTACATTGTCATCACCTTCAATTGTTTCATATACTTGAACTGTAATGTTACCAGCAGTTCCTGCTGTACCACCACCTGAACCAGCACTGCCAGCATTTCCAATTGAACAAGCAATAGCAGTAGGATCACCTGAATATGTAAAATCAACTCTAGCTCCTGAACCACCGCCACCGCCATTTGGATTATTAACTGGTTGCTGATAATTAATTGTTAAATTTACATATCCAGTACCACTAGAACCATTAGATTCAGAATAACCACTAACATAACTACTGTTTACTGCGGATCTACCTGCATAACCACCATCACCAGATCCAGTATTAACGTGACCAGCACCTGCTTGTCCACCAGCACCACCGTTACCACCACCATTAGGACCAGCACCACCGCCACCACCGCCACCGCCACCAGCGGTGCAACCAGAGGCACTACCAGAACCACCACCAGTGAAACCGATAGAACTTGAAGCATAAAGTCCTTGCTGTGGACCTTGACCAGGACCACCAGTCCAACATGGGTCAGTTATATTTCCACCATTGTTTCCACCACCGTTACCGCCGCCGCCACCGCCGCCGCCAGCACCCATAAGGAAACCAACACCAGAAGATAAACTAGTAGCACCACCGCCGCCACCACCAGATCCACCGTTACCCCATGCACCATTTCCACCAATACCACCTTGAGCAGCACCACCGCCTCCTGGTGTTGGAGCTTCTCCAGTAGATCCAGAATGAATGTTTTGACCCTGACCGCCTTTCTGTCCGATATTAAAAACTAAATTACCTGTAACAGATATAGTTCCAGTTACTCTTCTACCTCGCGATCCTGATCCACCAATTGAGTAGCAACCTGCTGTACCATTTTGAGGACCATTACCTCCTCCGCCACCAGATATTGATGCGTATATATTTGTTACAGTACCACCACTAGGAACTACAGATTGAGGATTAAATGATCCACTACTATTAAAACTTCTACTGGCACTACCTGATACCATACTGTTTTCTTTACCACCATTTCCTCCTGCTCCATCACCAAGTCCACCACCAGTGGGAGTGGATCCAGAACTTCCATTATCAGAAACACCAAAATCAAATCTATCATCATTTAATAAAGCAGCAGGAATAGAATAGGTTCCTCCACTACCTCCACCACCACCAGCTTGACCAGATGATCCACCCCTACCACCAGTAACAGAAATAGTATAATTAACACCATCAACTGTAAGAGTAACACTTGCAGTTCCACCATTACCACCATTACCAAATGATCCAGCACCACCACCGCCTGGTGCAATCATAGATATTTGATAACCACTTACTGTGGTTGAACCACCAGGATTTGAAGGAACATTTAATGTTCCACTAGAAATTGATTGATTGTATATTTCCTGTCCAAGATCTGCATCACTTGCAATAATATCTTTACCACCAATTGTTGTTACATTATTAACAACCCACACTCTTGGTTCAGCTGTAGAAGTTACCTCTTCAAAATATCCACCAGTCTCCGCTATCGTTCCACCATTAGCAGATCCAGCAGCTGGTGGAGTAGTTGGTGTTATTGTTAATTGATTTACAGTTAAACCTGTAGCATTTACCGAATAAGTTCCATCATAACTTCCAGTATTTGCAATTGTAACTGCATCACCAGCACTAAATCCGTGATCTGCCGATGTAGTAATACTCAGAGTTGTTCCATCACTAGTGATAGTATCAATTTGAACTACTGGTGGTGTTGTAATATTATAAGTACTGCAACCATCATTTAAAGTATTTTTTTCACCGATACCATCTGTATTACCATAGGTAGCAATTTGAGCACTAGAAGGTCTACTAGTTGTTAATCCATGTGAGTGACCTAATGCACTACCATCACCAGATGGACCACCAGGAACAAATTCAATTACAGAACCATTATAATTTACATATTTGGTAGAATATGTATCTACACCTCCCATAGATGCCAGTGTTCTTTCTAAAACTGTGCTTCCTAAAATATAATGGTTATGTTGTGCGGGACGTGCAAAAGTATAATCTTCCGTTGGTCCTACCGTATATTTCTTTTCTCCAATAGGATATGCAGTAATATCTGTTGTTACATCACTATATCCAGTAGTAACAACATCACTAATTTCATAAAATTCTTGAGGAGCTTCTAATGTATCTGTTGAAATATACCATTGTCCACCAATATCACCAATATTCATAGTGATTCTATCACCAACCAGTGGACTACCAGATCCCTCTATACCCTCACCATATCCAATTAGTTTTCTATCTCTATAATCTGGAACTCTAAACTCACCTAAAATGTATGGATAGTCAGATAGTTGGTATCCTTTTCTAATTCTAATTTTTGGTTGATTTGTAAGATTTCCAATTGTTACATTTAAATCATTATTATTAATTCCAGATCCTGTTCCTGTAATATCATAATTATCTGTATATGCAGGTGTACCATAATCAGGAACTAAGTTTCCACTTCCAGCACCAAAATCAAGGTGAGTAACAAGAGTTTGCTGATTAGTTAGATTTGCAATAACATATAATCTATAAGTATGCTGTTCTCCTGCTGGTGGTTGTGGTCCTGAATAACCATTATTAACCCAGTCTGAACTTGATCCAATTGACGAAGATTCAACACTATTACTTTGTTTTTGTGCTCCAGTTGGAAGAGGTTCATTAACACTTAATCCAGTCTTTGATGACGGGATGTTTTTAATATTCCACAATACAAAAGTTTCAACAGATATATCTTCTAAGTAAATCTCATATGTATCTACACTAACACCTGCAGGCATTCCAAATAAATTACCCCAAGAAATTTGCGGTGTATCATTTCTAGCACCTTGTGTTGTATACTGTTCGTATCCCGATGGATATCCTGTGCCAGTTAGAGGATCATATGTACCAGGAGCAATTGCAGGAACTGTACCATAATGAGCAACAGCAATATCATTAAGTGGATCTTGAGATGTTAATATTGAAGTTGAACTAATATTCCATGTTACAGTTGCACCAGGAGTTCCTGTGCTAGTATTGGTAGGATCATATCCTACTAACATTCTATAAACATGAGTATCAGTTCTTGATGCCAATGATTGATAAAAATCAGCATATGTTAATTCATATTCTTTATTTTCTTCAATTTGACCATTAGCATCTGGATAATCGTTTAGTTCACGAAAAGATAATGTTGCTTCATTTGGAACTACTCTATCGTATGATGTTGTTCCATCTGAATTATTTACTTCTCTACCATATATTTCAACATATACGTTACCACCATCTACAAAAGTTCTGAATACTGTTCCTGCATCTCCAGATTGAGTTTGAGTGATAGCATTTGCACCAATTCTTTCATTACCGTTAGCACCAGATCTTTGTAAATAAAAATTACCTATAGATTCATATAATAGAGGATAATCTTTAATAGAATATTTACTACCATCACAATATAAGTATCCACGATGAGAATAATGTGGATCATATGTAGGTAAACTATTAGTTGGATCGGAATTACTATCTACCAGTACTGGTACAATCGCACCAATCTGTACATATGACCCGCCTTTATCAGAATAATAATTGGGAAGAGTAGATCTATAATTTGCCATCAGAACTTAATTAGGTATTCCGTTACAATGTAAGGCTGTATGTATTTATCTGCCTTTTTAGAAGTATTAATGTCAATTACAATTTGAGAATCCAATCCAGTATCAGCTCTAGCAAACGCAGCTCTGGTTACCATTTGATAAGTGTGTGGTTCATCTGCTTCAAGTGGTATTCTATGCCTATGGAGTCCATCATCACCAGTCTCACCAGATAAAGTTGATGTATTAGATACAGATCCATATCCTGTAGGATAATATTCATCATCTGTTGATGTCCATGGTAAATTATTTCCTAAACCACTAAAGTTAGTTAAAGTATCAGAGTTGACAACATTAGTATCAATACCATTTGGACAACCAATGCCAAAGGAATTACACACGCAATCAACTGTCCAAGTTGGATTGTAAGTTATCTGTCCAAATGTAGTTGTATCTCCATTATTTCCTCCACCCACGTTACAATCATCATTATCTAATCTTACATTCCAATCTTTATTATCTACAGTTCCATTGCCAGGACAATTACCAGTATCTGGCCATAAACAATATCCCTGAGTAGTAAATTGTCCACAAGAAAACCAACATAATCCAAATTGATTGATTTCATTAGGTCTTCCAATTAATGTTGATACTTGATTTCGTCCTGGTCCTACCTGACCTCCAGTTTTTGCTGATGCTGTTGTTATTTGCCAATAACAAAGTTCTTGTCTAGTATTTGCCCACCACTGACAAACATTAAGTGAAGAGAAAGATCTTATAGAGTTATTTTGAATCATACCAAAATGATTTCCAGCTCTATCAAACTGTCTTGCACGACTAGTTGTAGCTCTATGTAAGTGAGGTTGGAACATGTTATTTGTAACACCTGTTTCAAAAGTAAATGCTCCTGTTTCAAGTGAAAATGATGGTTCTCCTCTTAAATCTTGAGTTTGTGGAGGAATATAAAATTCTCCATTATATGTTAACTTAAATGGACTTTGAATATTTTGAATTACATCTAATGCGACACCAGCTTTTATAACTTCATTTCCAGCAGAATCTTCTACAAATAAGTCATTATATAAACCAATATTAGCAGATGTTGTTGCTCTAATATGTTTACTTCTTAAATCAGGTAACTGAAATTCATTTGCTGCTAAAGTAGTACCTGTTTTTTTGTAACGACAAGCATCACCAACACCTAAAACTGCAGCTAATAAAGGATATTCTTCTGCAAACAAGACACTACCATCACATCTTAGATAACCTGCAGGTAACAAATCTACATTATCTTTAGGTTCATTAGTAGGAAGTTGTGAAGCAAATGATATAATAGTTCCAGTAAGTGAACCTAACTTACCTCTTTCTCTGTTATAGAATACTGCCATCTTAGAACGCTCTAATAATATACATCATCGTTAATGATGGTGTATTTGGATTAATTGCAATTGTTAATGCGGTATCAACACTAACAGGAACCGTAGTTCCAGTAGAAACATTATTAACTAATACAGTTGTTGGTATAGCGAGACTACCACGATTCATAGTTAATTCCATGGAATCATGAGTATGTGCTCTAAATGTTTTATCTAGCCAACGATCAGACTCATGATCCATAGTTGATGCATAAGTGTTCGTTACTTGATCATTTACCTGCTGCAGTTCACCTGGTTGAGTGATAGGATCATCAATATAAGTTGCTGGCATGTTAGCTCCTCTATGATAAGAAGGAATATCTGGAGATGGATAAAAATTTCTCCTTCCTTGATATCTTCCTGCAGGAGGGAATGCACCAGTATGAGCTTCTACTTGAACATTAGGAACTGCTAAATTATTATCCTCATAAGAATTTTGAGATGCACCTAGAAGTATTTTTTCTTGTTTAGGTATAGTTCTAGAAGTGCCAGCTGTAGGATTAGGAACTAAATCCATTGTAGCTGGAATTGTTACTTGTTGATCCATAACAGGAGCAGTAAGACCACCATCATTCGGATCATACCATGTAACATCACGTTCTCCACGTAAAAATGAATGTGCGGGAGAATCATTACCACGGTTTCCAACTGCAGTAATACCAGTAATCTCACTAGGATTATCAGGTAATCCTGTTCCTGGTTGGAATTCTAGTAAAGGTTGATCAATAGCTTGGACACCTTTAAATCTATCAAAGTCACTATCACCTGCAGGTCTATGAGTATGTGCTGGTATATGATCAACACCAAGTTTTCTTGGATAAACATATACCGTATCATTATAAATTGGATCTGATAATGTAATACCAGTAATTCTACCAGCAAGATTATCAGATGGTTCTACTGTAAAAGTAATATCAACATCAACATCAACATTTGTATCTGGAAGGTCTCCCTCAGTTCCATTTTTACTAACATATGTTCCTAATTCAAGCAAAGCATCTGTTGGTAATCTATTTGACTCAATATCAACTAACGCAACTTGATTTAAATTAGGTAATGCAAATTTATCTACATGCTTTGAAGCATCGTGATTAGTTCTTTCTGGAGGAGGATTATAAGGAAATGCATTTACAATACCAAAGTTGACTCCTATAACTGATGTAGTATCAGTTGGTTCAGGAAATGGTCCATATGTATTTCCAACTACTTTAGCAAGTAATGGATAATCATAGGCATTTAATAATTGAGTAGTTGGGTTGCATACGATCCATCCTGTTGGGATGTTATCACTATTTTCTCCAATGGATGAATTACCGCCCCATGGCATGATTGTACCAATTGGGGCAATTTTTGTTGATTTTATTCTACCGTAATTTGCCATCTATCAAACCTCCTTGAGCCACCATCCAGTTACAGAAGAAGAAACAATTGTTCCTTGCGAATCTGTAGATCCTAGGTAGATCAAGGTAAACGCTGCGTTTGGTGTTTGTACAACTAGTTCACCAGAATTATACGGAGTGGATCCACCCAATCCAATTGTTGTTCCAGTAGCATCACCCTGAACTCTAACCTGTGATCCCAATGCTCTAATGACTAGAGATGTATCATAAGTTAGATTTCCACCAACCTCAATAATTTCAATTCTATCTCCACTTTGAGCATTTTCTGGTAGGAATAGAATCATCTCATCTTGATTTGTTACGTTGACAAAGTAAGTAACGTTACATTTTAGATTCTTAGCATCAGCATCAGATCCAGTAGAAATATATCTGCTATGTCTGCCACCAGTGCTAGTATAGAAGTTATTGATACCAAATGCATCAATAGAATTATCTTGATTAACTACGAACTTATCCGCACCGTTAACACCAAGATTTTCAACAGATAGTTTTGGTGTCTTCGGTGGAGACTCAACAGGAGATCCAATAACCGACCAACTATTACCAACTAAACCATTACCAGATGTATCAATTTTAAATGATGGTAAACATGATTGTGAATTTACAACAACGTTTTCTGGACAACTTGCTGGATAGAGAGTAATATTACCTCTTCCAATGACACCTGCATCAAAGAAAATAGATCCAGAGTGATCTGCGTGACCATCATCATTAACTACTCTTAGGATATTAGTCTTACCAACAGAATCCTTCATCAAGATGTTACCACCTATCATGGTAAGATCTTTATTAAGAGTTAGATCACCATTTCTATGAGTAACATTACCATCTTGGAGTGTTTCATCCATACTAGGTGAGTGAACCTTACCTAGTAAACCTCCATTAACAAGGAAGAATTTACCATCTTGATCAGTTGGACTCGTAATTCTTACAAAGTTTGTATAATCAAGTTTTGTTTGAACAATTTGTCCCTTATCAATAATTACCGAAACATAAGGAGTATTAGTTCCATTAACCTCACGAGTTCTTTCTTCAATATCAACCATTGAAGAAACCATAGGATGCTTCAGAATTCTAACAACACTAGTTGTAGTTGCTGGATAAGTTGATAATGCATTCGCAGTTGTTCCCTCTTGAGCAGGAATACATCTTAAAAGATTCGCAGTAGTATCAACTGCCGCAATCTTCATAACTTCCCAATCAGTTCCAGATGTTCCCTTAGAATTAATCTGAGAAGTATCACCAACTAGAACTAAATCATCAGCAGCAAATCTACCAGAACCAAGACCTAGTTCAGCAACAGTTAAATAAACAGATCCAGAAATAGGACCAGTATTTGCATTTGCAGTTAACGTAGTAACTGGACCATTGGTATTGATTATTTGAGGATCAGTCCAATAAGAATAAATCTTCTGGTCAGATTCATTTCCATCATATTCAGCTACAGTATCTGCGGCAGATTGTGATCCAGGCAGAACTCTACTAATATCAATTCTTCTAAACTGATTACCAATTTCAAGAGAAGCACTACATGTGTCAAAGTAAAGAGTATTTTGATTACTACCATTAGTAATGATAAACTCTTCGTTCTTAGTAACACGGAATACTACAGATGTTAATGCTGCAGTGGTAACAATATTATTTGAGAGTTTAATAAAGTCTAATCCAATCTCAATAATTCTGGTGTTACCAAATAGATCTGCATTAACTCCACCAGTGTTAAACTTAACAACATCATTAAGTTGAACTTTAGCAATATCAGTAGCACTAACGTTAGTAATTGTATCTACTAGAATCTCACCAGATTCAGGTGTAAGGTTACCAGTAATAGTTCCTCTATCTGTAGTAGAGCAACCACCATTCATGTTAATGGAGTTTTCAATTGTTACTGTACCACCGATGTAAGTATCACCAGTCGTAGAGTCAACAATAAAGACATCTTTATCTGGAGTTCCACAATCAGAAATTCTAAACTTCTGAACCTGTTGATCAAGTGATGTTAGTACCTTAAGTACTTCACCTTGATCAAAAGTACCATCGTTGTTAGTATCTTCACGATCAACAATTACATAATCATTGATGTTTAGATCACCACCAAACTCTGCAAGGTATACATTGTCCTCAGGACCAGTAGCATCTAGATTTTGCTCAGTCCATGTAGAATCAAACTGTACATTAACCTTATAAATTGGTGTTGTATCTGGATGTGTTTCTATTTGTCCAGTAAATGTACCAAAAGGTTTACGCTCAACTTTAATATAGTATGGTGCAGTATTAATTCTAGTTAATTCTACAACTTTCAAGAATTCTGGATATCCAGTGGTTGTAACTACTGGACTATCAACAATAATATAATCATTTTCAACGAAGTATGGATTACCATCAGCATCATCTGGTTTGTTCTTAAGAGGTAGATAGAATTCATCACCACTTAAAGTTGGCAATCCAATACTTTGATCACCTTGATATGAGCTACCACCCCAGTTTCCAGCACCAGCAGTATCAACTTGGTTGTATCCATCATCACTGCTTGTGAGACGTGTGACATTTAAGATGTCAATGTTCTTATTAAACTGAAGATCTGCAACGATAATACCATCATCATGTGCAGTAATTGCTGATCCACTTTGTCCTCTAGATGCAGAGAATGCGAAGGACGCAAGTCCACCACACATATGCATGTCACCATTGAACTTAGCAGATGCAATGACTTCTAATTGGTTGTTGATAGTGGTCTTACCACCCTGACCAGCGATATTAACTTCAGATGCATTTAAACCGAAGTTGATGCTAGAAGCAGAACCAGAATCAGAGAAGAAGTTAACCGTACCAGCAGTGGTAGATAGTCTTACTGTATCATTAATAGTGCGGAGAGTTCCTAACTGGAAGTCACCATTAACTTTTAGAGACTTAGTTTTAACTTCAGTAAACGATTGTGATTCGTTATTATTGTATGCACCACCAATTTGAATCTTAGAAACATTTGAAACATCATCTGGAGTAACACCAATAAAGATATTACTATTGGTAGACTTAGAACCAAATTCAATATACTGTTCTTGTGTGGTTTCATTACCAATCTCAACATTCTGCACCCAACCAGCAATCTTAAGACCACTAGCATTAGCATCACCAACAAAGGTGCTGTTCATTAAGAAGTTGAATGTGCCTGAAGTAATATTAGTTCTAATTTCTGCAGTGTTAGTTCCACCACCACCATGAACTTCAATATCTTCTTGGAATCTAGCATCACCAGTAAATCTGGACTCACCATCAACAACCAGTGCTCTGTCTAGTTCAGTATTGGTTACGTTGATACCAACACGACCATTATTAGTAGTTGCAACTCTTAGTGTTGCCTCATTCTCTGGATTTGCACTATCACCACCAACTAGTAATGCATTATCTTTTGTATCCTCAGTTCTAGCAGAGAATGTGTTATGATCTAGGAAGTTAGCGATAGTCTTACCACTAATGAATGCAGTACCAACAACGTCAAGGTTTGCACGTGGTTCAGTATTTACATCAGTCCATGCATTTTGATATGCACTATGGTCTGCTCTTGCTACAGTGTTAATACCAAGTTTATAGTCACCGATATCATTAGTATCAGTTCTGATTGACTCAGCACCAAGAACCCCAAATTCTTTCCAAGAAGAATTAGAGAACTCTAGTCTTACACCATTTCCAAGTGCAACTTCAGTGCTCCATAGTCGTGGGTTCTCATTAGCAACATTAGATCTGTTTTCAATGAGAGCAATTTGACAAGTATTAGCAGTAGGACTAAATCCGTTACCAATGATTTGCCATAGACCATTAAATCCAGAATCACTGTAGTTACTAATTCTGATTTGAGATCCAGAACTAATACCAACCTGTTGGTTTGATAGACCGTTACCCCATGTGATTGTGATAACAGTGCTACCATTCATGGTAAAGTGAAGGATATTTGCACTAGGAACATCTGCAAAGAAGTTTGCATAGATCCATCCAATTGATCCTGTTCCACTAACTTGAGATCCTTTAAGAAGCATGTCACCTGATAATGGTGAATCAGTTCCATAAAGAACATTTTGAGTGGCATCAATAGATGTTCCTAATCCTGTTGAGTATAGAGGACTCTGATTAGGTGTGATATTAGATCCTAGGTTTCCAACTACATGATTCTGAATCTTATAACCTTGAGCAGCACCATTAGATCCACGTGGATTGAATTGGAATACTGAAGCAGCAACTCTATTTCTAGCAATAACAATGTCGCCAAACGTATCTTGATTGAGGAATTGCTGAGTCTTATCAAGAGTTCCATCATCACCATCGCTAGGTGATACATTAGATACTACAGTAAATGAGTAATCTCTAACTCTACCAAGAACATTAACTGTTACAGGAGAGTTAAATGTGCTCATACGATCCTGAGCATCACCACCATTAACAACAATATATTCGTTGAATGTTACAGGAGTATCAAATGTAGTAACAAGGTTACCGATATCTTCTGTATCATCATCAGAGTCAACTAACTGTGCAGATTCTAGGAATTCTTCTTCACCAGTGATAGCGTCAATCTTACGGTTACCAATGTATAGGTCACCGTTAGAGTTTAGACCAGTGTAGAATACAAGACCACCATCTTGCTTCTTAGATTGTGCATAGAAGTCCTGAGTTGGTGTTAGAACGATCTCCTGACGAGCAGGAAGACCAGTAGAGTAGTTACCTGGACCAAATCCAAGATATTCAAACGTATGGTTACCAGCACGTGCAATAGATGGTCTACGTAATTCAACGTAAAGACGCATATCAGACATTACAGTGCTATCACCAGCAATAGGAATGCGACGATCTTCAGAACCAGATGCAGCATTACCTTTCTGAGCTCTTAGTCTATTATCAACTTGTGATGATACTTGAGTATAAGTATTGTTAGACAGTGCGCTCTGAGTGGTAAAGTCATCAACCATTTCTCTGGTTAATGAACCCTTAAAGTCATTGACTGTTACAAGACCATGAGTATAGTTGTCAGCAGCAGACTTTGTTGCAGGAACATCAACTTCTGTATTATCTAACTGTTTGAACCAGAGTGGATCATTCTTATAGTTTAGTGGATACAGTTTGCTGATTGGTTGAGAGAACTTAAAGTTACGGAAGTTACCTTGGTTACCAGCACCAGTTGGGAATGGTGAGATGTTACCACGAACAGCAGTTAGATAGTAGATACCATCTTGCTGACCGTAAATACGG
>MDTG01150935.1_pt1 | contig 19334 bp, 19 predicted proteins | sample 811421 | NCBI WGS metagenome assembly MDTG01 (sample SAMN05326645, study PRJNA326480) | marine metagenome | isolation source: seawater | place: Pacific Ocean: South East | collected 2011
AGCCGATAGGGATCGCCCCCAATCGCGCCGCCGATCGCCCGTCCGATGGGACGTACCGGGAGGACGTAGGAACGGAGGTCCCTCAGCAGGCCGGCGCAGATCTCCGTCGCGCGGTGTTCGATGTAGATGTCCCGCGCGTCGTGTTCATCTCTGTCCCCGATGACCTCCATCGCCATTCTCATCGGCCCGTCCGCGAGGCTGGAGATGCGCTCCCCGGCGAGGAATCTCTCCAGCACGTGATTCCTGGCTCCGACGTCTTCACCCACTCGGAGGAGCTCGAGAAAGGTGGCGTTCGGATCGGAGCTGGACCGCTTTTCGGCGGTCGCCTCCCGCCCGAGGGTCGAGGGCAGTCCGAGGATCTCGGGCTTGATCACCGGGTATGTGTTTTTCCTGATGAACCGGATCGCCTCGGCGGTCGCGATCCGGCGATGACCTCCCGCGGTACGGGTCATGTCCAGCAGCCCCTGGTCGGTCCATCTCTTGACCGAGGATTCGCTCGAGCCGATCGCTTCGGCGAGGTCCTTGGGAGACAGAAGCTTGCGTTCGAGGGCGGTCGACATCTGGTTCGTGGTGGTCCGTGGGAGGAACGAGTGGGGGATCGGTGCAACACCCAATCGTAGCACCACCGCGGACGTTTTGGACGAATTTGAGGGGTGTCTCGGGGATCTCTGATTCCCGCCGTCCGGTATCGGCGGAGTGGCGGAACCCGGGCCGTCGCCAGTTCTGGTCCGGGAGCCTCCTCGACCGGATCCAGTCGGAGGAACGCCGCCTGTCGGGGGGCACCCGGAGGTCGAGACGTGGGGTCGAAGCGGCCGGTCGAGGTCTGGTGCCGGGCCCGTTCGGGATCTCGTGGCACATGATTCTGCGTCGATCCGAACCCGTTTCTCGCGAATGCCGCCTGAGGAGTGATCCGAGTGCCGTCGATGCTCTGATGCCACGCTCGGCGTATGGACCGCGGGTAGCATTCCCGGGTCCAGCCGGTCGGCCTCCATGGTCGATCCCCGCGACTCCCCGACCGATCGTGATCGAGGTGTCGGGAACCCGGATCAATGCACGGAGCTCGGAATCAACATGGAAATCGCAGCCCTGAAGGCGTTTCTCGGTCTCTTCGCGATGATGAACCCCATCGGCAACGCGGGGATCTTCATCTCCATGACGGGGGATCTGCCCGCTTCGTACAAGCTTCGCGCCGCGATCAAGGTGACCATCTACGTGATGATCATCCTGGTGGGTTCGGTCTGGGGCGGCACCGCGATCCTCGATGCCTTCGGAATCTCCCTTCCTGCCTTCCAGTTCGCAGGAGGTCTCATCGTGCTGGGCATCGGTTTCAAGATGCTCGGCGGGGACGAGAACTCCGCGCATCACACCAAGGAGGGAACCCAGAAGATCGAAAGCCTGGAGGCCAAGGAGGCTCAGGTCGACAGCACCCTGATCGTCCCCCTCGCCATGCCGATCCTCGGGGGACCGGGATCGATCACCACCGTCGTCACGGTGGCCGCCGCCTATCCGACCCTGGAGGGAAGGATCGGTGCCAGCATCGGAACCGCCGCCCTCGCGCTGGTGATGGGGTTGTGCTTCGCGGCCAGCGGACTCCTGAGACGTTTCATCACACCACACGCCCAGCAGATCATCATGCGCTTCATGGGCATGATCCTCGTTGCGATCGCGGCCGACATGATGCTCAGTGGCTACGAACAGTCGATCGGCACCAGTGCCAAGAAGGCTATCCCGGCGCTGGTCGAGGACGTCGACGACGCACAGGCCCAGATCAAGGTTCGCGACGAGGCGGCCGCTTCCGCTGGAACCCAGGATCCTGGTTCCTGAATCGGATGGGGCATCCACATGTCACTTGAGAAGGGATGGTCGGGAAGATGATTCGATCGAACGTGGATGATCGTGTCGATCGATCCGATCGCAACGTGCTGGGCGAGCCTTTGATGACCTGTTCCACGGACCCGATGACCGGCTTCTACCGGGACGGGTGCTGTCGGACCGGAGAGGATGATCTCGGGGTGCACACCGTGTGTTGCGTGGTGACCGATGACTTCCTGGCGTTCAGCCGCAGGGTCGGGAACGATCTCTCCACCCCCCGGCCCGAGTGGGGATTCCCCGGCCTGCGGGCCGGAGATCGATGGTGCCTGTGCGCAGCTCGATGGCACGAGGCCGATCTCGCGGGAAGCGCTCCGCAGGTGGTGCTCGGTGCCACTCACGAACGCAGCGCGGAGATCTGCGGCCTCGACCGCCTCAAGGCCCTCGCCGTCGAGGCCTGATCTCCGGTCAGGCGTCCATCGAGGTCAGGGCAGGAACCTTGACGCATCACCCGGGAGGGTGCAGGCATCCGCGGGGCCGAACCAGCCGATGCGGCGTCCGGCCACGAAGTCGTACATTCGATCCCGGACAAATCGCGGAATGATCCTCGCGATCTTGGCCACCCATCCCCATCCGCCACCGATGGCACGAAGACCTGCCAGCACTGCATTGCTCCGGGTCCAGACCCTTCGGGAGTCCACCAGGACCATCGTGGAGAGATCTCTCGGGCCCTCGAAGTCGATTTTCGAGTACGTCTCCCCCTGAAGGGGCGCGAAGAAGATCACTTCGCGACGGTCCCTCTTCAGGAACCAGCCGACGCAGCGGTGACAAAGGGCGCAATCACCGTCGTAGAACAGGACGATTTCGGGGACTTCGATGGCGGAGGATTGGACGTCCACCATCTCATCCTAGTGATTCCGCCTGCGGTCGAGGTGGGTGATCAGTCACTGGGACGATCGGCGGGGACGGGGGAGAACCCCCGGACGCTGACGCCGTGGGAACAGTGCATGACGGGCTCGCCCCGGACCTCGATGCCGGCGGCTTCGACCAGGCCTGGATCGATCTTCTCCGCGCTCGCGGACCGCAGCTCCCACGGATCATGGTCGACCCGACCGCGGATCAGGCGTCCACGCCTCATGGAGTACAGGTGATATCGCTCGACGAGGAAGTACTCGAGGGATCCCGGTTCGGGTGGCGGGAGACGTGTTCCGGGGGTCCAGTCCAGACCTCCCGAACCGTCGCCCTTGTTCCGATCGAGGCGGTAGCGGATGGTGTCGCCCTCGAAGGACCTCTGGAATCGGGCGAGGCGGTAGTTCAAGCCCCACATCAGTCGTCCTCCGATCACCGGCAGGCGTGATTCGGCGTCCAGTGAGAAGAACCACACGCCGGGCACGCCCCGATGTCTGACATACGTGCGGACGTTGCACTCCAGAAAGTCGCGAATTCCGGGCAGGGGCGGTACCCCCCGGAAACGGCACGATTCCATCCGGAACGGAATGAGTCCGACCCAGGCGTTCCCGTCGTGAAGGTCGATCTCGAGATCGTCCGGGACGAGCGGGCGGAGCTGCGACGCCGGAATTCGCCAGTGGGCGAAGGCGATGTCCGCCCAGGTCATGTCGACGGCGGGGGGTCGGGTAGGAAGTTCTGGAAGGTGGTCGATGAGGAGGTTCTCGGGGGGTTCCCTGACGGTAGCATCTCGATCCCCGTCGAAGCGGTTCGTCGGGATGCCTCGCGAAGAAGGAGCGTGTTCATGGCGGCAGGGAATCCCGAGAACATCATCTACACGATGTCCGGCGTCACCAAGCGGGTGGGCAAGAAGGACATTCTCAAGGACATCAGCCTCAGCTATTTCCACGGTGCGAAGATCGGGGTGCTCGGACTCAATGGATCCGGCAAGTCGACACTGCTGAAGATCCTCGCGGGGATTGACGCCGATTTCGACGGTCACACCCACATGAAGCGTGGATTCACGATCGGCTACCTCGAGCAGGAACCGCTGGTCGACGAGTCGAGGACGGTGCGAGAGATCGTGGAGGAGGGCGCCGGGGAGACGGTGGCCCTGCTGGCTGAGTTCGAGGAGATAAACGCCCGCTTCGCGGAGGAGATGACCCCGGACGAGATGGAGAAACTCCTCGAGAAGCAGGGCGAGGTCCAGGAGCGTCTGGACGCCCTCGACGCCTGGGAACTGGACAGCAAGCTCAAGCAGGCGATGGAAGCGCTGCGTTGCCCCCCCGAGGAACAGTCCTGCGAGACCCTCTCGGGAGGCGAGAAGCGTCGCGTGGCGCTGTGCCGTCTGCTGCTGGCCCAGCCCGACATCCTTCTGCTGGACGAACCCACCAATCACCTCGATGCGGAGAGCATCGCCTGGCTCGAGCAGCATCTCCAGCGCTACACCGGCACCGTGATCGCGGTGACCCACGACCGGTACTTCCTCGACAACGTCGCGGGTTGGATCCTGGAGTTGGATCGTGGCGAGGGGATCCCCTGGCGGGGGAACTACTCCTCATGGCTCGAACAGAAGGACAAGAGACTGGCGGTCGAGTCCCGCGGAGAGGACAAGCGACGCAAGGCCTTGCAGCGTGAGTTGAAGTGGATCCAGCAGAACCCCAAGGGGCGTCAGTCGAAGAACAAGGCCCGCATCGCCTCCTACGAACGGATGCTCTCCGAGGAAGGCAAGGAGAAGCTCAAGGAGATCGAGATCTGGATCCCTCCCGGCCCCCGGCTGGGGGATCGGGTCATCGAGGCCAAGTCGGTGGCGAAATCCTTCGGGGAGAAGCTTCTTTTCGACGACCTCACCTTCGAACTGCCGCCGGGCGGGGTGGTGGGGGTGGTCGGCCCCAATGGCGCGGGGAAGACGACAATGTTCAAGATGATCACCGGGGACGCCGAACCCGATGCCGGGACGTTCGTCACCGGGGACACGGTCAAGCTCGGCTACGTCGAGCAGGGACGCGATTCGCTGCCGGTGGGAAAGTCCATCTGGGAAGCGATCTCCGACGGCGACGAGGAGCTCCGTCTCGGCAACGTCAACGTGAACAGCCGGGCCTACGTCTCGCGTTTCGGATTCACCGGAAATGATCAGCAGAAATCGGTGGATGATCTCTCCGGCGGGGAACGAAACCGCGTCCATCTCGCCCGAATGCTTCGAAGCGAGTCCAACGTCCTGCTGCTCGACGAGCCGACGAACGATCTCGATGTCCACACCCTGCGAGCCCTCGAGGACGCGATCGAGGCCTTCGCCGGCTGCGCGGTCGTGATCAGCCATGACCGATGGTTCCTGGACCGCATCACGACCCATATCCTCGCCTTCGAGGGGGACAGCGTGGTGAGGTGGTGGGAGGGTGACTGGTCAAGTTACGAGGAGGACCGTCGGCAGCGACTCGGTGAGGCCGCGGTCAATCCCAGCCGGATCAAGTACCGCCGCTTGATCCGGGAATGAGCTTCTCGGCCCCGGGAGGAGCGGTTTTCATGGTTCGAGGCATTTTCATGATTGACTCGATCCTTCGATCAGACCTATATTGAATCCTTCCGCCTTGCAGCCCCGAAAGGCTCGTCAGTGCCTCAGCTTGTTCCCAACCTGAACACAGCATGCATGTCGCCCCTCCGCCGTCTGGCGAGGCTGTGCGTCCTGCTGCCCGTTCTGGCCATGGTGATGGCGGGCCCGACCCACCTCCTCCTGGCTCACGGTGCCTCCACCGGGGTGGACGGCGAGGAAATCGTCTCGACCTGCCATGGTTGCCATCACTGCAGCACCGATCAGGCGAACGAATCGGAGGAATCCGACGAATCCCGCGATTCCACCGACGGCGATTGCGACACCTGCGTCGTGATCGGGAACGCGAAGCCGGCGGACTTCGACCACGATCCCGAACTGTTCCCGCTCCTGTTCGTGAAGCATCTGAACATCTTCGCAGACGCCCAGGTGCCGGTGAACCGATTGGCGACGATCCTCGCCCGCGGTCCACCCACTCGCGGCTGAACGGCCCGAGCCCCCCCCCACATCATGCGCACGTCGCACCCGGTGGCCGATCACAGGCTATCGGTCCCTTCGAAATCGTTTCCGACGAGGACTTCCTCGTCTGGAACCAACCGGGGACGGCGACCTGCCTTCCGCCTTCTGGCAGGTGGATCCTGTGCGGGCCTCGGCGACTCTCCCCGCCCTTTGCGAAGGACTTCCGGGGAGGAGAAGTCGAGAGACCGGGCCGAGTCTTCCCCATGCGAAATCGTCATCGTTCCGTTGTACGGAGATCTGCAATGCCTCGCACAAACCGACCTACAGGATTCACGGTGGTCGAAATGCTCGCGGTCATCGGGGTGATCGTCACCCTGCTCGCGATCGCGATCCCCAGCCTGCGAACGGCGAGATTGGCATCACTGAACACCAGAGATCTCTCCCAGATCCGACAGCTGGGCATCGCCCACCTCGCCTACCAGGCGATGAACACCGATCACTTCGTCGACGTCGGGCTGCCCCACGGTGGCTATGGCAACGAAGCGCGTAGCTTCGCCTCGGTTCTGGCCAGTTACATGGATGATCTCGCCCTGAAGTCGCCACTCGACTCCAGTCCCCACTGGCCGTCCGATCTCGGAGGCGAAGGTCGAGGCATCGATCCCGACGGCTCCGGCCCGCTCCGACGCACCAGCTACGGGATGAACAACTATCTGTCGCGAAACTATTCGCCGATGGTGGCCCTTTACGGTCCCGGTCATGGAGCCGATCGGCTTCCGAAGATCCGACGGCCCGAAGCGACGGTCTGCTTCCTTCACATGACGGGAGAGGGCTCGTTCGCGGTGAGCGATCATCCCCATGTCGAATCATGGGGGGGCGGCAGCCAACCCTGGCTGCTGGCCAGCAATCAGGTCTCGATCTGGGCGGCGGACGGAAGTCCGCTGGTCGACGGGCTAGCCACCTCCAACTATGGATTCGTGGACGGGTCCACCGCGACCCGACACTTCGAGGATCTCTACGAGTCGCGAGACCGGAACGCTTTCGACCCTTCGGCCACACCGCCCGACCTGGGTGGGTGAACAACAGAACGGAACATGTCGCGTGGCGCCTCCCCGCCACTTCGACTGGAGAATCACAGATGAACGGTCCATTCCCCACATCCCACCGAGCGACCCAGGCCTTCGCCTTGATCGTCTCACTGATGCTCTGCTCCGGAGCCCTCGCCCAGCATGCCGGAGACATCGGCGTGAGGATCCTCGAGGACCGGCTCGATGCCTACGGCCCGATCGGTTCCACCGACACCGGCGGAGTCTTCTACGGCGTCTTCGGCGACGGCGGATTCCCCGGCTACACGTCGGATCCCGGTTTCGATGCGCTCTCCGGCACCCTTCCCCCGGGCCGAGTGGGATTCCAGGTGCTGGCGGGTCTTCGTCGCTGGGATCCCGATGCGGAGGAGTGGGAGTCGCCTTCCGAGGTTCCCGAGGCCCTCAGGATCTCCTTCATCACCCTCGAAGTGATGGTCGAGGACGAACCGGTGGATGGCTTCGATTTGGCGGTCCAGCCTGATGGTGGCTGGCACCGTCACGTCAACTTCGAACTGCTCGGCAGCAAGGGCCAGGCGAGACGCCCCGGCATCTACCGGCTCGACCTCTCTCTGTATTCGACCATGGGTTTCGGAGACAGCGATCCGTTCACCATCGCCTTCAACTACGAGACGACCCAGGCGGAGGCGGACGAGGCCCTGGCATCCCTGGAACCCGCTGAAGAGTGCCTCGGCGACCTCGATGACAGCGGCCTGGTCGACGGTGCGGACTTCGGTCTGCTCCTCGCCGCGTTCAACACCGATTCAATCCAGGCGGATCTCGATGGCGATGGAGCCGTTACCGGCTCGGACCTCGGAGTTCTCCTCGCAGCGTGGGGCCCGTGCCCCTGATTTCACCTCACCTTTTGCCCCGCATCCAGTGCGCATTTTTTCCCCGTTAGGAGTCAGAGATGTACCCAATGAGCAAGTCAGTCCTACCCCTGCTCGCATTCGGCCTCGTCGCCGGTGCGGTGGCCAACCCCGTGTTCGCCGATGGTGATGAAGAAGAGCACTTCGACATCGGAGTCTGGAACAACAACGGCACCCTCCAGACCGGAGGATTCGATCACGACACCGAGTCGCTCGAGGTCGATTCCCTTCGAGTGTTCGAGGCCCACTTCGGCGAGGACCCGGAATTCCCGTTCGCGATCGACGAACCCGGTGTCGGTGGCGTAGCCGCAGACTTCGGACTGATTGAGGGTGATACCCTCGGACTCCAGCTGGCCGCCGGGCTCGGCGTCTGGAACGGTTCGGGCTTCGAAGCCGCGAACACGTCCATGAACGTCGCATTCGGTCCCAACACGATCGGCAGTGACTTGGGAGGCGTTCTCGACTTCCTGATCGTCGATGACTACGACTACCACCCGATCTTCGCGATCGATCCCACTGCCGCCAGCGGCTCCTACCTCCTCGAGTTCACTGCGACGATGGATGGCTACGGAGAAAGCGATTCATTCTGGATCGTCTTCAACCTCGGCATGGACGACGAGGAATTCGAGGGCACCGTGGAATGGGTCGAGGGCAATCTCGTTCCTGCTCCCGGCATGATCGCCATGCTTTCGATCGCCGGCCTGGCTGGCCGAGGACGTCGGCGCGGCTGATCGACGGTCGGTTTCGGGTTGGTTCCCAGCAAGCAGCCCGCCACACGACTGAGAACAACGAGCGACGGTGCGCACCTGGTGCGCACCGTCGCTCGCCTCTTGTCGGGGACCGGGGATCAGTCGAAACGATCCAGGGTCATGGAGTTGTCGGTGACGGGATCGGTGAACACCACCGAATCACTTTCGAACGAAAGGGTGTAGGTCCTTTCACCATCGAGAATCAGGGCCTGATCGTCGATCACGAAACGACCGGTCTGCACCCTGGATGTGTCGCCGTACTTGGCTTCCGCGGTGTAGGTGCCAGTGGTCATCCCGGTCGGAGCGAAGGTCACCGTGCCGAAGCTGAACGGCCGCTCGACATCCGAGGCCCGGCCTTCCCAGGTACCGATCAGCATGCGGTTGGAGGTCTTCGGGGAGCATCCCGCGAATGCCGCCATGGTGGTGAGGATCGCGAGGGACATCATGCTTGGGTGTTCACTCAGCATGTTTGCTCCATTCGTGTCTTGACAGCGATGGGATGACCGCCGGGGTCAATCCGAATGAGTAGCATCACCGGGGTTCTTCTCCCCGGCAACCCGTCGAGGATCACTCCAGATGATTTCGGAGCCGTTTCATGCATTCGATCGACGATCAAACCGCCATGGTGATGGCCGGGGTTCCTTCGTCCGACATGTCCTTCTACCACCGGATCCGATTCTCGGTCGGTGACCCGGCGGCCTGGATCGGCTGGAACCGGGGGGGGCGGAATGGATCAAGGCTCATTCTCCGCGACATCGAGATGGAACGCGCCCGTAAGACCGTGAAAGTGGGCTCGATCGCATGCCCCGCCGATTTCGCCCCGGACTCCGGATTGTCACCGGATCGTGCCATCGCCACCGCCCAGGCGACCGCCGAGTGTCTGGTGCGTGAGGGGTTCACGGTCGCATTGGTCCATCGTGATCTGCCGATGCTGTTCGCCGATTGCATGCGGGAACGAGGCATCGAATTGATCTGCGACCGCGATTTCGGAGTCGCCGATCGTCGAGCCAAGGACGAGGACGAGATCGAAGCCCTCTCCAGGGCCCAGGCGGCGACGGAGTCCGCGATGGAGATGGCCTGCCGGACGATCGGGGGAGCGGATGCCGCCGGGGATGGCGAACTGATTACGGGTGGGGAACCGCTCACCAGCGAAAGAGTCAGGTCGTTGATCGACATGCATCTCATCGGGCTTGGTTTCGCCCCTCGCCCCGCGATCGTCGCGGGTGGTGTGGAAGGCGCGGATTGCCACCAACTGGGATCCGGCCCGCTCCGCACCTCCGAGCCGGTCATCGTGGACATCTTTCCCCGGGATACTCGATCGCTGTACAACGGAGACTGCACGCGAACCGTCGTTCATGGCGACATCCCCGACGACGTGGTGGCGATGCATGCCGCGGTGGTGTCCGCCAAGCGAGCCGGCATCGAGGCGACGAAGGCGGGCGTGACGGCAGAAAGCGTTCATCAGGCGACCATCGAAGCCATCAGGTCCGGTGGTTTCGGGATCGGTCTTCCGGGGCCAGATGACGCTCCGTCCGGCCGCATGGTCCACGGCACGGGGCATGGCATCGGACTCGACGTCCACGAAGGCACTCTTCTCGACCTGGCTCCCTCGGGAGCGAGCCCGAAGCTCCTCGCAGGCGAGGCGCTCACGATCGAACCCGGGGTCTACGACCCCCGGAGCGGAGGCGTTCGGATCGAGGATCTGGTGATCGTTCGGGATGAGGGGTGCGACAATCTGAACACCCTTCACGAGGGTCTGGACTGGCGATGAATCAAGCTCACACCGGATCAGGCCGCACCGGTCCGAAACGCATCGGCCAGGGCCTCGTGGAGCTTCTGGTGCTCGGGGATGGAGTCGACCGCATTTCGCAGGGCGACGATCCGCTGGGCGTCGGTGATGGTTGGATCGAGTCGTTCGATCGCCGAATCTCCCAGTGAATCCAGTGCATCCATAATCCATTTCAGCGAGTGGGAGTCGGGATCTTCGGGAGGATCGACGTAGCAACGGATGGTGACCTCTCCGATCGCCACGATCGGAACCTGACCGGACATCGTCAGGGGTTCACGGCACACCGCCACCATCGGGACCTCGGTCTGCATGGCGACGAATCGCATGCGACGAGCGTCGGCGGCGACCGCATAGGGAACCAGCAGGAAGACTCCGGGATCGACGCTCTCGAGTTCGGAATCGACCTGGTCGATGACCTGTGGACTACCGTTCGCCACGTCGATCGCCATGAGGACTCTCTGGTGACGAGCGTCCCAGAGCGCGTCCGTCGCATCGGCGGCGAGAGCGTGGAGCCCGGCCTCCATGGCGGAATCAAGCGAGGCCAGGGCGGCTCGTTCGGCGTCGAACCAGCGAGCATCCTTGATCGCCTCCCGCGCGGTCTTGAGATGGGATTCCGAGATCGAGGTCTTGTTCTTCGTGGACATTCGAGATCCATTCGCCGCGTGAGTCGCCGCGGTTTTCAGCCTTCGAGAGAGAATCGCTTCGCGAGTCCGGAGAGGATCGTTCCCCATTCACCGGTCGATTCGGGAAGGTCGTAGAGCAGGCAGTCACAGGTCGCGGAGACGTCCTCTTCGACCATGGCCTCCTTGAGGCCTCCCAGTCGTACTTGAAGCCTGCCGATCGCATCCGGAAGGGCGATGCCATCCACCGTGATCTCTTCCGGGGAGATGTCGGCAAGGGCGAGCCCCTTGACCACCGCATCACGGATGCCTCCCCAGGCCTCCAGGGCGGTGAAAAGGCTCTGCATGCCCTCGGCCTGCTTCCCCGCCTGGATGAGTTCCGCGGCTTCCTTCTGCACCTCGCCGGCATCCACCAGAGCCTCCGAGGCGTGGAAGAACGTCTCGCGGAGCAGTTCGTTCATCGTGGTCGTGAGCAGCTGGACCTCCCTGGCGGAGTTCGCCAGTCGGTCGCTCTGCTGCAGATCTTCCTCGCTGAGGGAGGCACCATCGACGAGAACCTCGATGACGAGTCGGCCGGACTTCTCGGCGGCTTCCGCAGCCTCCGCGACGGCTTCGCCGATGGTGGTCGCGGTGGTGGTGCAGGGCTGGTCGTCGAGCAGGAGACGCATGCAGGTCGCTCCAGAAGGAGTTCGAGGGGAATAACCCGGAATTCATCGACCCGATCCGGTTCTCGATCCAATCAAGGTGGGCTTCCGGCTGGGGCCGCTCTCGATTATCGGCGGATCGTTCAGCCGTTCGTCGATTCGGCGTCCACGAGCATGAACTTGATCTCTGCTTCCGCCGCGACCTTGTCATCGACCACCGCCTTGCAGCGGATATGTCCGAGACGGGCACTCGCCTTCAGGTTTTCGGCCTCGAGCACGAGCTGGTCGCCGGGGACCACGGGCCTTCGAAGCTTCACCTTGTCCAGGCTGAGCAGGACCGCGATCTTGCCGGTGTGTTCCAGTCGCTGGCTCAGAAGGAGACCACCCAGCTGGGCCATCGCCTCGATGATCAGGACCCCGGGCATGATGGGGGTTCCCGGGTAGTGACCCTGAAAGAAATGCTCGTTCATGGTGACGTTCTTCACGCCGATTGCGCGTTGGTCGCCGTCCATCTCGACCACGCGGTCGACGAGAAGCATCGGGTAGCGGTGGGGCAGGGTGCGCTGAATCGTCCGGACGTCCATGACCCGGCCGTGAAGGAGGGTGGTCCGCCGGTCGACCGCCGCCATCTGTTCCCGGATCGCGAGGCCCAGTCTTCGATTCAACTCGTGTCCCGATCGGTGGGCCACGACCCGGCACCTGACGGGGCAGCCGATCAGGTACAGATCGCCGATCGCATCCAGCACCTTGTGACGCACCGGTTCATCGTCGAACCGGTACGCATTCTCGATCGGTCCATTCTCGCCGATCACCACCACGTCCTTGGGCGTGAGGTGCCGGCCGATGCCTCTTTCCCACATGGCACGCGCCTCGTGCTCGAGGCTGAAGGTTCGGCAGGGTCCGACCTCCGCGGGGTAGTCACCCTCGGCGGTGTCCCAGGTGAATACCTGTCGAGGGAGCCGGTCGCTGAAGTCTCGATAGTCGAGATCGAACACCACCCGCATCCCCGGAGCATCGTGGGGAATGGCGGCGATCATCGCGTCGCCTTCGTCGATGACGATCGCCTCGCGGAGATCGAATATCTTCCGGTCGGCGTCCTGTTCGACGGTTCCCGCGACTGTCAGTCCTTCGACGAACGGCATGGCGGAACCATCGAACCCCGGGAGTTCCGGTCCGTTGATCCTGACCAGGGCGTTGTCGATGCCCATGCCCGCCATCGCGGACATGAAGTGCTCGACCGTCTCGATGGTGGCCTCGCCGCTTTTCAGCGTGGTGCGCCTGCCGCGGGGAATGACGTGATCTACGGTGGCGGGAATGCGGATCGGCGCTTCGAGGTCACACCTCTCGAAGACGATTCCGTGATCGGGTTCGGCCGGTTCGACCTCGACCCACACCGGTTCCCCGAGTAGCAGGCCCAGCCCCTCGAAACGCGCAACCCCCCCCAGGGTGTGCTGTCGGGAGGACACCGCGGGTGGCGTGTGGCGAGGATCTTGGGAGTCGGAGGTCATGCAGCGAGGGGGGGATTCGGTTCGGTTGGTCAGGATTGTTCGCAGAGTTCTCGAAGCCTTCTTGACCACTCGGGCAGTTTACGGGTCATCGCCATCTGCTTGAGAGCCATGCGGGCTTCCGAGGCGGGGCTCCCCACCCAGGTCTCTCCGTCGGGAACGTCGTGCATGACGCCGGAGCGGGCACCGATCCTGCAGCCAGCTCCGATCCGGAGGTGATCGGCGATGCCGGAGGCTCCTCCGATCAGGCTTCCGTCACCGACCGTGGTGCTTCCCGCGATTCCAGAGAGCCCACTGATCACCACACAGCGGCCGATGTGACAGTTGTGCCCGATCTGGCAGAGGTTGTCGATCTTGCTGCCGTCCCCGATCACCGTGGCCCCGAACTTCCCCCGGTCGATGCAGGTGTTGGCACCGATCTCGACGTCGTGGCCGATCTTGACGTTGCCGAGATGTGGGATCTTCCGAAGCCCCGCACCGTCCGGTGCCGGTCGGTATCCGAAGCCGTCGCTTCCAACCACCGCTCCGGCGTGGATGATGCAGCTCTCACCGATCGTGCAGCGCTCGCGGATCACGACATTCGCGTGGAGATGGGTGGCCCGCCCGATCTTCGAATCCGCGTAGAGGCGGATGCCAGCGTCGAGCACGACATCATCGCCGACCGCAACACGGGGCCCGATGACCACGCCGGGGCCGACGGCGACGTCGTTCCCGATGGTGGCGCTGTCGTCGATCACGGCCGAGGGATGGACGCCGATCGATGGACAGTCGGCGAGGGTTTTGATCGCAGCCTGGATCGCTTCGAGAACCACGATCATCGCTTGGTCCGCATCATCAACCCGCACCACCGCACGTTCGGAGGCGTCCCATTCGCCGAGTTCGAGATCCCGGTTGACGAGGGCGACGGATGCGCCCGCTTCGGCCCAGTGCCGGGCGTGCTTGGCATCGCCGACGAAGCTGAGGTCTCCATCTCCCGCTTCGTGAAGGGTCTCCACGCCACGGATCGCCACGTCGCCACATCCCTCGAGGTCCCCTTCGACGAGGGTCGCGAGATCCGCGGCGGTCGCGGTGGCCGGGCCGTCGATCAGTCCGGCAATGTTCAACCTGCTTTTCCGTTCATTCTCGCAATGATGATGTCCGTGATGTCGAAGGACTTGGTCGCATAGATCATCCGGCGGGCCGAAATCTGCTTCTGCATCGCATCCGCGGTGGAGGGTTCGAGATCCGGGATGGTGTCGTCGATCAGCACGTAGTCGATGGGGGGATCCTGCGATGCGGAGAATTCGGCGATCTCCGTCTTCATCGATTCGTAGACGGACCGCATCGCCTTGGATCGCTCGGCTTCGACCTTCAGCTTCCCGAACTGTTCGATGGCTCGATATTCGCTGATGGTCTGCTCGACGTTCTGGTTGATCTGGAGCCAGGACTCGCCGCCCTGTTCGAAGTTCTCGAGTTCGGCCTGGAGCTCCTCGATCTTTCCGCGAAGGGTCTGCAGCTGCTGGTCGAAGGTGGAGGCGACCTTGTCCACGCCCTTCTCCTGGATGTCGAGGAGATCCAGATTGCTGAAGAGACGCTCGATGTCGATGGTGGCGACGATCGGGGCACGGGTCGGCAGGCCTGAAACCACGAAGCGGGCGGCACCCGTCATGACCACCAGGACGGTGAGGCCTGCGAGGAGGGGGCGGAGGTTGCGGCTCATTCGGAGCTCCATGGTCTTATGCCCGTCGCGGGGCGGAGTGGCGTTTCGGTCAGGGAGCCGCGTTCGCGGCATTGTTCATCCGAACCACGACCTGATCCGAGATGTCGATGGTCGGAGTGGTGTGCAGGAGTCTTCTCTTCATGATCTGCTCGAGCACCTGTTGTTGAAGCGTGATCTTGGTACCAGGCGTGGTGGTGATCTCTCCCGCCGCGTCATCGACCATGACCATCGCATATCCCTCGGCTTCGGCGACCCTCGCGGCTTCGCGCCGGAGGTTGCGGTAAAGGCTTCGCCATTTCAGGGACTCCTCACGATCGACTTCGGCGCTCTTGAGGGTCGCCCACTGCTCGAATCGAAGCTGCATGAGCGCGACCTCGTCACGGATCTTCTGCCGATCCTCGGGGTCATCGACATTGTTGCTTTCCTCGATTCGGCGTTCCATCGAGGCCTGTCGGCCGGCGGCCTCCTCCTGGATGGAGGCCTTCAGGGCGTCCAGTCTGACATCCCATTCGGCCCGCTCGTCGACCTGCTCGAAGATCGTGCCGATGTTGACCACCGCGATCGGAGTCGGTTCGGCCACGACGCGAATCGGTCTCGAAGCGTCGACGCTGAGGGTCTGGAAAAGGAGGACGACCACGGCGGCAAGGCCGGCGATCGCGGTGAGCCTGTGCATGGTGTTGGAATGACGATGGACGGCGTCCGACATCGGCGGTCTCCAGGTGGTAAATCGTTCGATGATTGTACGAAAGTGGTGGAATCGGGGCGTTCGAGTTCAGAAGGGCAGTTCGGCACTGAAACTGAAGATCTGCATCTCGTCGCCTTCCTGCGAGACGACCGGAAAACCGAAGTCGAAGGCGAGCGGGGCGGGGCCGAGGGCTGCGAGATAAAGCCTGATCCCGACTCCCACCGACACTCGATAGTCCTCGAATCCCGGTTTGGCGGTCACCGTACCGCTGTCCACGAACGCCACTCCAGCGATGCCTTCTCCCACCAGAGGGACTTCGTACTGGGCTCCGGTGAAGAAGAGCCAGGACCCCCCGATTGGTTCGGGGGGGATGGTCACGCCCGGAACCCAGGATTCATCGCTCTTCGGGCTGACCGTCCGGTACTCGAATCCTCGAAAGGATCGGCCTCCCAGATAGTACTTCTCGAAGGTCGGGGCCTTCCCGGCGAATATCCATCCGACTTCGGAGCGAAGCTTGAGAACCTGTTTCCGCCCCAGGAAGTCCTCGTAGGTCTTGATGAAGCTGGTCAGTTCGGTGTCGATCCGCCAGAAATCGACCTCCCCGACCGCGGGTATGGCCTTGCTCGCGGCGAGGGAGATCACCGAACCTCCGGAGGGTCGGAAGATGCTGTCCACGGTGGAACGTCTCAGGGATCCCCCCACGGTCCCGAACAGATCGGGTCCGCGGTCTTCATAGACCTGCAACGGGGTCTGGACGTCGAAATTGGTGAGCTTCACCCTCTGGAAGCCGAAATCAACGTTGCCGACCCATACGTCACCGAGTCGCTGCCCCAGGACCATGGTGACCGCGGTGCGGTCCTCGTCGTACTGCCGATAGATCCGGGTGCGATAGAACCCTGAGAATTGCGCGGACACGTTCGATTCGAAGAGGTGCGGCTCAGTGAGCGAGATGCTGTACAGGCTGACCTCGTTACCGGGAGCAAGCGTGATGTCGAAGGACTGCCCGGCACCTCGGAATGCCCGACCTGCGATCAACTCCTCTGCGCTCATAGGAAAGTCGGCGATGTCGAAGTTCTCCTGTCGGAAGGAGAATTCGCCGAACACACCCATGTCGGACTGGACTCCGGCGCCGAAGTTGAATGAACCGGTGTTTCGCTCCCGGATCTCGACGATGATGTCGCGGATCTCAGGCGTCTGGGGATCGGGCTGCTGGATCGCCACCCGAACTTCGTTGAACAATCTGGTGGCCTGGATTCGATCCCTGGCCAGATCGATTTCAGGACCGTCGATCGGTCGGCCGGGTCGCACTCGGACCAGGCGTCGAATGACCTTGTCCTTGGTGAGGAAGTTGCCCTGGATGGTCACCAGGCCGGTGATCGAGCTTCGCCCCTCCTGCACCGAGATCAACAGATCGAGTTCGGGCTGTTCACCCACCCTCACTCCGCGGCCGTTGACCTGGACGTCTACGAAGCCCATCTGCCGGTATGCATCCCGGACCGCCTGGACGGTCCGATCGACCTTCGGCTTGAGATACGGGTCTCCGGGACGAATCGCGGTCAGGGACAACAGCTGTTCGTTGGAAAAGACCTCGAGCGGGGAATCAGGTCCCCCGAGGGAGGAGATCTCCATGCTGCGAAGGCGGTAGCGCCGTCCCTCGTCGATGACGAAGACGACCTTGGCCTCCTTCGAATCCGGACTGAGCAGGACCCGGTGATCGACCCGGACGTCGACCCAGCCCCGATCCTTGTAGAAGCCGTCGATGATCGCGACGTCGTCGATGAGTCGTTCCGGGTCGAGTTCCCCCTTGCGGAAGAAGGGGATCGATGGCTTGGTCTGGATGTTCGAACCCAGTTCGGCGGCGTCGAACCCGACGTTGCCGACAAACTCGATCTCCCGGATCCGAACTCGCGGTCCTTCGACGATGACGAAGATCAGGATTCCCGCATCCTCGAGTCGGGACTCGTCGACCCGTACCTCCGCAAGGTAGTGGCCCTTGGTTCGATAGAGATCCTTGATGCGGATCAGGGACTGCTCGACGAGGAAGTCGTCGCGCGGACCTCCACCGTAGAGGGGGATCTGGCTGCGAAGTTCCTGGTCGGATACCACGGTGTTCCCGACGGTCTGGACCTCCTGGATGACCGCCTGCTCCGTGATTCGAAAGACGACCTTGACACTGCCGTCGGCCTCGAGGATCGCATCCGCGGTCACGGTCTCGAACTGGCCCAGTCGGTAGAGGGTGGAGACATCGTCCCGGATGGTCGAGGATTCGAAGGGTTGTCCACTCGCGGTCCGCAGGTTGTTCCGAACGAGTCGTTCCTCGACTCGGGCCAGGCCTCGGATCTCGACTTCGGAGATCGGCCGATCGGCGAAGGTCTCGTCCTCGATCTTCTGCTGGTCGGTTCCCTGCTGAGCCAGAACCATGGTCGGCATCATCAGCAGGGGGAGGACGAGGAGGAGCCCCCCGAGCAGGATGGAAACGCCCTGGAGCCGGCCGCAGGCCACTCCCGCTCTGGAGAGCGATCCATGCGGAGCGGTACTGGAAGCCGCTTCTTGACCGGGACTCTGGGCAGGGGGTCGCATCTGGGCATGAAGGATACCCCGGAAGAGGATTCACAGAAGACGAGGCCGCGACGCGGGTGGCGTCACGACCTCGTTCCAGTGGGCCGGGCGGTTCAGGGGCGGAGTTCGGGGCCCTCAGACGAAGACCGAGATCAGCAGGCCGATCGCGGTTCCGACCATCGCAAGCCTGAAGAAAGTGGACTTGTCCTCGACACTGGTGGTGTGCTTCTGGCTCGACATGGGATTCTCCTTCTGTCCCCGCTGGATCCGGCTCCCTCGGAGCCGACTTCCAAAGTTCGAATGCGAATTCGAAGGAGGCAAGCCGGTGCGGTCGATCCGGCTTCGGGGGAGCCCGCACGACCCGCACGACCCGCAGGTCCGCAACCGGTGGCGGCCGCGGGCCGCGACCGCTACCGTGCCGGGATGACCGATACCGCCGCTCTCAAGCAGTCGCCGTTGCATTCCTTCCACGTCGAGCACGGGGCCAAGCTCGTGCCCTATGCCGGGTGGGAGCTTCCCCTCCACTACGGATCGATCGCCGAGGAGCACCTCTGGACTCGAACCAGCGGTGGCTTGTTCGACGTCTCCCACATGGGCCGACTCAGGGTGACCGGACGTCATGCCAGGCGTTTCCTGGATCGCGTCTGCACCAGACTCGTACGGGGAATGGTCCCAGGCCAGTGCCGCTACTCCCTGATCTGCAACGAGCAGGGGGGATGCCTCGACGACGTCCTCATCTACTGCTTCGCGGCCGACGACTACCTGGTGGTCTGCAACGGAGCGAACCGCTCGAAGATCATGGATCACTTCGGCCGGGTCAAGGCGGAGGAGGATCTTGAGTTCAAGCTCGATGACCAGACGATCTCGACCTGCATGGTGGCGATCCAAGGGCCCAAGGTCATGGACCTCATCGGAGGGGTGTCGCGCGAGGTGCCGACGCTGAAGCGATATCGCTTCACCGTGAAGAACGTGTTGGTGATGAAGATCATCGTGAGTCGGACCGGTTACACCGGCGAGGACGGGGTCGAAGTGATCCTGTCCGCGAAATTCGCCAAGCAGGCGCTGGGCATGCTGCTCAAGGACGTAGGGGGCGATACGTCGGCGGTGCGGCCGGTGGGGCTCGGAGCCCGTGACAGTCTTCGCATGGAGGCAGGCATGCCTCTCTACGGTCATGAACTCGATGAGAGCACCGACCCGATCTCCGCGGGACTTTCCTTCGCGGTCAAGGTCGACAAGGGCGAGGAAGATTCACAAGAAGGTCGTTTCATCGGCCAGGACGCCATCCAGCGGATCGCCGCGGACGGACCCTCGAAGCGGCTGGTGGGCCTTTCCTTCGAGGGCCGCCGGAGTCCGAGGCAGGGCATGGACGTGAAGG
>MDTG01184154.1_pt1 | contig 19331 bp, 17 predicted proteins | sample 811421 | NCBI WGS metagenome assembly MDTG01 (sample SAMN05326645, study PRJNA326480) | marine metagenome | isolation source: seawater | place: Pacific Ocean: South East | collected 2011
AGAATAAATAAATAAACAATAATGATGCAAAGAATTTATTTTTTCTATTGATTAAAGCCAAAGCAAAAAACCAAATAGACATAACAAATGTTAAAGCAGAAAAATTATTTAAAAGTTGTCTAACAAAATAAGGTGGATTTTCAGAAAAAGTAAAGGCGAACAAAGTCAAGATAATATTTAAAACAACATAGAATAATATCCCAATAAATATTTCAGACGAATTAATTGGCTCGAGACTTTGTTTTTCAAATAAAATTATATTTTTTTTTGGCCTGAAAAACATATAAGTGAAAGTTAAAGCTAGAATGTAAATTAAATGGTTAAGGGAGTGTTCTGCCATCTCCTGACTTGATATTCTATAGTTTCGTAATCTACCTTCCGTAAAAATATTTACTTCAAATCCATTCATGGCAAAACTTAATAATGGAAATAAGGAATACAAAATAGTTATTGCAATTAGGATTGCTCCTGCATCAAAAACCTCAATCTTTCCTTCTATTCGGACCAAATAAAAAAGAAAAAATAAACCTGTAGAAATAATTGAGAACATTGAAATTAATAAAAATAAATGTTCTAAAAATGCAAAAGAGAGTGATAAAAAAACAATTATCAATAAAGAAGTGCAAAGAATTTCATACCGAAAAAGCCTTAATGTCATAAACTAGTTATTAATGGAAATCGATTCATGAATTTTAAATAAGTTGTCAATATTTATAATATTTTGATTTTTTTCTGTGAAATCACATTTCAATCTATCCTTAACTGACTCCCAAATTTCTGTAGGAATGTTACTCTGCTCTGGTTTCCATTCGGTTAAGCAATTTTCAAGCGAAATTATTTTTTTTCCTCCACCGGCAGCATAAAATAATGGGGTACTAGAGAGACCTATAACTAAATCTGCTATTGAAAGTGCTTCAAATATAGTTAAGTCGTTTTTAGTAAAGAAACTTCTTTTTATTTTTTCTTTGGGGTGAAATCTAAATATTTTAGTGAAGGACTTGGGAATAAGTTCGTCAAAAAAAAATTCTGCTTTATTTTTGTACTGTTTTTCTATTAAATCAATTAAAGACCTAGTTCCTTTAGATGAAATTATAGGTTCAGAGAGTATTAAAGCTATTTTATTATTCTCTCTCAATTTAGCCTTTTTTTTTGATTCATTCACAAAGGTAGTGTTTCTTGACAATTTATCGACGAAGTATGTTTTAGCGAAATCTTCAAAAACAAATATTTTTTTCTCAAAACCCCTCTTTTCAAGGTATTTTTTACAAGAATCATCTGGGACTAATAAATAATCTGTTAATTTTCTTGATAACTTACCTTTCTTAAAAAATCTATCTATTCCTTTCCAAGAATCAAGTATTCCCAAGGAAGGAATTTTCATTGATGAAGCTTTATCTATAAATTTTGAAGAAATGTCTTTATCTAATCTATCAAATCCACATATTAAGAGTTCATGATTTTTTGTTAAAGGACTTGAAGGTTCTTGAATCAATAATTTTGCATCGTCAAGAATAGAAAAATCTAAACTTATGGATTTGTTTTTTACTAAATTTTTTATCGCAAAAATTTGTGCTGCCATTCCAGCTTCAGAAGAATGAAGAAAAATGCGTTTCATAGATCTCTTAGAAGATTTGCGGAATTAGCTATTTTATCTATTGCCTTAACAAAGTTTTTCATATCACTAATATTTAAAGGAGGTCTGCAAATTGAAGTTATAATCATAGAATCTTCCCAAAGATTTTTAGTTATAGGATAATTTTGAAGATCTAAATTTTCTGTGTTTCCAAATTTTCTTTTAAATAAAGGAATCTCCATTAAGGGCCTTACATAATTTGCAACGGGGAATCCTTCAGCATTTATTGCTTCAATAAACTTATCTCTTGAAACTTTTAAGACAGAAGAATCATACTTCATGGGAAATAAGTAATATACATGTGTACATTTATTTCTGATCTTTGGGGGCTCAAGAAAATCAAATTTTGATATTTCTTCAAACAGAAAAGAAGCTAATTCTTGTCTTCGTTTGTTTAGTTTATCAAGACGTTTCAATTGGGGAATGGCTATGGCTGATTGGAGTTCAGTTAATCTATAGTTGTAGCCAATTATATCTTCGTGGCCATTGAATTCACTTGTCTCTGGGATTACTGCTTCACCATGATTACGAACCAATCTGCATCTGTTAGCAAGGCACTGACTATTAGTGACAATTACACCTCCTTCTCCAGTCTGAATAGTTTTATGTCTATTTAAGCTAAAAATTCCCATATGTCCTATCGTTCCAGTGAAAATATTATTGAATTTTGCTCCAGGAGCTTGCGCGTTATCTTCAATTAAGATTATGTTTTTTTCGTCTGCAATTTTTCTCAATTTTTCTAGATTAGCTGCTTGTCCGAATATGTTCACCGCCATTATTACTTTTGTTTTTGAAGAAATAGCTTTTTTAACCTTTTCTACATCTAAACAAAAATAGTCAGGTTCTATATCGACAAAAATTGGCTTAGCTCCACACATTACAGATGTTGTTGCAGAAGCAGCCATGGTATAAGGTGAAGTAATAACCTCATCGTCTTCTCCAACTCCAGCAGCTATCAATGCTGCATGTAAAGCTGAGGTAGCTGAATTTACGGTAACAGAATATTTAATTTCAAATTTTCTACAAAAATCTTCCTCAAGTTTTTTTGTCCATTTCCCACCTAGAAAATTTTCTCCTGGAGCAGCGATATATCCTGAAAGTTGACCTGAATTTAGGACATCATTTGCTTTTTTTATTTCAAGACTTGAGATGGTGTTATAGGATTTTAAAGGTGTATCCTGAATGGGATGGCCCCCTAGTAATGCAATTTTATTTTTTTTCATATTCGCCTGTTAAAATTAAAAAAACAATTATAAAGAAAACTCTAAGTATTTTTATTTCTCCTGTTAAAAAATTACCAAATTTTGCCTTATCAACTCTTTTCTTGATGTCTATTTTCATTTCCAAAATACTGAAACCTCTTTTTTGTAAAGCTTTTATTAATAATTCTGTACCGGCGAGGTTTTTTGTATCAAATGGTAAAAGCCCAGCAATCGAAGAAATTTTATAAAGTTTTAGACCGCATAAAGGGTCTGAAATAGAATAATAAAATCTTGTTAAAGCTCCTACGAAATACTCAAAAATCCTGTTTTTAATTTGTCTCTTTCCTACAACAATATCAGCATCTCTTTCTTTGGCAAAATTAAATAATTTTTTTATATCGTCAGCAAACATTTGCCCATCCGCATCAAAAGATATAGCGAAATTATAGTCGTTTTTTATTGCATAGCTTAATCCAGAAGATAAAGCTTTCTCATAACCTTTGTTATATGAATGTCTTATAACTTCAACAGGCATCTTAGTTGCGATATTAAAGGTCTCATCTGTTGAGCCATCGTCGACAACCAAGATAGAATAATTATGACTTATAAGGTCTTCTAAAACTTTTTTTAGATTATTTTCTTCGTTATAAGCAGGTATGAATACTAAAATTTCTTTGTTATTCAAAATCTTTAATTGAAATATGTTGTCCCTTAACCATATTTTTATTTATTTTTTTTCCTATAACTTTTTTTATCTCATAAGGCTTAACAGAGTCTAAAGGAGAAGGCCTCAGGACCTCCAAATGATTTTCTTCAATCTCTGTTCCAGTTGATAAGTTATTTTTTAATCTCAAGCATCTTCTTTGTAAAACAACAGTTTCAATTTCATTTTCACATATATTTTTTTCTTCTTCTCCCAAAGCGAGTTCAAGCTCCCTTGTTCTATCAACCATTTCTTTCCAATCTTTGGGATCCATAGAGAATCCATGATCGGGTCCTTCTTGCGACTTATCATTAGTGAAATGTTTTTCGATTGCTCTAGCTCCAAGTGCTACTGCTCCAAGAACTGTTGCATGACCAGACGTATGGTCAGAAAGCCCAAGAATAGCCTCTGGCCAAATTTGAGAGTATCGCTTTAAAACATTCAAATTTATGTGTTCAAAATTTTCATTTTCTCCAGTGTAATTTGTATTACATTGCATTAAACACACAGGAACTTTTTCGGTTTGAATAACATTCATTGCTCTCTTAACATCATGAATATTTGAAGCTCCAGTAGCAAGAAAAATTGGAACTTTTCTCTTACACATCTTACGAATAATTTCTATCCAAGTAATATCGCCCGATCCAACTTTATGTGCTGGTACATTTAAATCGTCAAGTAACCTTACTGCTTCAAAATCATAAGGTGCTGAAAAAAAGTGAACACCTGCTTTATTGCTGCAAGTTTGAAGTTCTTTTGTCCATCCTCTTGGAAGAGAAGCATCTTTATAAGTATCAAAAACACTTTTTTTCCAATTTGATTGATGTGAAGATTTGGTATCCAAATTTTTAAATCCATAATCAGAAACTATATCCTCTGCTTGAAAATGTTGAAATTTTACAGCGTCTGCACCAGCTTCTGCTGATAAGTAAATTAAATCTATAGCTTTACTTAAATCTCCATCATGGTTTGCAGCTATGTCCGCGATGAAATAAGTTGGGTGATTTAAACCAATTTTCTGTTTACCGACTTGAATGTCTTTCATATAAATTCATATTATTAATTAATTAATTTTAGAGGAAATTTAGGTAAACTTGTCATGTATTCCGAAAGATCTTCCTCCCATGAAAAGTTTAAGCCTGTCTCCTTAAAAAATTTTGAACAATCTGTTATCGAATAATTCGGTCTAATTTTGTCATTTACAAGATCTACTCTTTTGACTTTTGCTTTTAAATTTAAGAACTTACAAGAATTTTCAACAAAGTCATATTTATTACAACTATTTGAACAACCAATATTTAAAGTGCCTAAGACTGATTCCTCTATAAATTTTCTTATTGCTTGCGCTAATTTTCTTGCAGAAATTGGATTGAAATATATATTTTGCCACCCATCCATTTCAACTTCTTTTTTTGCATTTTTGATTATCCACCACAATAAACTTTTTTCCGAATAAGGATTAATTCCATAAAAATCTGAACGGATAATTGTGAAAGGACCTTGATAATCTTCTATAATAAACTCACTTAATAGTTTGGTTTCAGCATAAACAGATATCGGGTTGGTAGAGTCAGTTTCTTTCCAAGGCTGTCTAGTAGAAGAATTTCCGTATACTCCAGGTGTAGATAACTGAATTAAATGAGTTTTGTTCAGTTTCAAAATATTAAGATCATGAATTAATCTTTTTAAAAAAAATGAATTTAATTGCATAGCTTTTAACTCATCTCTTTCACATCCATCTACACTTACAAGGCCAGCTGTGTTGATTATACAATCAGGCTTAAACTCGCTTAAAATATCTAAAAAATTTGAATCAAAGCTATTGAAAGAAAATTTTATATAATCCTTCCTTTCAACTCTGATTGAATTATATGTAGATAATGTTTCATAGTCTTTTGAGAATGTTGAGTGGCAATGGGAGCCTAATAAGCCATTTCCTCCCAAAATTAATATTTTTTTCTTCCCTTTCCTCATTTAATTAAACTATTTACTATAATAATTATAATTTTTATTTATTTATACACTTTCAAACAAAATATTGCTCTAAATGTCTTCAGCCAGATACAAAACCAAACATTTCTTTTAAAAAATATGGTTGTTTGGCTTTCATATATGCGGAAAAATTAAAGAATGTTGATTAGCAAAAAAGTTATGTCTTTCTTAGAAAATTATTTCTAAATATGAAGATAAGAAAAAGATGTAGCGTTTGATTGTATTATTAGAGTGAGTAGAGGAAAAGATACAGCAAGACAAGCTTTGTGGATCAGAGACAAAATAATATTCTTTTAGATCTAAACATCCAAATTACTATAGTTAAAGACTAATATTTAAGATGATATAATAGTATTTAAATTGTTTAACCTCAGCCTGGAATCCTTTTAAACTTGTGCCGTTAAGTCCTACTCTTGTTATTTTGAGTGATGAATTGTCACTAGAAGTATTTTTTACTCTTATAAAGCACTCTGGGAAGAAAAAACTTTTCTTGGTAAATACCTTCAATTTTAAGAATAGTAGGCCAAGTAAATATCAAAGGAAAAAAAAATTCTTTAAATTTTTTATTTCTCTCCTTGAGATTGTTGAATTACCTCAACTAAAAATTAAAATTTCAGATCAAGATATTTACAGAAAAACAAACCAGCTTTTATTAGATTACTTAGATTCAAATGAATTTGATCAATATATTGAAAAAATAATTTCAACTCAAATTTTAGGAAACCATAAAGAAGGAGTTGAGATTGCTTTTAAGAAGCTATACTTAGAAGAGTTATTTTCCATAACTTTATTTAATGAAATTCTATTTTCATCAGAGGAAGAACTTGGTATAGATAGGATTTATATAAGGAATCTTAAATTATTATCATTTAAAGGTTTAACAGATTCTATAAATAGATCAAATCATAAAATCATTTCAAATATTTGGACTAAATCTTACGATCATGCATTATTTTTATTTTTTATATTTACTTCTCCTAGATTTTTTCGAGAAATTATTTTAAGAGGAATACGCTTTAGGTCTATTTTAGTAAAGAAGTATAAAACTTCGTCACAGATAGTTTGGGGCTTGCAAACATTTAGTCAAGACACGACGAAGAAAGGTGCAAATGACTTTGAACTCTTTGATGAAACTGAACTGGAAATTAAAAAAAATCTTTTTCTGAGAGGAAATAAATTTGGAAAAAGTAACAAACAACAAGAAGTAATGTTATTTTCTGAATTCGATAAATTAGATTTAGATTTTTTGGATGAATCAAAACTGGCCATTCCAGTTAGATATTTTTTGAAAAATTTCGTTTCTTTTGGATTTTTTGAAAGAATATTCAATTTATCAAAACTTATATTTAACAATATTAAGATTTCTCTCTTCGAAGTTTCTATCATTGATAGAATTAATTTATCCATACTCAAAGAAAAGATACTTTCGTGTTACGCAGATGTAGAAATCTCTATAAGCAAGGATGACTATGCTTTTCATCATATTATTAAAACCGTGCATCAGAATTCACTTGGGAAAATGAATGTTGGAATTCAGCATAGTGCTTTATCTAAACCTTCTCATCATCCTAATCAGGCTCATACATTTTTTGATATCTACTTTACTATGGGCCCCTATTTTAAAGATCTATGGTCACCTCATTGGAATAAAAATAAAGAAAATATAAGTGTAGGTTCGCACAGAGGTCATTTAATTGAGAAAGCTAAAGCTGACGAGAATCTAAAGACAAAATTTAAAGAACATTATCCAAACTTGAATGTGGTGATGCTTATATCCTCCATAGATGAAAGCACTTCTCCAGAATGGCTACTTAAGGAAAGTTACAACAACTTATGGGAAATTTGTGAACTTAGTCCAAAATTAAATATAATTTTAAAACCTCGAAAGCTTGATGCTGTTTCTGATTTTAGACGCATGTTTCCCAGCATAAATGAATACGAAAAAAGAGGTAAAATTTTCTTTGAAGTTAAAAATTTCTCTACTCAAGAGCTTATCGCCTTTACTGACTTCCTTGTAGTAGAAGAAGGATCAGGAAGTTTAAGTGAATCTGCATTTCAAGATCATATAAATTTGTCTACTGTAGTAATTAGAACTCCTATTTTAGACGATTTAAGTTCATTTTCTTTTAAAAATATGAATGAACTTAAAGAACATATAAAAATTGTTCTTGAAGGAAAATCTTCCAATTCAGTCTATTTAAACCTCAAGAATAAATATAGCGTTGACACTAGTGTTAGTAGCTGGAGGAGAATTGGAACAATCTTAAGTGAACAACTTTCTAATAAGAATCAACTTTAACCTCTTAAAAAACTCTAAATTATGAAAATGGATAAGTATTTTTAAGAAAAGAAAGATTGATTAGGTATCAAATATACAATCAATCTCTGATAGACCATTCAAATGCATTGGCAAAACGAATACCCAATCAGAATCACCTCTTCTAAGTAAATCTATTAATATAAAGAGTCTGCGCAACACTTCCTGTAAAGCCGCAATTTTTAGTTCCTCTATCGTCAAGTTAGATTCATCTAAAAAATCAATAAATACAGTCTTTTTGAAAAACTTATGAAAAAATTTAAGCTCTATTCCATTAGCTACAGACTGTCTAATAAGCTTATAAATAGCGAAACCCAAAGAACGGCTTAACGAACTAAGCTGAATAGCCTCTAAGTCAAGAAAATACATACCATTTTCATCAACCGAAATATTGTGAGGATGAAGATCTATATGCATCGGCCTGAGATTATTAAAGTGGCTTGCCTGAGAGTATTTGTGAACTAATTTTATTTTCTCAACTAAAAAATTAAAATTCCTACGAAACACCTTTTGATATTTTTCTAAAGCATTTGATCGCCAGTCAAGATCAATAAATGATTCCAATCTGCCTTCTGCATCAGAACTAAGTAAAGGTTGCTTGACGTAACTTGCTCCTTTAGTAGGATAATTATTAGTAAAGTTTTTAAAAATCTCGAAAAAAGATTCAAATTCACCTTTTTCGCCATGATAATGGCGATTACCAACCTTTTCATAAAGTAGATATAAAGAAGATTCATGATTCGTATACCCCCTTCCTTTATAATTTTCTATAAGTAAAGGTGCGTCATTGAATTTACCCTTAAGGTGAAAATTAATCATTTCCAATAGTTTTGCAGAATCTATCCTATCAGCAGGAAAAATTTTCATTACATGTTCAGAAGTTTTAGTTTTTACAAGCACATTAGAAGAATTAAGTTTCCCTAAACCAGAAACTTTGAGAATGAGTTCTTCTAGATTTAAATCTGGAAACCATTTTTCTAAAACTATCTTTATTTTAGAGAATAACTCTGAGTCTACTTTTATTTCTGTCCACGACATTTTGGGATCAGAGAAGGAATCCTTTTCAAATAGATTCTCAGTCTGGATCATTAAAAACTTTTCATCAAACTACCATCAAAGGCATGCGCCCTGCCAGTAATATACCCTGCTTCCTCGCAGCAAAGATACTCTGCTAAACTCGCAATCTCTTCAGGTTTTGCAAAACGCCCAAGAGGTATACTAGAAGCATTTTGTTTTAGGGTATCCTCATATGATTTTCCAGAATCTTTTGCTTGCTTGTGAACTAATTGACTCAATCTTTCTGTCTCAATACCACCAGGACAAATTGTATTTACAGATATCCCTCTGGAACAAACAGTATCAGAAAGTGCTTTTGAAAAGGCCGAGACAGCTGCTCTAACAGAGGCAGAAATAATCATACTTGGACTAGGCTCAACAGCGAGTGTAGAAGTAATATTTATTATTCTACCCCAATTCTTCTTTAGCATATGATCAATGCAGTGATTAGTAATATATAAATGACTCAAAAAATTATTCTGAATTGCTTGTTCCCAATCCTCATTTTTAACGCTAAATATATCCCCAGCCTGAGGCCCTCCAGAATTGTTTATTAGTATATCGATACCTACTTTTGTTGAAACTAATGCTTTTATCAAAGAATCTACTTCAGAAGATTTTGATAAATCTGTTTGGTAAGTAACTACCTCTTTAGGTTTTTCAAAGGTCAATTTTGCTTGCTCAAGCTTATCACTATTACTGGACACCAGGATTATCTTAAGGCCCTTATGTTTTTCAAGTGCTTGAGCGATTGCCAATCCAATACCTGAACTTCCTCCGCAGATCAAAGCGGTTTTGTTAGAAAGTTTAAATCTCATGAGAACCTCCATCTATTTCTTGTCGATTAAAGATTAATAAATTATCAATAACATCAACCAATTTAGGCGTGAAAGTTTTTGCTAGTGGTAATACGAATTTTTCTATTTCATTTAAATAGAGTAACTTGATTTCTTTGCTTGGATTACTAGATAGTCCGTATAGGTTGTCTAACTTATCAAGAACTTTCACTACTGACATTTTTTCAGAGCGAGAGATAATACCATAATAATTTTGTTTATAATCAAGATCCCATTGACTGGCACGATCAACAGTTAATTTCTTTATCATATGAAAAATAGGCTTTAAAGTATCCGGTAAAGTATCTTGATCACTCATTCCAGTAAGTTCTATAACATTATGAGCTAGAGCCAGTTTAAAAACATCTAGGCGAAAATTATCGCAATAAGAAATATAAAGACGAGCAACTCTAATTGGATGAGCCATATAAGCAAACTTGTTTAAACCAGGATGAGAATATTCAAAACTAAGAAGTAAATGATAAAATTCTGTTATCTCTTTAACTTCATTTTCGTTTCGTAGCTTAGAAAAATCATCAATCAACAAACTAAAATTTTCTTTCGGGCTCTCTAACTCTTTAACTCTTCTCGCTCTTTCCCTCTCAATAGTTTCTAAAACATACATACTTAAGTGAACAACTTTCTAATAAGAATCAACTTTAACCTTTATAATTAAATCACTTAAGTTATTTCTTATAAATTCTAAAAGATTTTTTTCAGTATTCTTGGGAGAAACGAAGTTTAATGATATTGGCATACCATTGGAAATCGTTTTTATCGGAGCAGTTAAAGATGGAACATGAAGATAAGTCCAGAGTAAAGAAAGGTCATCAATTTCTTCTTTTCCAATTTCAGGTGCTACTCCATAAACGGCAGGAGTGATTAATATATCGGTATTTGAAGATTCTAAAAATTTGTCAAATAAATTTATATACTCTGAATGATTATTAATCTCTTCGATAAAATTGTTTTTCGAATAAGACTGTCCTGATTCAATAAATTCCATAAAGTTTTCTGTAACTTGTCTTTCCTCTTTGAGTTCATTTTTAAAATAATATTCTAATGATTTTGTATAGATTACATGATGCGACTTGTGTATGGACTTGAAATATTCAGGGGGTTTTACTGGTGAGATATTTAACCCTTTTGAAGAAACTTTATTTATAAATTCAAAGTAAGCTTCTAACATCTCAGGACTAGTCTCGACAATCGAGCTCAGATCTCTTTCCTCAAGATACCCAATCTTGCTAAAAGGCGAAGAATTAGATAGTGAATTATTAGGATAGTTAGCTCCAATTAAAGCGGTAGATTCAAGAGTTTTTATACCAATATCAAGATCATTTAAAAAAAATCCAACTGTATCGAAGAGATCACATGTCTTTAGAATTCCAGTTCTGGGAATTAATCCAAATGACGGTTTAAAACCTAAAACTCCGCAATAAGATGCAGGTCTTGATATCGAGGCTCCAGATTGTGTTGCTAAGGAGATATCAGATTCTCCTAGCAGCACACTCACTGCACTTCCAGATGAGGAAGTACCAGTTATCCTTTTTTTATTCAAGGGATTCAAGGTAGCGGTGTTGGAATGAACTGCAAACTCCGAAGTAACTGTCTTACCAATGAAATTATAGCCAGCATTTAAAATTGAAGATAAAACTCTTGAATTATTTCCTGCCTTAAAATCCTTCCAAATGGGACTTCCCATTTCAGTTGGAAAGACATAAGTATTAAAAATATCTTTAACAGTAAAGAAGGGCATTTCTTTCTGTATAGACCGAATATCCTGAGTAGAAAAAAAAATAGAAGAAACACTGTAAAATTTTTCTAATTCGTCTTCATTGGGTATGTAAGCCATATGCTTATATACCTTATTGGAAACTTTAATATCCTCTATTTTCTTGATAGTTGCTTCTAGATCATTCATGAAGCCATTCTGGTATATAAAATATTTAAAAGATTGAGACCTTTTGTTATTTCAATCTGTCTGTATGATTCAAAAATGTGCTTTATCAGCATATGTTTTTTCTATTTTTTTTATTTAACCCTTTCAAATAAAAATCCATTATAGCCAGTTGCTAGATGCTTCTTTAAAACTTCTTGGAGATCGTCCCTGATAGATTCATTACTTAACAAATGAGATAGTCCAAATAAAGGGTGATTAACATCAAGTTGAGAAGAATATTCATAGATAATGTCAACATCCATTTCACCTATTGAGAAAACATCTATGAATTTAAAACCATTTCTCTCAAACAATCTTTTAATACCTTCGATAGACCCAATTTGTAATATAAATAAAGGGTTAACATTCTGCGCATCTCCCCTTAGTAGCTCTATATCCATACCCCCACTATGCATATCTACTAATGAGACAACCCCTCCAATCTTAAGCAATTTCCTTGCTGACTGAAAAAAAATATCCAACGAATGAGGGTGTTCTATTACACTATTCAAAAAAAGTAAGTCTATAGTTTCGGAGTGAGAAGAAGAAACACTTTCAAGATTACAGCAGAGCACTTCTGTTCTATGAAGCTTCTTGAGTGAGTCTTCACAGGCTTTGGATGGTTCAACAGCAACATATTTGTTAGCAGCATTTGTTGTTTGCAGTACTTCAATAAAGTGTCCAATACCTGCCCCAACTTCCAAGATTGTCTCTACCGGAAGCTTAATTCCATTTTTTTGAAGCTTATCTTGCAATAATTTCCATCTTGGTTTCATGATCTTTTCAATCCTGAGCTCTTTAACAGTCGGCAGCATTTCACTATCTACCAGTTCGGCAGGCTGCAGTTCATAAAAGTCATTTAATGACTTTAATGTTGGTCTGGGAGAGTTATAAATGGAATGACAGTCAAAACAACGTAAATAAGTCATGCCTTGTAATTCAAAATAGTTATTACTCTTATCACTATTGCAAAAAGGACAATGAAATTCTTCAAACGTAGGATTATTACCAAGATATTCATCTACCAGAAGTGATAAATTTTCATTAATTTTTTGTCTATATTTTGAAGGTTTTGATGTTTCATAAAGGGACTTCTTATTTTTTTTCAGATCCCTCATTTTTTATTCATTTTTATATAAGTTTACCAGAGGAAATCTTGTCAGACATTAGTACAGTTTTACTGACTAGAAATGCCTCTCCCATTAGTGGCCTTAAGACTTTTATCGAGCTGAAGTATTTTATTTTCACCTATAAGCTCTCTATATTTAGCCATATCTTCATTTTGCTTAGTGGAATTAGAGATTATTGATGGATCTTTTGTAATTTTTTCTAATACCTCTGCAACGAATATTGCTATTTCAGGATATATGGATGCCCTGAAAGAATTATAAGATGCTAAATCTGTATTAAGTACTTTTTTTGAGACGATATTCCCCGTATCTATACCTTCATCTATTAAGTGACATGTGCATATAACCTCATTTCCTTCGTAAATTTGCCACTCAGGGGCACTGCACCCTCGATATCTAGGTAAGTCTCCAGGATGAAAGTTTAAGATTCCTAGAGAAAAAGATTGAATAATTCCTTTTCTTAAAATACCCGTACCGCCCTGTATGCAAATATTATAATTTTTGTCTCTTAAAAAAATCTTTAAATCTTCAGATTTAAGGTTTTCGAAATTATAGAATTTAAAATACTTTTTTAAATTCTCTTCTTTGACAGGCTTCCATAAATTACCACATCTTTCATCTTCCAATTTATCTGTTTCAGAAAAGTTTCCAACAGTAATCACATCAATATCAAAATTAGTTAAATTAGATAGGTACTGTCTTCCTGCATATGAATTCTTATTCATTAAAAGAGCAATTCTATTATTTGGCTCAGTTTCTTCAATTTTCATTTTCTAATTTTATTTCAGACTGTATCTAACCTTGTGGAAACTTTAATTGATAGTTATTCTTGTGATTGAATTTCATCAATAAATTCAAGGACATATGGCTTCTTTTGAATATTATGACTTATATTTTTAACAGGTATTATCTTATCTTTAATAGCTTGCTCTCTTTTGGTCCTAATAGTTTCGTAAAATTCTTCTTTATCAAGGCCGGTAATTTCTAGATAGTATTCAAGTACTTGTGGTTCTATTTGGTCGTATTTTTCAGCAAGAAGCATTGCATCAGATCTACTTAATAAACCTGTCCTTACATCTAAACTTGCATGAAAAGTTGCCCTTCCGTAACCCCTTTTTAAATAATTAGTAAAATCATGGAGTCCTGGCATAATGCACTCAGCACTCTTATAACCTTTATAAGTTCCCTCTATAAGATCCTCTTTCCAGTTATACTTTTCTTTTATAAATTCAGTTTGTCTTTCTTCATCCCAAAATATGAAATCACCTAAGTGGATTCCCCAAACACCTGCTTCTTCACATTCTTCTTGTGTGGGAGGTTCAAAAAGCTTGTAACGCCTTTTTTCTTCATCGTTTTTAGCAAAATCCTTTGGGGACACTTTTGCAGACACTTTCCTGAAATAGTCTCTATCAAATTTTCTTATAGGGTTGAAATAAGAAGCTCTACCAGAAGATTCAGCTATAGATTCTCCCCAAATCAATAAAGGGATATTAAATTTTGTTGCTACATGAAGTGAGTAAGCGCCAATTCCAGAATGGCAGTGCCAACAAACATCACCAATTGCTTTAAGGCTGTTCTTTGCTGCAGTGTTTACTGTAGACCTTGAGGGTGTATACATCATGTGGTCTACATCAAATACTTCTATGGCGTTCATTAGGTTATACCATCCAATTTTTGAATACCAGTTATGTGAGGCAGTAACTGCTAGGACTCTTAATTTGTATACTTTAACCATAACGTGCAATTGATACACGCTATCCTTTCCTCCGCTAATTGGAACCATACAGTCATAGGGAGAACCCTTTTCCTTAGCATCTTTTTTTGCTCTGTTTAATATTTTTGTTAGTTCCTGAGATCTTTCTTCCCAAGATATATGCATCTTTTGTTCTGACGAATTACAAGCTCTGCATATCCCTAACTCATCAAATTCTATTCCTTCAGTAGTTTCTGGCATACAACATCTGTTGCAATATTTAAGATCTTTTATCATAAACTATCTCTCGAAAAGCCACCAAGTAGTGTCGTCAAAACCTGCAGGATCATTTATGTGGCCCCAATGAAAACCATAATCTAGAAGCTTAACATTAAAATTTTCTAGGAATAATTTACCAAAATCTCTCTTAAACAATTTATCTTTCTCACCTCTGTACTCAATAGAAACTGGTGTTCTATTAAAGTATTCGTTTATGAGTATGTATTGATTTGAATATTCATACATTTTGCTCATATTATTTAGAAGATTATCAGGGTGAATATGTATCAAAACTTGGGTAGTAAAAACCAGATCAAATGATTGTTTTTCAAAGTCCGAATCTAGTATGGTGCCCAGGAAATATTTAGACAGATTGTATTTTTTTAAGACGTAGTTGTAGGCAGAATCGCTTATTTCTATTATAGACTTCTCAGCTTTCGGATTAAATCGATCAAAGAAGCTTAAATTCCTTCCAATATTACATCCACATTCTAAGAATGAACTTATTGAATCTGTTTTTGAAAGCATTTTTTCCCAGCATTGCACCCCAAGATCCTGATCAAAACTGTTATTGCGTTGCTGGTACTCAGCTTCATATGTATCTGCCCAAAACTTTTCTTGTTCATTATGAATCATTATGTGATGTGTAAATTGGAGGTTAAGCAAATTTTTAATATTATAACTAAAAAAAAATATTTATATCAATTTAGATTGTAAGAAATAAAAATAGAGACTGCAAAAAGTCTTACTAAGGGATAACTTTAAGATTGAAGGAAGAAGAAGATAATAACTTTTCTAAATAAATGGGTAATTAAGGCAAGCTTTTGTTTGCTTCTTAAGAAATTAATTTAAGAAGTTAGAAGCTTGTCCATCAGTATCTGGATATAAAGATCTTCTTGCAAGGTTGGCATATGATCTGATCCCAAAATTTTTTTTAGTCCTTTTTGCATAAAAACATCAAGAGAGCCTTTATGCTTTTCTTTCATAATAAGATTTTTATAACTTGCATAGTGCTTAGAATCAGAAACTTCGTAAAATTCGATACACTTTCCGCCATCAAGAATCTTTATTCTTCCTTTTGAACCTATAATGTCGAGTTCAAAAATTTCATAATTTTTGTAATCAAAATTAAAAATATGAGCATTTGTATCATTAAATTCTAATTTGAATGATGCAGAAGGAAAGAAATCATCGCTTAAATCAGAAAGCAATTCTTGGTTACTTGCCTTCCCAAATAACCAGACCAATAGATCCACTAAATGACTAGCATTATTTTTCATTCCCTTAGAGTAGTAACCAATAACGTGACTTACCCGACCAAGATCATCAAGCGCCTCTTTCACTTTAGCAAAGCCAATGTCATACCTTCTAAAATAATTTACATAAACTTTCATCCCCTTATCACTTTCGACTTCAATCATCTTTTGGATAGATGCAGAATCATAAGAAGAAGGTTTTTCCATCCAAACCTGTTTGATATTTGAATAAGCAGCGGCTTTAAATGATTCTAAGTGAAATTCTGTAGGAGTACAGATGCTAAGAAGGTCTATATTAATGCTTGATAACATTAATTCTAAATTATTAAATATTGGTATTAATCCCCAACGTGATTGTAAGTCTTGTAATTTATTTTTATCCAAATCACAAACTCCTACAAGATTACAATTAGCATTATCTAAATAAGCTTTAACATGTGTCCTGATTCTTCTATCTTCAGGAGAATCATACCCTTGAGCTATTTTTCCACACCCTACTACGGCGCAATTTAATTTATCCACTCAACCTTCCCCTAAATTCTTTTGCCTAACATTACTATTTATCTGAGTTATTTCCGGATTTTGAATAAGCCATTTTGCCAAAGAAGATGAGCTTAAACTTACAATACCCTTTCCATAATAATCTAATATTGATCTAAGAAATTCTAAATCCTCTTTTGTATCCAGTGTCCACCTCCAATTAGGATAAAAAATTGATTTTGGTGCATTAATATTCTTACTTAAGAAAAGACTTTTGTGCTTACCTGTATACATGAATGTAGATCCATGCACTCTATGAATCGGATCATCACAAAGCGAATTAGCCTTTTCTAATGCGGAAACCTTAAAAACTCTACAATCTAAACCTATAGGGTAAGTTCTTTCTATCTCATTTGATACAAAATCGTATTCTAGGTTACATAAAAGAAATCTAATTAATTGATCTATAACTCTCGAATCAATTAAAGGACAATCTCCTGTTGTCTGTACTTGTATTTCTCCTCCTACAGACCTTACAGCATCTAAAATTCTTTTCATAACATCATCTTCACTGCCTCTGAAAACCTTACATTTCATTGATTTTCCGAAATCAACAATGGCATCATCATCTTTGTTTACTGTGGTAGCTATAACTACATCATCTATTAATTTAGATTTTTTAAGGCGTTTAATTTGTAGTTCTAAAGATCTATATCCTCCTAAATCCATTAAAACCTTACCTGGAAGACGAGAAGAACTCATTCTAGCCTCAATAGTAGCAACTACTTTATTTTTTTTTAGCTTGGAATCCAATTTTTGCTCAAAATATCATTTAAAGATTGAACCACGCGTTTAACATCTTTTTCGGTCATTCCGAAAAATAAAGGCAGGCTTAAACAGTTTTCATAATATTCTTCTGAAAATGGGAAATGTAATTTTTCTTTAAAATATTTGCGATAATTAGGTTGCAAGTATATTGGAATGTAATGAACTTGAGTTTGAATACCTGCTTCAAGCAAATCCATCATGAGTCTAGCCCTACCCCCATTTAGTTGCTTCATGGGAATATTTATTACATAAAGATGTCTTCCATGCGTTCCGTCAAATGTATTATGAACAGGCACTATTCTCTCGTGTCCTAATTTTGATAATTCATTATCATAACATTGCGAAAGCTCATTTCTTTTAATTATAAATTTATCGAGTTTTTTTAATTGGGATAGCCCCAGAGCGGCTTGAAAATCAGTTAGTCTATAGTTGTATGAAAGGTATTGCATTTCATAGTACCAAGGATTTATTAACTTTGAATCGTTAAAATCTGTGTAAGAAAGATCTTTGTTGAGAAATTCCTCAGGTTTTCTAGTATTTCCATGGCTTCTGAGTAACCTAAGCTTTTCATAAAGTATTTTATCATTGGTTGTAATTGCTCCTCCCTCTCCAGTAGTAATACCTTTGATGGGATGAAACGAGAAAGTAGTTAAAATAGAATCAGCACAACTTCCTACTTTTACAAGTGAATTACCCTTAAGATAAGAACCTCCTAGAGCGTGGCATCCATCCTCGATGACATGAATATTATATTCTTTTGCTATTTCATTAAATTTATCCATGCGACACGCTTGCCCAGCAAAATGAACCGGTATTACAGCTTTTACGTTTTTTTCTCTTTCTAGTGCTTTCCTTACCTCGTTTGGATCAAGATTAATAGTTCTTGGATCAATATCGGCGAATATTACATCTGCACCACAAAATCTCGGCGCGTTTGCATCTGATACAAAAGAGATGGGTGAAGTGATTACCTTATCTCCAGGGCCGATTCCTAAAACAAGCATACTCAAATGTAGAGCAGCAGTTCCATTTGAACATACAATAGCGTATTTAACTCCAAAATATTTGGCTAATTCTTTTTCGAACTGGTCAGAGATTGGTCCAGTGGTTAAATAGGGGCTTTTAAGTGCTTCAGTGACTGATTTAATGTCACTTTCGTCTAAATACTGAGTGTTATATGGTAAAAAACCTTTTTTCATAAAAATTTATTTAGTTAAAATGAGGGTCAAAGTCTCCCATCGCTATCCTCTTTGTTAAAAATACTTTTAACATCATAAAAAATATGATTTCTTTTTCCGTACGTTTTTATTTTTTTTACTCCTATTTTAGAAAAAATTTTATGAGGTACAGTTAGTAAAATTAAATCATAGTAACTATTTTTAGGCTTTTTAATTAATTTTATTTTTTCTTCTCTGAAAAAATCTTCGCTATCTATTAAAGGATCGTAAAAATCAACTTTATTACCTTGTTTCAAATACTTCTTTCCAAGTTCCACTGCTTTAGAATTTCTAAAATCAGGACAATTCTCTTTGAAAGATGCTCCTAAGATTAATATATTTTTTTTTCTTTTATAAATTCCTTTAGAGTCAAATATTTTTTTTATGTCAAATTGAATATTTTTTATAACACTATTGTTGATTTCTCTTCCAGAGAGAATGAATTTAGCTTCATATCCAAGCTGACTTGATTTGTATGTCAAATAATATGGGTCAACTCCAATGCAATGCCCACCAACTAATCCTGGAGAAAAGTTTAAAAAATTCCACTTAGTACCTGCAATTTGCAAAACTTCTTTTGTATCTAAATTCATTAATTTAAAGATTTTTGAAAGCTCATTCATGAAGGCAATATTAATATCTCTTTGAATGTTTTCTATGACTTTTGCAGCTTCTGCGCTTTTAATTGATGGCGCAGTGTAAACCCCAGCTTTAATTATTTTTTCGTAAATATTTTTTATTTTCTTCAGTGAATTTTTATCTGTTGC
>MDTG01303687.1_pt1 | contig 19329 bp, 14 predicted proteins | sample 811421 | NCBI WGS metagenome assembly MDTG01 (sample SAMN05326645, study PRJNA326480) | marine metagenome | isolation source: seawater | place: Pacific Ocean: South East | collected 2011
GCACCATGGAGGTTTTTCTTTTTAGCCATGCAATCAAGAGTTTTGGTAGCTTTTTTTGGGCTTTATGCAGTGGTTTTTCTTAGTTTAGGAATAGATGGGTTTTTAATTTCACATGCATTAGGTTTGATTATTTCAACCCCACTGGCAATTTGGTTTATTCGTAAAGATATTAAGTTGGCTAAAATAGATATGAAATGGGTCAAAGAACTAGTTAAATATGGTTATCCATTTATCTATGCTGGTCTTGCTTTTTGGCTGTTCAGTTCTATGGATCGTTGGATGCTAGCTTCAATGAATTCCTTTGAGGAGGTTGGTATTTACTCAGTTGCCGCTAGACTTTCTTCTATAGTTTTCTTTTTTTCAATGGCGTTTGGTCAAGCGTGGAGTCCTATAGCAATCAAGATTCGAACAGATTATCCAGAAGAATATCGCGATATTTATGGCCAGGTTCTTGTTTATTTGATATTTTCAATGTCTATAGTAGGAGGTGGTTTAGCTCTTTTTTCAGGCGAAGCAATTTATTTATTGTTTCCAAGTGAATTTTTACCTAGTGCGATGCCAATGTTGATTTTATGTTTTTCTATAGTTCTTCAGTCAACTATGCAAGTTACAGCAGCAGGAATATCAATAGAAAAGAAAACATTTATATTTGCTAGAGTTTCTTGGTTTGTTGCTCTAGTTAACTTCATTTTAAATTATATTTTAATTCCTGAATATGGAGCCTCAGGAGCTGCCACAGCAACTTTAATTTCATATTTTATTTTAACTATTTCTTATTTGTATTTTACTCAAAAGCTACACCCTATGAAAATACCATGGTTTAATCTAATTATATTGGTGTTTTTAGTTCTTTTGATTGCTATTATATCAATGTATTCTATAACTTACTCTATACGGATTGAAATAATTATAATGAAATTTTTATTTTCACTTGTGTGCTTAATTATCGGTTTTTTACTATTGCCATTTGGATTATTAGATAAGAAAAAATTATTATCTTAAAAATCTAAAATATTTCATAAATTTTGGAGAGATAAAGTGAAAAGTAAAAAAAATATTTTGATTACTGGTGGAGGTGGCTTCTTAGGAAAGCGTTTAACACTTAGTTTGGCAAAAAAGGGACATAAAGTTTTTACTATTGTTCGTTCTTTTCCAAAAAAGAAAGACATTCATTTTTTCAATTCATATGATGTTGAAATAATAAAATGTGATTTGGAAAAAATAGACTTAAAAAAACTACCTAAAAAAATAGATACATTATTTACATTAGCACAATCTTCAAACTTTAGAGAATTTCCGCAAAAAGCTGAGGAAGTTTTTTCAGTAAATGTTACTGCAAATTTAAAGTTACTACAGTGGGCTATTACAAATGGAGTGCAGCAAGTTATACACGCTTCATCAGGCGGAATATATGGAGGGAAAAGTGGAGAAATTTTTAGTGAAGACGATTTGTTAGCGGTAGATAATCCATTGGGTTTTTATTTGAGTGGAAAACTATGCTCTGAAATAATCTTTCAAAATTATATGCATTATTTTGAAACAGCTGTTATTTTAAGACCATTCTTTATCTATGGACCTGATCAGAAAAAAGATATGTTTATACCACGATTAATTCAGTCAATACAAAAGGAAACTCCTATTTTTCTTCAAGGCAAAGTAGGATTAAAAGTCAACCCAATTTTTGTTGATGACGTTACAATAATGTTCCAAAACTCCTTATCTCTTAAAGGCAAACATATTATAAATATTGCTGGACCAGATATTCTTAATCTCAAAAAATTAAGCAAAATTATTGGGAACAAGTTTGGTAAAATGCCAGTTTTTGAATACAAGAATGGCAAAGTTGTTGATTTCGTTGGGAATATTGAACAAGGAATAAAAAAACTAAATCATCCTTTAACTAGCTTTGAACTAGGCATAGAAAAGACTATTTTTAATACCAAAAAAATTTAAATGAACATGTAAAAGAGAGAATAAAAATATAAACTTCTAAATTAGTATAAATATTTAATAAATATATAATTCAGTTAGTAAATAATTGAAAAAAATTATTAAAAATTATACTAATAATTAAATTATTTGAAAAAATTTGATATACAAAAAGACCATCAAAATATTTGCCAAACAAAGTTTTATTAGAAAATGACTTATAATATTCAAGGATATGAAGATGTTTTAAAGCATGCTATTAAAGCAGGCTATACATTTGATTTTTATGAAAGCGTAACTAAAAAGACGGAAAAGAAATGTATTCTAAGGCATGACATAGATTCAGAATTAATGTTAATTGATCCAATTCTGGCAATTGAGAGGAAATTGAATATTCAAGCAACGTATTTTATAATGTTAAGGTCTTCATTATATAACTCCTTCTGTTTAGAGGCAAAACAAACTATTTCAAAAATTCTTAAAGAAGGACACCGATTAGGATTACATTATATGGGGGAAATGTTCTCAGGAAATTTAGATAAAATTTCTAAAAACATTATTAAAGAAAAGAGAATTTTAGAAAATGAATTTGCAACAAAAATAAATGTCTTCTCATTTCATCAACCAAGTATAGAGCTACTAGAAGCAGAAATTATAGTACCTAATATGATTAATACGTATAATAAAAAACAGATGGAAAATTACTTTTATATTTCTGATACCAATATGAGGCTGAAAATTAAAGATTTAAAAAATATTTTCCTTCAAAGTTCAAATAAAAACATCCAACTTCTTATTCACCCAATTTGGTGGATTTTTAATACAAAAGATATTATAAAAAAATGGTCAAATGTTTTAAATAAAAATCAATTAGTTCAAATTAAACATTTGATTGAAAGGGAAAGAACCTTGAGTAGCTACAAAGCGTCAAATTTTCAAAAATGAAATTTTTTTCTGCTCAAGATATATTAGATTATTTTCCTGATATTAAAGTCATTGGAGATGTATCAAAAAAATTTAGTAACCTAAAGCCCATTGGACGTGAAAATAAAGATTCAATCATTTGGGTTTCAGATAAATATGACTTATCTGAAGTTATAAAAAAAACAAAATCCAATATAATTATCTGTAAATATAATTATGCCTATTTTATAATTGATAAAAAAAAGACTTTTATAACCACAGAAAATCCTAGACTTTTATTTTCTAAAATAATAAAGAAATTTTTTTCTGTAAATATAATACCCTCAATTCACAATACTGCAATTATAGAAACAGATACTATTGGAAAAGATTGTTTCATTGGTGCTAATACTGTAATTGGAAAAAGCATAATAGGTAAAAAATGCAATATAATGCCAAATGTAACAATTTATGATAATGTTGAAATTGGTGATTACACTACTGTTCATTCAGGCTCATGTTTAGGTGTTGATGGATTTGGATATGAAAGAAATAAAGATGGTATTTTAGAAAAAATTGAACACGTAGCTGGACTTACTATTGGTACCAACGTTGAAATCGGTTCAAATACATCTATTGCCAGAGGATGCCTATCTAATACAATTATAGGAAACAATGTAAAGATTAACAATAATGTTCACATAGCGCATAATACTATAATCGGTAAAAATTCAATAGTTATGGCTAATGTAACAATTTGTGGAAGCGTTACTATTGATGAATGTGTTCACTTAGCTCCTGGAAGCACCATTAGAAATGGATTGAGTATTGGAAAGAAATCTCAGTTAGGTTTAGGCGCTGTGTTAACCAAAAACATGCCACCCAAAGAAATTTGGGCTGGCATTCCTGCAAAAAAAATAGGAAATAAAACAAATTGGGCTGTTTAAGCGCTGTGTTAACCAAAAATATGCCTCCCAAAGAAATTTGGGCTGGCATTCCTGCAAAAAAATAAAATAAAAGAAAGCTTTTTATGTGTGGATTTATTGTAGTTATAGATAATAAAAAAGAGATAAATAGAGCTAAGTTCAACTTTTTAAACTCTCTTATTTCTCATAGAGGACCTGATAGTGGAAATGTATATTTCAATAATAACATTGGTATTGGTTCAAGAAGACTTAGAATACATGATTTATCAAAAGAGAGTGATCAACCATTTTCGAGCAATTGTGGAGGGTACAAAATTGTTTTTAATGGTGCTATTTACAACTATATAGAACTGAGAGAGGAATTAATTAAACTTGGAGTATCTTTTAAAACTCTATCTGATACGGAAGTTATTATAAATGGACATATAAAATTTGGTAACGACTTTATAAAAAAACTTGATGGTATGTTTTCATACTTAATATATGACATAAAAAAACAATCAATCTTTGTTGGTAGAGATCATATAGGAATTAAACCATTATATTACTATTTTGATAAAAATACTTTGATACTTTCATCTGAAATAAAACCTATTTTAGCATATGATGGAGTGCAGAAAGAATTAAACGAAAACGTAATACAAGAGTTTTTCTCATTTCAGGTTGTTGATCCACCAAACACCTTTTTTAAAAACATTTTTGTTTTTCCACCAAGTCATTATTTAGAACATAATTGTAATTTAGAACATAATTTAAAATTTAAGGAATATTGGAAAATATATAAAAATTTTAAAAATAATAGTGAATTAGATTTAGAAAGTATTATAGAAAATAATATAAGAAACTGTTGGAACAATGATCGCAAGACAGGCATTCAACTAAGTGGGGGAGTTGATTCCAGTCTTATTTCTGCTATTAGTCAAGAAAAGTTAGATATAAAAAATATAGAGACATTCTCAGTTATTTTTAACGATGATGAAAGAAAATATTATAAACCTAGATCTGAAGAAGAATATATAGACTATGTTTCAAAAAAATATAGCCTCTCAAATCGAAAATTTTTATTTAAACCTAATGATATTAAAGAATCTTTTTTTGAAGCAATATGGTATCATGAAGCACCTTTAAATGGTCCTAGTACAGTTCTTTATTATTTGCTAGCTAAAGAAATTAAAAAATACGTAGATGTAGTAATAACAGGTGAAGCTGTTGATGATATTTTCAATGGTTATTTTAATAATTGGCAATTTTCAGATAAAATTGATGATTTATTTAAATACTTTGTGAGCCCTCGGTTGTTAAAGAAATACATTTTTGGCTTTGATGAAAATCATTCTAAAGAAAAAATAAATAATTTATTATCTTCAGAGGAAACGGAAAATATGAGCGCTTTAGAAAAGACTTCATTTCTTTTAATTAAACGTGGACTCCATGGACTTCTTGCAAGACACGATAGGATGTTTATGTCTAATGGGATTGAAGGAAGACCACCTTTTGCAGCTAAAAATATTATTAATTCAAGGTTTTCCCTTAATGATGAAAATATATATCATAGTGGTATAGGAAAATATATTATTAAGAATATAACAGAAAAGTATTATTCAAGAAAATTTGTTAGAAGAGAAAAGATAGGTTTCTCCTCTCCTTATGGAGATTGGATATCAGATAATAGGTATTTAGCTAAATATTGGAATTTACTTAACTTTGAATTTTTGAGTAATTATTTTAATATAGATGCTATTAAAACTAATTTGTCAGAACCAAACTCGGAGCAAAAATGGTCTGGAGATAATGCAAATTTTTTAATGTGTTTATTAAATTTCCAAACATTTCATTCTGTTTTTTTTGAAAATCAAAAATACCTTGACTTGACTTCTACAAGAGAATTTACTCAGAAGGAAATTAGAAAAAAACAAAGTTTCATTTAGGATTGTAATTTATAAAGTTAGGTTCTACATATTAAAGATAAAATAAGACGCAGTCTCAATATCAATGATGCTATGAAATACTTAAACCCTCTCTAAAAGTGAAAAATATTTTCAATGAAAATTATAACGATTATACTTTTCTTTATTATTATAAACATCAAAAACTCATATTCAGATGTAATAAAGCAGACAGATTTATTGCCCATTGAACCTAACGTTTCAGTTTTAACAATATCTTCATTGGTGAAAACATCTGATGATAATTTAAAACAGTTAAATCACAACCATATTTTTAACATTGCCAAGTTATCAGGTAACTCTGTAGGTTATTATCAAGGTAATAAATTGAGATATTCTATTGATCTAGAAAGTGAAGAGAATAAAAGTTCTATCAATAGTTTAACAGAACATCAATCACAAAATGTTAAAAATCTAAGGCTCTCTTTTTTAACAAAACCAGCTAAGGTTATGGGAGGAAGTTTAGAGGGTTTAGGATTTTTTTCATTAATTCCAGAAACAAATATTTCTTACGAATGCATAACTTTTGAAAATCAAATAGTTGGGGGAAATAAAGAAAACTGTAGCAAAGATGGCTTAGTAATTTACGAATCAAAATTAAATAATAGAACAGAACCTGCACTATTCGTAAAGTCAGATAAAGTGGGTTTAGGCTTTGCCTTAAGGCAACATTATAACTCTTGGAATAATAAAACAATAATCTCCATAACATCAATTTTAGAAAGAATTGAGCATGATATTAATTTAGGAAATGGTTTTAAGAGTATCAATTCCTCTCAATATTTAAATATTTATCCTCAAAATGAACAATTTATTTCAAAAACGATACAATCAAAGATTTCAACATCTAGAAGCTTTTATGGAAGCTGGTCCTATGCATTAGGCTATACAAAATTATTAATTAATTATAAAGATAATATTAAATTAAAAAACAATAGTTTAATTGATTTAAATCTTTCAAAAAAATTTAAAAACAATTTATTTTTAAGCCTTAACAGCCTTTATTCAAATAATTATTTATTAGGAAATACTGGTTACTTTTATATTCCAACAAAAAATTCAATTAAATTTAAGTCATATAAAGAATTAAAGCTAACCATTGGATATTTGTTTCCAGAAAAAAATTTTGGTAACCAATATGATGAAAATATAGATTTTGAAAATTTATTAGAAGAGAAAAAAAAGTTTAAACTTAAACCTAAAACAAAAATAGATAAAAAACTATTAAAAGGCAACTCCTCAACTAAAAAATCTACAATAGAAAACCTATCTAAATTTGCTTTAAATTTTGCTCAGAAACTAGATAAAATCGATATTAAATCTAAAAGTAACAACTATAAATAAATTTTACCAATTTTTATCACTGGTGTAAAAATTGTAAACAAAACACCTATTAAAAAACCAAAAGCCAATGAAAAGATTAGTATAACGTCAACTTTCGGTTTAATTGGATTTGATGATATAATAAAATTTCCTACAGGTTCAACTGCAACTGGGAAGTCAGAAGATGCTATAATTAGTTGTTTTTGTAATGAAGACAACATTTTAATAAGAACTTGTTTATGCTCACTTTGGTTCGTTAAATTTATTTGTTGTTTTATAAATTGTATTTTTTCATTAGATTCTAACAATGAACGATTTTTTAGAATGCGGTCAGTTATTTTATGTGTCTCAGTTATTAAGAATATACCTCTTTTAGGATTATCAGTTTCTAACAAAAACTTAATTCCATAACTTTTTCTTAAAATTTTTATTCTTTTAATCAGACCATTTAAAGACTGAGAATTAGGTGGTGCGTTAATTATTGAAGGTAATCCAAGTACCTTTCTAAAAAGGTTTACCGTTCTTAATTTAAAACTACTTTCAGGAGCAATCCAATCATTTGTATTGTAATCCCATTGATTTGAAAAAATGGTTTTTACAAAGGTTTGGTCTTTAAATAATTCTTGAGATATATAATCAGAGTGATAAAGGTGCACATATTTATTCAAAGGAGAATTACTTTTACTCCCAGCTGAAGCTCTAAACATATCAAATATTCCTGATGAACGGTTGGAATTTATTTCAAGTGCATCTGAATTTACAGGGTGTGCTTCTAAATAAACTTGATAAAGTAATGTAGAGCTTCTTATATAAAAACACCCAAATATTAAAGATATTAACATAATTAAAATTATTAAAAATTTTCTTTTATAAATATTTATAAAAAGAAGATTAAGGTTAATTTCGCCCTTATCTGTTTCGTTATTCATGTAATAACCTCTTTTTAATCTCATTAAGAACTTTTATCATTAATGTATTTATAATAGATTAATATAAAAATTTAAGTTAGATCATAATTTTTAAATATTTTTATACTAAAGGTTACACTCAAAACTTTTTTTGATATAACGATTTATATATTAAGGGGATTTTAATATTATGAATTATCCAAATTGTCTAGCAATTATTATGGATGGTAACAGGAGATGGGCTAGAAGAAATGGTCTTTCAATATTTGAAGGTCATAAGCAGGGTGTGAAATCAATAAAAAAAATTATCAAAATTTCTATTGAAAAAAAAATAGATAATTTAGTCTTATTTGCATTTTCATCAGAGAATTGGTCACGACCAGCAAAGGAAGTTTCAGGACTATTAAAATTGTTTGAATGGTATTTAAAGTCTGAAATTGCAGAATTAAATAATCAAAATATTTGTCTACGGTTTGTTGGAGAGAAAAGTGCTTTTAGTTCTAAAATTGTTAATATAATAAATTATTCTGAAGAACTAACTAAAAAGAATACAAAACTAAATCTTCATATTGCAATAAATTATGGTGGAAAGAATGACTTGCTCTATTCTTTTAAAAACATTTTTAAGACCTTTAGAAGTAAAAATTTTGATGAAAAAGATATTAACATTGAAACAATAAGATCAAATTTATTATCAAAAGAAGTTCCTGACATTGATTTACTAATAAGAACTAGTGGAGAGAAAAGAATATCAAATTTTATGATATGGCAATTAGCATATGCTGAATTGTATTTCACTGATGTTTTATGGCCTGATTTCAATGAAGATGAACTCCAAAAGGCTCTAGATTATTATTCACTAAGGGATAGACGTTTTGGCTCTTCTAATGTAAAAAAAGAAATAATTTAAAATCCTTAACATATTTTATTTAAAATTAAAATGCATACAAATATTATATTAAAAACGCTGAAATTTAAATGGTTATTGCTTCTAATCTCATTTCAAGCTTTTTCCCAAGACCTTGGCAACTTCAATGCCCAATTTAGTTTACAGGAACTTTTATCAAACGCCCAAAACGACGGAATTAATCAATTTTCAATTCTGAACGATGAAAGAAACGATAAATTAAATGAAGAACAAAAAATACTTTTGGAACAACAGGAAGCTTTATACCGTGAATTTAAAAAGAGTATGGAGCCATCAAAGTTAGAGATATTATTTTCAAAAAGAGCGAATAAAGATCTTAGCCTTAGAGGTTATAGAATCTTTGACTTTAATATTGTACAAAATTTGAGACGTATTAGTGGTTCACAGGAAAATTATATTTTAGGTATTGGTGATGAAATAAAATTAATTCTTCAAGGTGGGACTAGTCAAACTATCAATTCTAAAATAAATAATAGTGGGAATTTAGTCTTTAGCTTTACCAGCCCAATTTCAGCCGAAGGAAGACCTTTTGGTGAAGTTAAAAATGAGATTTTACAAAGAGTTAACTCTGAACTTATCGAGACTCGTGCCTACATATCATTAGGTGAGATTAAAGAAATTTCAGTCATGGTAACAGGTGAAGTAAATGCTCCTGGAATTATTCAATTAAATGGCCTTACTAATATTTTTGACGCTTTGCATAAAGCTGGTGGAGTTAAAAAAACTGGTTCACTAAGAAATATAAAAATTATCAATAAACGTAACAAATCTACTGTAGATCTATACCCTTTTATTTTTGGGTCAGTTGATCATTTAAAAAAACCTAATTTAATTGGAAATGAAACACTTATAGTTGTTCCGCCAATTGGAAATACAATTGCTATTTCTGGTTCAGTTGCTTTGCCTGGAATTTATGAGCTTCAAAATGATGAAAAACATTCTTTTGATGAATTCATAAATTTAAGTGGAGGTATTCAATATCCAGGTAATTTCAGATCATCATTAAAAAGAATACAAAATAATGGTAAAGAAATCGCAACTGGTATGTTTAATGAAAAAATGATAGCCCAGAATGGAGATATCTTACTCCTAACACAGTCAATCATTGAATCAAGAGGAGGTATCAAAGTATTTGGATCAATAAACCAGACGCCATTATTTGCTTTGGATAATTTCCCAACACTTAAATCAATATTTAAAAATAAGCCTATATTAAATAATGAAGCATATAAATACTACATTATCCACAAAAGAAAAAATAAAAATATCTCAAATGATGTTTATTCAGTTGTAAATTTAAAAAGTATTATTGATGGAAAAATAGATAAAAAACTATCCGATCAAGATGAAATATTTGTTTTAAGTAATAAAGACCTTGAATTTTTAAAAGAAGAAGAATTCTTTTTTTTATTACAAGGGAAAGCATTAAATAAAAACTCTCTTTTGTCTTGTAAAGCTACCAAGGAACTGATGAATAATTCAAAGTTATTCAATAAAGAACAAATAAGATATTTTTCTTTATTAAAGGTTTTAAATGAGGAGGTAAATGGTTTACAAAATAATTTTGTAAACGAAATGACGGATGAGTTTCAAAAGAGTACAAATATTGAATCTAATACAAATGAAAATAATCTTAGTAAAAAAATTAATAATCATTGCCCAGAAATATTTAACAAGTTTCCAAAGCTCTTATCTTTTGTTTTTGAAAACTCAATCTTTATAAGAGGTGATATAGGAAAAAAAGGTTTTTATCTTTATGACAAGTCTGAAAGTATAGAAACTTTTTTAGATACATTAAATATTAAAAACAATAATTACTTAGTTTCTCCAGATAAAAAAGTTTTAAATATCATGCAAAACCTTGTTCGATTAGAGGGGGCAGTAAACATACAGTCAGAATTCACAATTATGAAAAATACAAATATTGCTGACATTTTTAATGATATTAGAATCTTAAATGAAAATGCTTATCCATTATTTGGAGTAGTAAAAAGAAAAAATACTTTTAGCGGAAGTAAATTAATTATCCCTTTTAATCCAGTTTCAATTTTTAAAAAGAATAATAATTTTCAACTTAAAGGTGGTGATATAATAAAGATTTTTTCAAATGAGGAAATTGATTTAATTGTAGAAAAATCAAAAAACGAAAGAGTGTTTGTTTCTAGAGATGAGATAATTCCTCAAAATGAAACAAATGATAAAGATAATAACTTTTTTTTAGACGTCCCAACCAACAGTGAGTCTTTACATGAAAATCTGTCACCCTTTGATAACATAAAAAATATTCTTAATAACGGCTCAATAAATCCAAAACTAATTAAAAAAATTGAAGATAACTTTGAACCAGATGAAATAAAAGAATTACTTAACAGTATTGAGAATTTAGGAAAAGATAGCTTGGCAAATTCAATTCAAGACAACATTTCAAAAGATATTATAAAATCTGATTCAAAGAACAAAGGTTTTGACAATTTAATTAATGAAGATTTGCAAGAAGATAGTGTTATTCAAATGAAATCTATAAATCAAAACCAGCAAATACTGTCATTAATTAAGGACAGCCTAGTTAAAATTGAAGGGAGAGTAATTGTACCTGGTTATTATCCTATTGGAGGATCAATTGATAAAACTTTGCTAATTAAATATGTTTCAGGTTTTATGCAAGATGCAGATACCAATAATATAGAAATAACGAATTTAAATTCAGAAAATTCGTCAATAAGTAATGCTATATTTCCTGGTGGAAGCATATATGTTCCTCAACTAAAAACCACAAAAGAACATATAGAGGTTCTAGGTGCAATTGAAAATGCTGGCAAAAAAAGTTTTTTCGTTGGAATAGAATTAACCGATATTTTTAATTCATATAATAATATTAAAGATAATGCCTACGTTGATTTTTCTATTATTGAAAGGAAGTCAAAAAATAAAAGTTCAAAACAATACATTGCCTTTTCTTTATCAGAAATAATTGAACAAAAAAGTTCAATTAAACTAATGCCAAATGATAAAATAATAATTTATACAAACAAAGAAATTGATAATTTACTAAATATACAAAAAGAAAAAGGAAAGTACTTAACTCCTTACATTTATGATGGAAATAAATTACAAAGTAACAAATTGAATTCGTTAGGTTCTATTGAAGAACTTATAAGAAGTAATGTTATCAATCTCCAAGGTGAAGTTACTAAAAATGGTAATATCTTGGTTGCTGGGAAAACAAATTTAGAAAATGTATTTAGTATTGGGGGAGGATTAACAAATTTAGCTCAAATCTCGAATATATTTGTCTCTGAACCAAAAAAAGATGAATTCGGAAATGTTGTTATAGATGAAAAAATATATGATCTATCTAAAATCAACATAAATGAGTTGGAAATTACAGTTGGGTCGACGATTAGAGTTAATAAATTAAAGTCAGATTTAGATCAAGGGTTTGTTTTCTTGGAGGGTGAAATTAACCAGCCAGGGAAATTTAGAATTCAAAAGGGAGAAACAATATTTTCATTGTTAAAAAAAGGTAATGGCCTATCAGAAAGTGCATATTTACAGGGGTTAGTTTTTTCTAGGATAAAAGAAAAAGAACGAGAAGAAAGATCCATAAAAAATCTCCAAAAAGAATTGGAAAGGTCTATTGCTTATGCCGTTAGTAGCCAAATAGATTTAGCTCCAATAGACTCAGCAACATTGACAGCCTTGCAGCAGCTAGTTATTTCTGCAAGTAATTTTGAACCAAGAGGCAGGGTTGTAGGAGATTATACTAATATTGAGATATTAAAATCTATTAAATTAACTGATGGAGATAAAATTTTTATCCCCAAAAGACCAACTTCAGTAACAGTTATTGGTGAAGTAATGACACCAGGATCATTAATTTGGGATAACAATTATAGCGTCACAGATTATGTAGAAAATGCCGCTGGCCTTACTAATTTAGCTGATAAGAAAAATATTTTTACTATTGAACCAAATGGTATAGCGTCTAAGTCTTCTGGATTGTGGATGACAAAAAAATTAATTCCACCTGGAAGTACAATTGTAATTCCTAGAAAAATTCAATTGAGTTCGACATTAGGAAAAATTTCTGCCATAACATCAGTTGTTTATCAGCTCACTCTATCCTTGGCAGGTATTGATAGTATTTTAAATAATTAGTTTTGATTTTATAAATATTTAAAACTTATATATGGATGATTTTCAAAATAATTTTTTCTCACCGTTTACTTTCTTAATTACTTTATTCCTATTAGTATTCGTCCAGTATTTTTGGGTTAGAAACTTTGAAAAAAACATGGATAATGAGAAAGGAATTCAAAAAATACTTTCAAAACCATCTATAAGAGCGGGTGGATTTATAATATTTTTGTCTATATTTCTAAATTGTATTTTTTTTTCAAGCTTATCTTCAAATTATCTAATTATTTTTTTTTCATTGATACCTGTGTTTATTGCATCAATCGTCGAAGATTTAGGATGGCCTGTAAAACCTAATTTAAGATTGTTGGCAATTTTTATTTCTTCTATACTAATTGTTTTTAATACAGAAACTCTTTTAGGTACAATGGATATAGTCTGGGTGAACAAGTTATTAGAAGTTTATGCTATCTCTTTTATTTTCACTATTGTAGGTATTGCCGCAACATCTAATGCATGGAATTTTATTGATGGATTAAATGGCCTTTCAAGTGGTCTATCAATAGTTATTATGCTTTTCTTTTCTTATTTAGCATTTCAGAATTCAATGTTTGAATTTGGTATTTTTTTATCAATTATTAGCTCATCAATATTTAGTTTTTGGTTATTAAATGTTATATTTGGTAGACTGGTTTTAGGAGATACTGGTGCTTATTTGATTGGAATTATATTAGGCTGGTCAGGTGTAAAGATATCTATGAGTTATGAAAATGTATCAGCATGGGTTATTTTTTTTATAATAATATATCCAGCTACGGAACTAATTTTTACAATTTTTAGAAGAATTATCTCTAAAAAATCACCTTTTGAACCAGATAGCCTCCACCTTCACTCATTGTTTTATAATTATTTTATTGTCGCATTTCCTAAAGTAAGTAATCAAACAGCAAACTCCTTTTGTGGGGTTATAATAACAATTTATGGTTCATTACCAATATTAATATACTTTATACTCAATAATTTATTTCCATCTATTTTCTATTCAATCATAATTTATATTTTGTCATACATTTTAATCTATTTACTTCTTATTTCTAGACATGCAAATAAAGTATTATATAAGAATTAATTTGTTATTGCTTTGTTTAGTCATCCCTATTATCTCTAAGTAACTCAAACAAAATGGAGAATAGACCATTCTTGATACAAATGAAAAAATTATAGGTATCCTAGGGTTAGGCTATGTTGGTTTGCCACTTTCCATAGAGTTTGGAAAAAAATTCAAAACTATTGGTTTTGATCTGAACTCAAAAAGAATAAATGAGCTTAATAAAAAGATAGATAGAACTGGTGAAGTTGATGGCAAAGAGTTTGATGCTTCAACTAATATAGAGTTTACTAATAAAAAAAATGATCTAGAGAAAGTTCAGATTTTTATAGTCACAGTTCCAACACCCATAGACAATAATAAAAAACCAAATTTAGATCCTTTGAAATCTGCAACTAGTATAATTGCTGAATATTTAAAGGTTGGAGACATTGTTATTTATGAATCAACGGTTTACCCTGGTTGTACAGAAGAGGTATGTGTACCGATTTTAGAAAAAATTTCAAATCTAAAGTATAATAAAGATTTTTATTGTGGGTATAGTCCGGAAAGAATTAATCCAGGTGATAAGAACAATAAACTTTCAAATATTAAAAAAGTTACTAGTGGTTCAAACGAAAAAATTGGTAGAGAGATAGACCTTCTATATTCAAAAATTATTAAAGCAGGAACGTATTTAGTAAGTAGTATTAAAGTTGCTGAAGCAGCAAAAGTAATTGAAAATACTCAACGTGATATTAATATTGCATTTATAAATGAGCTTTCTTTAATTTTTAGAAATCTTAATATTGATACTCTTGAAGTTTTAAAGGCAGCAGAAACAAAATGGAATTTTATTCCATTTAGACCGGGTTTAGTTGGAGGGCATTGTATTGGTGTAGATCCATATTATTTAGCTTATAAGTCAAAAAAGATTGGTCATAACCCAGAAGTCTTAATGGCAGGTAGAAATATAAATGACAGTATGCCATTTCACACATCAAGTAATATAATTAAACTTATGTTAAATAATAATATTGACATCAGTAAATCTAAAGTTGGTATATTAGGTGTTACTTTTAAGGAAAACTGTCCCGACATTAGAAACAGTAAAGTTTTTGATATGATTTCTGAGTTCCAAAATTGGGGTGCAAAAGTTGTTGTCAGTGATCCAATTGCTGATAATGATGATGTCTATTCAGAACATAATATTAGATTAGAAAATTTTGAAGAGTTTGAAGGACTAAATGTTTTAATTGTTGCGGTTGGACACCAAGAGATTATAAACTTAAATTTAAATAATTTTAAAAAATGTATGAATTGGGATTTTAAACCAGTTTTTGCAGACATAAAAAGTCTATACAATGTAAACATTTTAGATGACTTAGGTTATACTGTCTTTAGGCTCTAATAAAATATAGGTGGGTAATGAAAAATTTTTGCTTGATTGGAGCTTCCGGATATGTAGCACCAAGACATATGAAGGCAATAAAAGAAACCAATAACAATTTAATTGGTATTTTTGATCCTAATGACTCAGTTGGAATTATTGATAGTTATTTTCCTGATGCTAAATATTTCCAGGAATTTGAGAGATTTGATAGGTTTGTTGATAAAATTCAAAGATATAGTAGTTCCAATATAGATTACATATCAATTTGTTCACCAAATTACTTGCATGACTCGCATATTCGTTTTTCGTTGAGAAGTGGCTCAGACACGATTTGTGAAAAACCTCTTGTTTTAAATCTTAGAAATTTAGATGGATTGTCAAAAATGGAAATGGAAACAAAACATAGAGTTTTCAATATTCTTCAATTAAGAGTTCATCCTTCAATAATAAAGCTTAAAAATGCGATTGATTTAAGCAAAAAAAAATCAAAATATGATGTCGATTTAACATACATAACTTCAAGGGGAGAATGGTACCTTCAAAGTTGGAAAGGAGATACAAAAAAATCAGGGGGCATTGCGACTAATATTGGCATACATTTTTTTGATATGTTACATTTTGTTTTTGGTAAGCTTCAACAAAACATTACACATTTATTAGAACCCAAAAAAGCATCAGGGTATCTTGAGTATGAGAAAGCCCGAGTGAGGTGGTACTTATCATTGAATAGAGATGATATTCCAAATAATGAAATTAATGAAGGTAAGACAACGTATCGCTCAATTACTGTTGATGGAAAAGAACTAGAGTTCTCTGGAGGTTTTACTGATCTTCATTTAAAGAGTTATCAGGAAGTTTTAAATGGAAATGGTTTTACTTTAGAGGATTCAAGGACAGCTATTAAGACAGTTTCAGAAATACGTGACGCAAAAATCATTCATTCAAAATCAGACCAACATCCCTTTATGAAGAGTTAACTATGAGTTTTTATCTGCATGAAAGTTCATATATAGATGATGGTGCAAAAATTGGAGATGGTTCTAAAATATGGCATTTTTCACATATTTCGGAAAAAGCAGTAATTGGAAAAAATGTTAGCATTGGTCAAAATGTTTTTGTTGGTAATAATGTTATCGTAGGAGACAATTGCAAAATTCAAAATAATGTGAGTTTATATGATGGAACCATTCTGGAAAAAGATGTTTTTTGTGGACCATCTTGTGTTTTTACGAACGTTATAAATCCACGCTCCTTAGTTGTTAGGAAAAACGAATACCAGAAAACAATTGTAAGAAATGGATCTTCTATTGGTGCAAATGCTACTATTGTATGTGGTAATGAATTAGGTCAAAATAGTTTCATAGCAGCAGGTGCAACGGTAACAAAAGATGTTCCAAATAATGCGCTTATTGCTGGTGTACCAGGAAAGATAATAGGATGGATGAGCGCATCTGGTTATAGACTAAATGATAATTTAGAATGTCCTGTGAGTAATGAAAAATATAAAAAAATTCATAATAATAAAATCAAATTAATTAAAGAATAATAATGCAATTTATAGATCTCTCTAAACAACAATCACTTATCAAAAATAAGATTAATTCAAGAATCCAAACAGTTCTTAAGCATGGACATTATATAATGGGTCCTGAGGTCTTTGAATTTGAAAAAAATCTGAAAGTTTTCACAGGGGTTAATGAGGTAATATCATGTGCAAATGGGACAGATGCTCTCACCTTAGTTTTAAAAGCCTGGAATGTTTCTAAGGGTGATGCTGTCTATATTCCATCTTTCACTTATGTTGCTTCCGCCGAGGCTGCTTGTATTTTGGGAGCAACACCAGTTTTTGTAGATGTTAATTATTCTACTTTCAATATGGACTATAAAAGCTTAGAAAAATCGATTGAAAACTCTAAAAAATTGAATTTGACTCCTAAGGCTATTATTCCAGTTGATTTATTTGGACAGCCTGCGGACTATAATAATATTATTAAAATTGCAAAAGAATATAAAATTAAAACCTTAATAGACTCTGCCCAAAGTTTTGGTGCCTCATATAATGGCAAAAGGGTAGGTTCTTTTGGTGATGCATGCATAACAAGTTTTTTTCCTGCTAAACCGTTAGGCTGCTATGGTGATGGTGGTGCTGTATTTACCAATGATCAAGAATTATCAGATATAATAAAATCTTTAAGGTTTCATGGAAAAGGCACTGATAAATATGATCATGTTAAGGTTGGTATGAACTCCAGATTAGACACAATCCAGTCAGCTATTTTACTAGAAAAACTAAAAATCTTTGAAGATGAAATTCAAAAAAGAAATGAAGTTGCTAAAATATATTCAAAATATTTAAAGCCAATTGTTGACATCCCAACAATCATTGAGGGTGTAGAAAGTGTATGGGCTCAATATACTATTAAACATCCTCAAAGGGATAGATTACAAAAGTTTCTTAAAAAAGAAAATATTCCAACAGCCATCTATTATCCAAAAGCACTTTCTAAACAGGAAGCATATAATTCATATAGAGTTTTTCATGAAAAAAAGATGGTTTCAGAAAAGCTTTCAAAATGTGTTTTAAGTTTACCTATGCATCCGTATTTAGAAAAAAATGACCAAGAAAGCATAATATCTGCAATAGAAAAATTTCATGTCTAAAAAAATTCTAACTGTATTAGGTGCTCGACCACAGTTTATAAAAGCTGCAACTGTAAGCAGGGAAATAAAAAATTACAATAAATCCAAATTAAATTATATTGAAGAAAAAATTATTCATACAGGCCAACATTTTGATAGAAATATGTCTGAGGTATTTTTTGACACACTACAAATACCTAAACCATATCTTAATCTTCACATTTCAAGTTTATCACATGGTGCAATGACAGGAAGAATGATTGAAAAGATCGAAGAAGTTTTAACTCAAGAAAAACCTAATTTATTGGTGGTGTATGGAGATACAAACTCTACACTTGCTGGTGCAATAGCAGCTTCAAAATTAAAAATTCCCGTTGCGCATATTGAAGCTGGATTAAGATCTTTTAATTTAGAAATGCCTGAAGAAATTAATAGAATTTTAACTGATAGAATATCAAATTTTTTATTTTGCCCATCTGATCTTGCAATTAAAAACTTAAAAAATGAGGGATACCCAAATCAATTATATAAAAATGAATTTCAAACTATAAAAAATTTTGGGGATGTTATGTATGATGCAGCTATCTTTTACAAAGCAAAAGCTGAAAAAAATAAGGTGCTTATTAAAAATGATCTTAAAAGTAAAGAATATATTTTGTGCACCATACATAGACAAGAAAATATAGAAAATGAAAGTAAGCTTTTTGAAATATTTCATGCATTAGCTGAAATTCAAAAAAAAGTGCAAATAGTTTTTCCAGTCCATCCAAGAACAAAAAATATAATTACTTCAAAAGAGTGGTTTCAAAAACTTAACTTGATTAAGTTTATAAATCCCCAGCCCTATTTAGAAATGCAAAAGCTAATAATGGATTCCCATTTAATTATTACAGACTCAGGAGGAATTCAGAAAGAAGCATACTTTCATCAAGTTCAATGTATTACTGTTAGAAAAGAGACTGAATGGATGGAGACTATAGATTTAGGTTGGAACTGTCTTGTTGAGGCTAATAAAGAAAAATTAGTAAATTTATTTAATAGAAGATTTAAAAAAATTCCATTTTCTAAAAAAATTTATGGGGACGGTAAATCTGCTAAATATATTTTGAATGAAATAATTAACAATATATAGTTATATATAAAAATTTAAGAAACTTATTATACTAATATGAATTAGGTAATGCAAAATTAACTTATTTAATAAAGAAC
>MDTG01418979.1_pt1 | contig 19329 bp, 19 predicted proteins | sample 811421 | NCBI WGS metagenome assembly MDTG01 (sample SAMN05326645, study PRJNA326480) | marine metagenome | isolation source: seawater | place: Pacific Ocean: South East | collected 2011
AATGACTCATGGGACAACCCCATCCTCCTACAGACGTCCCGGGGTGGGTCAGGGCCCGGAGCCATCGCGATGATGGCGCCCGTTACGCCCCGGGGCACAATATCCGCAGGCCTAAAGTTTGAGACTCAGGATGGAGGAACATGCTCCGACGCGGCCTTCTTGGCGGAACCTTCGATCGTGTGCACGAGGGGCATGCTCGATTAATCAATCAAGCATTGGAGTATTGCACTCATGTGGAGATATGGATTACCAGCGATGACATTGCAAAGACCAAAGATAAAAGATGCTGGGATTGGACTAGGCGACGCTCAGAGATTGAGATGATTATCAAATCAATATCAAGTGACAGAGTATCATTTCATGTGCTCCATGACTCCTTTGGTCCTGCAATTGAACATCCAGATGCGGATGCGATAATATGTACAAGTGAGACTCTCCCCGGCTGTGAGGAAATAAACAGAATTCGAATGGAGAACAAAATGAAATCTCTCGAAATCATTGTTGTAGAGCATGTCAGAGGGTCTGACGGCCGAGTGATATCAAGCTCGCGCATTCGTGGCGGGTCGACTGATCGGTCAGGAGAATTGTTCGTTCATGAATCAGATTTCAAAGGTCCAAGAATCCTCACCCCAGAGGTTGAGTCGATGCTGAAAACCCCTTATGGTACATTACACGAGGGCCCTGAAAACGATCATCGAGTAGCCTTAACCGAGGCTCTCAAATCAATTCACAATGATTCGAACATCGTTGCAGTTGGAGATGTAACCGTTCTAGGTCTACTCAGGCTTTCATGCATTCCTAACATCGCACTAATAGATGGAATGACGAAACGAAATAATTGGCCTGATGCAAAACTCATCGATCGCTCAAAATTCGACATAGTTTCCGCTGCTTATAATCCAGCAGGAAAATTAACCCCGCAATTATTTGAAACTTGCAGAAACGCTGTTAATTCACTCAAAAATCAACAAAAATCCTTGATTGTAGTCGATGGAGAAGAAGACCTTTCTCCAATAGTGCTTCACTTGCTGCTTCCTGTAGAATCAGTGATAATTTACGGACAACCAGGGAAAGGGGTTGTGACTCGTACAACCGATTTGGAAACTAAGGAAAACTGCAGGGCAATTCTCGAGTTGATGAGTATTGGAAACCAATGAGCAGAAATAATCCATTACTCGCTTAAAGCTTCAATGCCAAGGCCACTGGCAATCATGACTATGGATACTGAGTAAACTCCGGGATCTACCCACGTGGTGTTGATAGTAGACCAGATTACATAGAACACAATACCCCCTACTACCATCCAATTTGCCACAATAAGGGATAAATCACCTTCCGAACTCATCATTTGACGAGTTCTTCGTGTTATTGAGTTTAGGAATGAGCGCATTCCTGAGGAAGATTCTATGCCCCTTGCTCCGACTACAATCAGAATTGCTGAAAGAGCCAATGCAACAACATCACCAATGCCAATGGATATGGAAGAATGCGTCGAATAAGCTTCGGAGAGACTCGACCCATCGATGAATCCCAACCATTCGATTTTCTGCCCCGGGGCGAAAGCACCGAAGACTACGTTGATCAATGAAACAAAGGCAAGCCACGTCCCAATACAGAATGAAAGAACTGACAAGAATCGACTAGGCTTGGTTACTTCATCCTTCCAAGAACTCTGCGCCATCGCTCGCGGCACCTTGGCCCTCTGTTTAACCGTTACCGGGACTAATCATAATTTAGAGGGGCCTCTGAAGACGATATTTCCCCTTCGAAGCCTCTACAATTAGTGGTTCAGAGTCTCTCAATTCAGCCATGACGTCGAGAGATTCTGGGATCGCTGAGTTGATCTGTTTGCTCCTTCCACCACGACCTTTGCTGACATTCCTCGCGATTATGATGCCAAGACTGTCCAACTCGTTTAGAAGCGATGATATCCTACGAGGTGTGAGAGGTTCTATCATAATCCTCAGACATACTTCTGAATATGTTCTGAATATTTCTCCCGTAGAGATATTTCTGAGCCCATTGTCTTCATTCATACAGATCGAAAAGAGTAGTATTTTCTGTTGAAGAGGAAGGGTTCTCAGCACGGGCGTCAGTTGATCATGTTCAAGTTGACTTTGCGCAAGTCTGACATGTCCCTTATCAACCAAATCATGACCCATTTTTTGGGCTTTCTTAATTGCAATTCTGAGGAGATCAAGGGCTCTCCGCGCATCACCATGTTCTTGGGCAGCTAATGCAGAACACAACCCAACAACACCACCCTCGAGAACACCAGATCGAACTCCCCTGAGAACCCTATCTTCGAGAATGTCATTTATTTGATTTGCACCATAGGGATGGAAGACAAGATCAATCTGAGCAAGCCTCGACGCAACTTGAGGCGTCAGCATCTTTGTGAAGTAAAGATCGTTGCTGATACCGATTATACAGCACCTGGATGATTCCAGTTCTAGATTGAGATTCGTGAGATTGTAAATTATTGAATCTCCAACTTTTGAAACTAGATGATCAATCTCATCAAGGACTATCACATGAATCCCGCCTCTCCTGTCCATCCTTCTTCGAAACTCTTCGAGAACTCTGTCTGTCGGCCATCCAGTGAAAGGAATCTTCACATCCTCGTCCCTTTCTAGGCGATTTGCAAGTGCCTGGACGACTCGATATTTAGTGTCCACAGTTCTGCAGTTTATTGTGTAGGCTTTTACGGCGGTCCCATTGGCTCTTCCTTTGGCTTTAAGTTGCTTTAGCACAGTCTTGGTAACTATCGTTTTCCCCGAGCCTGGAACCCCATAAAGAAGCATATTTGAGGGAATGTGTCCCCTCAGGGCTTCAACTAGATTCTCTCCAAGAGCCCGAACTTCTTTTTCACGGTGAGGGAGCTTTTGAGGTTCGAAACCGTGCTCAAAAGCCCCACGATTCATGAAAAGAGAATCATTTTCGATAAGAGAATCGAAAATATTTTCACTCATTTTTTAACACCTTAATATCCAAACCTACAACTCATGGTTATCCTCGGTCGGGCCGAGGATGCTCAAATGCGCAGGACTCGACCGATGGACTCTTCGATAATAAACGTCCCCTAGAGTTCATTCAGTGAGGAACCAGTTTTCCCTCACAGTGTGGATATAAACGAACGCGTAAATTGGACCTGTTATCATTATTTTTCTAACAAAATAAAGCACCAATCAAATTAGGATTTAACCAGTGGGCCGAAACACAAAAACAGAATTGAAACCCGTGGAAAAAACCAATGATGAAAGGTGTCAAAAGAGAAGAGGAGACTCTTCACCCGTCACAAAACGATCTTCATGATTTCGAATAAAAATACTGCATTAATGTTATAAAAAATGTATATTAATTAACATAAAAAGACCCATCTTGATTTACTTGCAACCAGTCACCATCTTCCAGTTGACGTACTGATTCAGGAAGTTCGGCCATTCTGAAACCTGATTTTACACCCTTGGCAGATGCGTAATTGTGTGTGACTAACACCTTGATATCTGGATGCCTCTGAACAAATGAAACCACATCTGATGGACGATGATGATAGGGAAATTCTCCAATGTCCGGAACTCCCATTTCAAGAATCACCACATCTGCTCTGTAGGACCTTTTCTCAATCTCTTCACAAGGCCCTGAATCGCCACAATGTAGTAACCTGAAACCACTCTCGTGAATCAATTCATATCCATTAGGATCTGTCTCGGGAGTGTGGCACACTGGAAATCTCTCATATGTCCAACCTGTATCTTTTAGGCGTCCAGATTCTTCTGTTTTCCATTCTATTGAGTTCTTCAGAGAATCATCAAGACTGCCGGGGAAGGCCATGTTAGAAAGTTTGGAAAAAAAATCCTCTCCACCGGGCCTCAAGTATACTGTCAAATCACCGTCGCTGTTTGGATCTGTAATGTATTTCCTGTCCAGCAGAATAAATGGCATTCCAAATGTGTGATCGCCGTGCCAATGGGTTATGAGGATGTGACGGATACTGGATGTATCTATACCACGCCTCCTAAGTTGGGCTATGATAGTTGGGGGTGTGTCAATCAAGATGTTGTTATCAATCGAAAGACATGCATGGAGCCTACCGTCGGGAGCGAATGCATTGCCTGTACCGAGGAAGTCGATACGAGCCACAATGCATCCTGTGGGCCGTAGAACTTGACAACTTCGCTATTTCACGAAGATTAAACTCCGATTGTCTACAATGACTTGATTTATTGCCTATTGATGTCAGACATCAAGGATAATTTGGACTTTAATTCCATTGATTCATAAGTGAGTCTTCAGACCGAAATATGGGTTTTGACATGGCTGAGCCTAGGTCTATTCTGATACTGTACGGATCACAGTCAGGTAACTGTGAAGAACTGGCAAATCAAGCAGGGAAACTTTGCTCTCAAACAGGGCTAAATCCTACCGTCAAAGCAATGGATGAAATAGAAATCAATGAACTCCAAAATCAACAAAGAATCGTTGTTTGTTGCAGCACATGGGGAGATGGCGAGCAGCCTGACAATGCGGAAGACCTCTGGGAGTCGGCCAACAGCGGAACTATCGAGACATTGGAAGGGGTGAATTTCTCTGTCCTCGCACTTGGAGATACCTCGTATGATCTATTCTGCGAATCTGGAAAGCAGTGGGACAAGTGGTTCCAATCGAAAGGTGCAAATCGAGTCCATGAAAGAGTAGATTGCGACGTTGATTTTGAGGAACCCGCTGAAGCATGGATGGCTGCAGTGATACCCAAAATGGCAGCAATAGAAGATGTTTTGCTGGAAGCAACGGTGACGGCCGAGATTCAATCCGATGCGATCATCACAGAGACAGATGAGACTGAATTGATCGAGAACCAGAAACCGCAGTGGTCAGCGAAAAAACCCTACACCTCTAATCTAAACCACAACTACGTCCTAAATGGTGAAGGATCGGGAAAAGAGACCAGACACATAGTATTCAATTTGGGCTCATCTGAGTTGGAATACAAAGCAGGCGATGCTCTCGGTGTAATTCCAGTCTCCCCTCCTGAGCTTGTTGAAGATCTACTGCTAGCAGCAGGATTTGATGGATCTGAAATCGTGGATACCCACCTAGGCGAAATGGAACTGAGACAAGCTCTGACATCTGCCTATGAAATACACCGACTATCCAAGAAGTGGGTTCGAAATCTTGGCGACCGACTTGACACACCTGAAGAAATCAGCATCCGATTAGTTTCTAGGACCAGAACATCAATCACAGATGATGCCGTACTCATGGAATGGAATGGATCAGGTCTAGACGGGGATGTCCCCACAGGCTATCATGAAATTGGAACTGCTGCAGACCCCGCGCTAGATCTCTGGAATGGCATGGATAGCGACGACTCATTGCTTGAGGATTACATATGGTCAAGGGATTACATCGATGCATTCTCGGATTTTGGACACATAATATCTACGCCACAACAGCTTGTAGATGGAATGGACCGCCTCAAACCGAGACTGTATTCCATCGCGAGTAGTCCAGATTATGAGCCAGGCACGGTCCATTTAACAGTAGGAATCGTACGATATAATCATCATGAAAGGGATAGAACTGGATTAACCACCGGTTTCCTCGCAGATCGGTGTGAGGTATCAGAGACTGATATTGGAATATTTATGTCCCCTACCAGATCTTTCATTCTGCCACAAGATCTCAGTACTGACATAATTATGGTAGGCCCAGGAACAGGAATAGCGCCATTCAGAGCTTTCTTGCAACAGAGAGATATCGATGGAGCAACTGGAAGAAATTGGCTATTTTTCGGTGACTGGACAGAATCTGGGGAAAATTACTACAAGGAAGAAATGGACGATTGGAAAGAGCGAGGAATTTTGACCAAACACGACTTAGCTTGGTCCAGAGACGGCTCAGAGAAGGTATACGTACAGCATCTCATGAAAAAACATGGTGAAGAGATATGGGCATGGATAGACGGTGGCGCCTATTTCTATGTCTGCGGTGATAAGTCCAGAATGGCAAAAGACGTTCACAAGACGCTCATAGGTATTTGCGCTGAACATGGTGGTATGTCCGAAGAAGACGCTCATGATTTCGTCGAAAACCGAATGATGAGGACTGAGAAGAGATATCTCAGAGACGTATATTGAAGATTGACAACTTCAGATGAACTCAAACGTTGTTCGCCTCTCGTAGAGTCAATGGGATTCTCACGCGTTCTTATCGCAAATCGCGGCGAAATTGCATTAAGAATAATGAGGTCTCTTAGAACACTCGGCATTGGAGCTTCGATAATCCATGGAAGAGAGGATAGAACGAGCTTGCCTGTTCGCTGGTCCGATTCGGCAGTAAGGGTCTACCGCGATGATCCTCTTTCGAGCTATCTCGATGTTGAAGCAGTCGTGGATGCTGCAAAAAATGTAGGAGCCGATGCAGTTCATCCAGGGTATGGCTTCCTCGCAGAAAATCCCAATCTGGCCCGAAGGCTCGCTGAGGAAGGAATCACCTTCATTGGCCCCTCTCCGGAAATCCTCGAACTTCTTGGAGATAAGATACAGGCTCGCTCTGCGATGACTGCCGCAGGCCTCCCCGTAGCGAGGGGGTCAGAAGATCCGATAGAGAACTCTGAAAATGCAATGGCCCTAGCGACAGAGATTGGCTATCCAGTCATCATCAAAGCAGCTGCTGGAGGGGGCGGCATTGGGATGCAAATAGTGCGCAATGAAGATGAGTTTGACTCTGCATTCCGCCTATGTTCAAGCAGGGCTTCTTCGGCTTTTGGAGATGGTAGAGTCTTTGTTGAGAAATACATAGAGGAAGCACAGCATATCGAATTCCAAGTTCTTGGCGATGGGAAAGACGCAGTCCATTTTGGCGAGCGTTTCTGTTCCATACAGAGGCGACATCAGAAGATACTAGAAGAGGGACCATGGCTGGATAATGAGACTAGAGAAAGGATTGGATCCAAAGTCGTTGAAGGCGCTAAGGCAGTGGGGTACTGCGGTTTAGCGACATTCGAATTCCTGAGGGATGCCAAGGGAGAGTTCTATTTCTTGGAAGTTAATCCGAGAGTGCAGGTTGAGCATACGGTCACAGAGGCTCTGACAGGCTTCGACCTAGTATCGCTCGGAATCAGGGTTGCTGCAGGCGAATCCCTTCCAGTAGCCCAAGAAGAGATATTCTTGCGAGGCCATGCCATACAGGCCAGAATAAATGCCGAGAGACCTGAAGATTTCTCTCCCGCACCTGGAAGACTATGGGAGTGTATCCTTCCCTCAGGACCTGGCATAAGAGTCGATTCACATGCTTTCTCTGGATATTCCATGCCAACTTGTTTTGACTCTCTGCTTGCCAAGATTATAGCACACGGGAGTGACAGAAATGAGGCCATTGAGAGATTAGATGCAGCATTGATGGAAACTGTCCTAGATGGAGTGGAGACATTAATTCCATTACATAGGAAGATACTCAGAGAGCCTGATTTTGTAGACAGAGAAATTACGATTTCATATCTAGAGGATCATAATTTCAGGTGATAACATGGATCTTGTGATCGTCGGTAGCATTGGATATGACGACATACAAACACCCAGCGGAAAGGTTGGCAGCCTACTCGGCGGGTCAGCGGCATATTCGGGTCTTTCTGCAGCATTCCATGCTCGTGACATGGGCCTGCAAAGAGTAAGTGTTGGTCTGGTGTCAATCATTGGATCCGATTTTGACGAGATGTCACGCAAAAGAATCGTTGATGCGGGTTTGGATATCGAAGGCGTGAAACAATCAAATGGATTGACGTTCCGTTGGTCAGGTAGATATGAGGGTTCAATGGACCATGCCATTACTGTGTCGACTGAGGTAAATGTCCTCTCAAATTTCAAGCCAATTTTGCCAGAATCTTGGAAAGACCCTCCAATCTTGTTCTGTTCCTCTGCAAGTCCCACCACGCAGATTGCAGTTTTGGATGCCAACCAAGGCTCCAAAATTACAGCTCTGGACACTTTTCAACTCTGGATCGATTCAGAATTTCCTGGACTGAGCGAGGCTCTTCGGAAAGTCGATATCGCCATTTTTAATGAGGATGAGGTGAATGTCATTGGGGGCGGTCAGAACTTCATTGAATCGGGAAGGAAAATAATGACAGGCCAGAGTCTTGATGGAGGCGAATTAGCAGGCTCTGGGCCCCAGTGCCTGATTATCAAAAGGGGTAGTGCGGGATGCTTATGCATCCACAGGGACGGCCTCATAATTCTCCCAGCTTATCCCACCGATACGATTGTCGATCCTACTGGGTGTGGCGATGTTTTTGCTGGCGCGTTCTTAGCGCAACTAGTTCCCCACGGGGGGAACCTCTCAGATATCGAATCCATCCGTAGAGCGTTGATACATGCTACAGTGACTGCATCGTTCAATATTGAGTCATTCGGATCAGATTCGATTTCAACCTTGAAACGTGGAAAATATAGAGCGAGACTTGATCGTTATCGAAGAATGTCTGGTATTATCTGAGATATCGCACACCAGGTATCCCAACTTCTTCTCCGCCGTATGTGCTAGGTCTTAATTCGCTGAACCTAGGTAGGAAACCATCTTCCTCAAGAGGCGGAGTCTCGATCTCAAGCCTCTTTTTCATCACTATTTCTCGCAATGCATTTTGACCACTTGTTTCAGGATGGACACGCATTGAAGCTCTTCCCAAATCGACTTCGGTTTGATGTTGATGATCAGCACGAAGCCTCAGTTTTTGTGCAGATCGCAGTCTGGAGTCCTGATCAACGTCTGCGAGCTGATTCTGGTAACTCTTTCGTCCCTTACTCCTGTTTGGAATCGGGACCAGCATACGTTCAACCCAACTGCGATTGCGCGGCTTGTCAGAAGAAACGATTGAGGATATCCTACTAGGTCCGGTCCGAATACTCTTCATGGCTTTCTTCGCTCTGGCTTGCTTCACGATACCGGGACGGCATTCTTCCCTAACTGCAGCGTCTGTGGGATCAGGCAAGTCTTTTCTGCTGCTTGTCAATGACTCATATGATCTCGTTGCTCGACTCAGCATCATTGAACTCGAGGGAGGGGTCTCGTTAGTTGCCGGAGAAATCACGCTACTACCCCAACCAGTCATGGCAGCTGGTTCATTGGACACAGCATTCTCGACGGATTCTATGGCAGGTGCAGGATCATCGAACATTCCCCATTGCATCCCTACATCATCGCTCTGATCGCCAAATCCAAAACTTGCATCAAACGGAAGCGCAGATTCAACCACGGAGGAGGGAGCTTGTGCCGGGAAGCTTGCAGGAGCAACCTCCAAACTGGTTTCTGAGTTTGGGCGGCTCATAGTGGATATCGGAGCCGGTACTGAAGACGAGTTCCCGATGAGCGGACGTTTCGTTTGAATATGTACTCCATCGGGCATAGAATTTACAACGCGCCCCTCCTCTTCGTATATCCTTGATTTTCTGATATCTCGACGAGCATCACTGATTGTATCCCCGTGCATGACCCTGTTGAGCATCTGGTAGAGATACAGAAGATCACTTTGCGAACCAGATATGAGGTGACGCATTCCATTGGAATGATCAATAGCCAAAACTGGTAGTCTGAATGCTGTGTAAACCCCGACTGATATCATACCCACTGCAACAGCGATATACGAGTAAGGTGTGACGAGTATTCTAAATGCTGAGAAAATAAATGCAAACCCAAGTAGTAGCCAAGTGCTGGAGAATTTTTGAATATCCGTCTGCCTGAGAACGTCAATTGATCCGAGATCTATTGCAGTTCCCATGCCTCTGGGGTCCTCAAATCGCAGCTTGCGCTGATCGAGCACGGCTCTGAAGTGTCTTGATAGCCCGACCAGAGATAGATCGTCGAACCATTCCGACTCACTATTCTCCGCTCGAGCCCTTGGCCCGGCTGAGTACATCCCGGGGGTGCATCAGAACTTTCACAATTTATACTCTTAGGCTGGAAACGGTATCTTAGGCCCCTACAGGAGCAAAAAGCATCAGGCCGGATGAATATCTGTTATCGATCCAATAATCCTCATCGGCCCCGCATCTAGCTGCACCAGAAGTGGCGGTTTTTTCGAGGACGTCCTCACATCTATGGGTCTGTCCCATACAATCACCATATTCGCACCGTTCACAGATTCTATTCTTCCAACGATGAATTGCAGATCGCACGACATGTGAACTATATCTCCATTTTTTAGAACATTTTTTTGAAATACTGACATATCGACTTTAACTTCACTTTTTTCCATTCGAGTCAAAATTTTCGATCCAACACTTACGATTTGACTGCCCTTGTCAAGAATATTGTCTTGAACCCCTCTAAGAGCCACACCCACACGATCGCCTGTCACTGCAAAGTCAACATCATCATCCATTACCTGCAGGGAGCGCACCACCCCTACATGCCCCCCCGGGAAAATTTCAACAGAATCATGTTTTCGAATCATACCAGAACGAACGTATCCTATTCCAACTAATCCAATACCCTTTACGATAAAGTGTTGATCAATCGAGACAAGAAAATCCTCCGCCTCAGCATCATCCCTGACCCTGCTCAGAAGCTCTGATCTAATGTCATGCGGGTCTGGCAAGGAATCATGTATTTTCCATGAATTAAGCCCCGCCTGATCGCGAATTAAAGATAGCTTATCGGGATCAATCCAATCACCCTCTTGTGGATTGATGATGATATGCCCATTCTTCAGTTTGGATGAGGAATATGCCACCATCGCCTCTCCAACTGCCGCGTTGATTTCCCTGACCTCTATTATTCCAGAATCAGCGACATTTAGTGCTGACAGCAGCGGTCGAAGACTTTCCGGATGCTTAAGAGGCCTAATCATTGAAAGAACTCTTCTTTCTGTCCCTTCTCCTTCTTTGTAGATGTAGGACTCTACATCTCTTGAATCAGAAATCTTACCCAGACTTCTCAGTAGGCTCTCAGTGGCAAGTACGGCCACGTTCAGGACAGGCATGAATCATTGACCTCTGGTGAATACTTCAACTCGAATCAAGAATCTCCGTCCCTCATGCCGTCTCTTGCTTGCTTTGCCATGCGGTGCAGGCGACTCTCTTCTTCTCCATTCGGTGTGAATTGGGGCACTGCCGTAGGTTTCATCGAACCGTCGACTGCAACCATGAAGAAGAACCCAGAACAAATCTCTTCAGGATTCCACACCTTTCGAGAAAGTCTGCAAGATGTAACGTGTATGCCAATGGTTCTGGGGGAAGTCCAAACAACTCTTGCGACAGTTCTGATTATATCGCCCTGAAATGCGGGCCTCTTGAATTTCAGAGCATCAACAGATATGGTAACTACATCTTCACTGCAAAATTTGCTTGCAGCCATGCCTGCGGCAGTGTCCATGATAGACATCAATCGACCACCAAATAGTGTATTTCGTGCATTAGTATCGCCAGGAAATACCTCATTCAGTTGAATGACTGGGTTAGACCTCTCGCTCTCATCCATGTATGAACCACGCCGGATGCTCCGCTCTCTTGAATCCACCCCGCATAATGTGCCAAAAGAAACAGATTTGACCGTGGTGTTGATTTCACCCCCTGCTTAGTGGGGCTTGTGAACCGAGCACACCTTGCATGGGAACCAGTTCATCTGGCCGACCCGGATGGCGGCAATTACATCCTCTGGCCCCATCTCCCGTGCATCGAATCTCCTAAAGAATTACGACCCACGGGCGATTGGACCGCAATAGCAATACTAGCATCTTCGGAGGATATTTGGAGATGGAAACAAGAGTTTTCAGAAGATCAAAAAAATCCAGGTGCACATCTTGCTGCAGCTATGGCTTCAGGGACCTCTCTGGGGCGTTATTTGGCAGATATCACGACTCTTGGTCTGAAGAGGGTGGCAATTCCAGACCCTGAACCAATGAGACTTGTGGATTCATACCCTTCGTCCATGATATTTCCACTAGAGCCCCCAAGTGATGATTCAAAGTGGGCAGATATGATGGTGGAGCATGCCGATCAGGCTTCCAAGGCTTCTAACTTGATCTCCCTTCTAGGTACTGGGAGAAGATGGAGAAAGGTCAGATCGGAAGTTATACCCAAAATAGCCGCGCACGCGCATGTAGACCCTGAAATGGGCGCAGCAGCAGCATCCGCGGCAGCATGGTGGAAAGAAGAACAGCGTACATGGAAGAATGAGTTAGGCCTCAAGAGGGACATCCGACAGATGTCCAGACTCAGGGGTGCATTGGCCCAGATTAGATCTGATGATCAGACTAGCACTATCTTAGTTCCAATACATCAGTCAAGGCTGCAGCGAATCTCGGAGGTGCTTTCTATGTGGCCCGATGTGGAGAGAATGGGCGGGGGGTATCTGAATGAGTAATGTTACCGATCGACTTGAGGTGACTTTAGAAGATCAAACTTTCAGATTTACTCCAAGAGACGTGGTATCGCGGGCAGAAGCACTTTCACTAAAAGGGGCCTCCCAGGTGGGGGAAGAAGTCGTCGTAGAGCGCTCTAAACCAAGGGCCACATTGGTATTCGAACAATCGGGGGAAATACTAGTCCATGGCATAGCTAGACCGGAGGTTGCGAAACTTGTAGCAAGGGAAGCATTACTGCGTCTGGGGTATCAGGAAGAAGGGCTTACGATGACAGCCGGCCCCATACTTCTCGGGTTTAAAACCGGCAGATCCATCATCTCCAGCGTAGCAACAAGCCGTCTGAATGAGGCATCTATGAACAATGAATTGGGTGCAATAGAAATCGCTGCCTCTAGATTCGGAGGTACGATCATTCTCTTTCCGAGTGGACGGGGATTTGCATTCGGAATGAATTCCAGGAAGATTGGCGAATTGGCAATAAATACATATTTGGAGATTCTCGGAGAAGAAGGAGCGCTCGCGTGATACCGCCTGCCACAGAATGGTCCTGGCAGGGCCCAGTTGTCGACCATCATATTCATTTGGACAAATCAGGCCATGGAGTCGAGGCAGCTAAGGCATTCAAGGCATCTGGGGGAACCTCGATATTATTGGTTCACAAGCCTGATTTTTCCTCTTTGCCTCTCGATGGAGATGGATACAGGGCCGCTTATTCATCAACATTAGAAATGGCTGATTACGTCCGTAAAATGGTCGACATAGACGTAGGAGTCATACTCGGTCCACATCCCGTAGCATGGGATCATCAAGCAGATGAGATAGGCATCAAAGCAGCATCAGAGATTCACCTTGAGGCGGTTTCGATCGCTCTTGAACATGTGAATGAGCGTGATGCTGTAGGCCTCGGGGAGGTTGGAAGACCACACTATGCTGTTTCAGAAGAGAGGTGGTCACATGCAAATGACCTGTTACTCGATGTTATGAAAATGGCAAAAGAGGACGGATCAGCCGTTCAATTGCACGTAGAGGACAATGCTGAAGAAACATGCAGAAGCATCGACGAGATAAGATCAAAATCGGGTTTGGACAGAAAAAAGACGGTTCGTCATTATGCTCCAGCCAATCTTTCTGACACATTTAGATCAAAACTCCCATGTACGGTCAGCGTGGGCCGCGGAAGCATCGCCCAGATTATCGATTCGTGGAACGATGGGGCAGCCTATTGGGGCATGGAAACTGACTACCTCGATGATCCTCGTCGCCCCGGTGCAGTGTTGGGCCCTCGCACAGTCCCGCGGAGAACCAAGGAATTTTGCGATGAGTGGATTAGATTGGGCAAAAAGAAACAGACTCTTGATGAACTCCTTCACAGGGTAAATCGCGATTGGATTGAGTCAGTCTATGATTGGTCCCCGGACTGAAATAAACGGAATATGCTTATTCTGGGCATGAATGCAAGAACCCCGCCAATACAGAAGAGAATGAGAAAAGAGAGACCAATTAACCAGTCCGGTCGGTCCACGTTCAACCCTAGTGCTTCGGTCGCCAGAACAAACAATGGAGCGTTCACGGGTAGGAAAAAAACCATCATCGCGATGCCAATCTTGCGTCTCCACATCATGCTTCTCAACCCTCCAAGATGTCGTGAGGTGCATAACGACGACGGATACACACGACCGAATCGATTTAGTGGAGCATAGTCCCCGTTGGGGTCAGAGCGCCTGTAGTGAAGTCTGGTTATCACCTGAGGTTTCCAACCTCATATCCTGGGTTCGAATCCCGGCGGGCGCACCACCTTAGAACTCGTACTGAAGACTACATACCCCTTATGGACACGGGAGGGTATGGCGGGGTCTGAGAAGGAGTCTGAAGACCGCATTAGCGGGGCTCGAAAGGGAATCAGTCTTGATAACTCTGATCTTGGGGAAGAGAGGCAAGTAATCGGTCGGAAAATATGGAGAATATTCCCCTATGTGACGAGATACTGGAAACTGGCTCTGGGGGGGCTTGTTGCGAATGCTGGTGCTCGAGCTTCCGACTTGCTGCCATTTCTAACAATAGGCTGGGCCGCAGATTTCTATGCTAATGGCACATTCAACCCGTCGTGGTTGGAGAATTACATAGGGGACTCTCCTTATCTTGGATTTGGAATCATAATTTTCCTTTGCTTCGCACTTTTAGCCATTTTTCAAGGCACGAGTAACTTTCTTTGGCAAGCAACATCATACAATTCTCAACATGATATTAGGATGGATGCTGCGCGATCACTCATCAATATGGAAGCCTCCTATTTCGAAGATAGACAAACAGGCAACCTCATGTCGGTTCTCTCAGCTGATATTTCCCTCCTAGAAGATGTGATATCTGACTCTAGTACCAGCATAGTCAGGATAACAATTACATTCGCTATGGCGGCAATATTGCTCTCTTTCATGTCGATTAAACTGACATTGATGTTGTTCAGTCCCTTGGTTTTAATCATTCCAATGGTCATCTGGTTTGCCACAAGGGTTCAGCGTAGATATAGAAATCAACGTGAAAGCACAGGCAGCATAGTTTCAATTCTTGAGAATGTACTTGGAGGAATTACTGTAATGCAAGCCTACAACGCTCAAGACTTCGAGAAATTCCGAGTAAACAATGAATCCGGAAGATATCGTGATCAGGCCATTTCAGCATCATTCATTCGCAACCGATTCATTCCAGGCATATACCTCGTAGCTGGTATCGCCTTTGGGCTGATAGTAACTGCAGGTGGATGGGTCCTTGAAAGTGGTGAGATCACAATCGGAGAATATGTCACCTTTTTGCTAATCAGCACACGTATGACCTTCCCTTTGTTCATCCTTGGAGCGCTTCTCAATCAGATTCAGCGTGGGGAAGCTGCCGCGAGACGAGTCTTCGCAATAATTGATCTTGAGCCTTCCATAGTGGACCATCCTGACGCAGTTCCTTTGAAAGATCCAATCAAATCTATTACGTTCGAAGATGTAACGTTTGAGTACCCCTCTTCAGGTGCAAACGTACTGAATGGAATATCTTTCAAGGCCACACCCGGAGATTTCATCGGGATAATGGGCCATACTGGGGCTGGGAAAAGTACAATTCTGAAACTCATTGAAAGGTTCTACGAGCCTCAGTCTGGTAGGATATTGGTGAACGGGGTGGATATCAATAACTTGGAAATTGACTCCATCAGGGCACGCATCGGATTCGTATCCCAAGATCCATTCTTGTTCTTCGGAACAATAAGGGACAATATTGCTTATGCCAGGGAAGCCTCAGATGAAGACATAGAAGACGCATTGCATGCTGCCGGTGCTAAAGAATTCGTAATGAACTTGCCAGAGGGTATCGACACGGAGGTCGGCGATAGAGGCGTGAAACTTTCTGGTGGCCAGAAAGCGAGGATAAGCTTAGCAAGAGCACTGCTTACAAAACCCGATCTGTTGGTCCTCGACGAGGCAAGTGCTGCACTTGACGCAGAAACAGAACAAAGGATACAGAATTCATTATTCTCCTCTGTTGATGCGGATAGGATGACTATAGCAGTTGCTCATAGACTAGCCACGATTAGGAATGCCGATGAAATCCTTGCCATGGTTGATGGCGTGATTGTAGAACGAGGTCGTCATGAAGCGCTCATCGAGGCGGACAACGTGTATGCCTCCCAATGGAGAATACAGACCGGTGAGCTAGAATCAGAGGTCAGTTGAGTATGCAGGGTCTAGATTGGACTCAAGTAGACCCAGGATCAGCAATGTTAGGATCTAATGACCGCTCTGTGCTAAGAGGAGGAACAGGCCCGCGTCATCAGGTAAAAATATCAAAATCATTTGAAATTACCAAGCTGCCTGTACCCCCTGACATTGCAGCGAAGATGATAGAATCCGGAGAAGCCGAAATAGCATCCGAGTCGGAATGGGCTGTTTCCAAAGCACAGGGCCTCATAACTGCTGAACTAGGAACGATAGAGACTCTGGCTGATTCAGTCAGCAATTATTGGGGAAAACCATGCGATGGTAGACCATACATCGAAAATGGTGAATTACGAACCCGTCGAGTAAGAGTCTGGTCTGAAGGGGGCGTCTTGGAATCGACGAGGCCTATCGAGACAGCTGAATCTCACCCCTCGCGTTTAGTTCGAAGAGGATCGAAGTATTCTGGAACGCCGATACGACTTCCAGGAACGGGAGACGCTGCGAGAATTCTGAAGCAAGAGGCCGTGATATGTCTTGTAACGGGAATTCTGCCCTCATTTACATGGGCGCTCTTCAATGCCTCTCCCGGTTACATTGCTGAAGGATGGTTAAATTTGCTAATGGGCGGAGTATTTTTTGGATTATCCACTGCTATAATCTGGCGTCCAAAGACACCAATGTACATTCAGACAGAGTCCGGCTGGAAACTCGAGTAATCACTCACTCGTTTGTCACCCTGGGAGCTAGAAGGAAAGTCCATTTTGCCCCTCCGCCGTTACTTACCCAATCTACCTTTAGTGGATACGATGCCTTGAATTTAATTTCAAGAGATTCAGTAACTCCCGGGTTTATTTTTCTGGCTAACTCATTAGGAAATCTGATCGAATATGTAGATGTTGAAGGCTGTTTCACTGTTAGTTCCCCCAACTCTCCAGCCTCGAACTTTGTCTCGACAGATTCCCCAGTCGGTTCACCTGAACGAACCGCGAAATGGCTAGCATCAACAGAAAGGTCAACTAGGTCTCCACCCAACTTTGCAGCTCTGAAAGATCGAATGAATTTGTCTGTAGGGATAACCACTTTCATACCATCGAAATCAAGACTCGGAAGCTTGACTTCTTCTATCATCGAAGTATCAAGTCCCCTGATCGTTCTTCTCACCTCGCTAACATGGACGATCATTGAACTTGTCGTCTCATCGTAATCCAGTTCAATCAAATCGTTCGGCCCAGCCAATGCAAGAACTTCCCCCAACTTACGAAGATCCATTCCGACATCAATTGGATCCACCTCGTAAGTTTCGAAACACTCGTCTGAGACCATCATTTCAAGCATTGCAACATGACTCACATCAACCGAAGAGCAAGCCAAGCCCTTCTCCCCCCAACGAAATTTCGCTTCTTCATTGTCCAGAATTGAAAGTAGGTCTACGATTTCCCTCATGACCTGCTGCTTGGCAGTTACCCTTAGCATGCGCTCACTCCTCAAAAAAATGGTTCCCGGAGGTTATTCATCCTTCCCAGAGCCTGACATTCTTTCACTGATACTCTCTGAATCGATGACCACACCCCTCACAGGTGCATATTTTGGTCTCTGGCTCATCGCTAGATCTCGTCTGTTGTAGCTCGACGAAGATACGATCCTCGTCGCATTTCGGACACCGATAGTCACCCACACGAAGAGTCCCTCTTGCTATGTCGGGAGCCTGAACTTCAGTCAGATGTTTTAGGTCAGTTGATTGAGTTGATGATTTGGTATTTGTAAGATCTATTTCCTTCCCATCGGATCCTATTACGATGCTCCCAGAACCGTCCTTTCCACCTACTGGGCCTTCATATCCGCATTTGTAATTTGTACACCTTATATTTCCACTGGGATCAACAAAACTTAGTGTGCCGCATTCAGGACAAAACATACTACCACCGCTGTAGACTGTCGATAGTCAACGACATAGTTTTTTGAATGCTCCCATTGAAAGAGCCTGATACAGTACTCTCTGAAGGGAACTTAGCATACTCTGAGTTCTCCCACACCGTTGAAGTCAGACCTCCTCCACGCGTGGCCATGCGCATCATCTACGATTGGAGGCTTGCTAGAGTCATCGATGAAGATTTCAATATCTTAGATGAAGCTGTTTGGACGGCATCAAGGTCTTCATCTAAGGTTGCTAATCGTCTAGGGGATCTGCAACGCGGAAGGATGACTCAAGAAACAAGAGCCCTTTCCGAGCGATTCCCTGATGCTCGATTAGACCCATTCGGACATCTCGATATTTCCGATTGGCCAGAAGTAACCCTCGAGGAAGAGCAGATGGTTGCTAGCGCCGCTACTATCCTCGCACGCCGAGGTGTCGCGATGTCTGCCGGCGATCCAGACAGAAGGTTAGATATGCTGGTTTCTTCTCAAACTGAGCTTCGATCTGCTTGGACAACTATCGAGTCAAGATGCATTGAATGGGCAGGATTGTTACTCCCTAATCTTGATCTCGATGCTAAGAGAGATTTGATCCCATCCGCGATTGCAAGTTCCGAATCTCTGCAAGTTGCAGCAAGCGATTTGGGGACTGACCCTCCCCCTCACCCTCCAGGGGCAGAGGAATGGTGCGCAATGAAGGAATCAGCAGAAAGGTGCATTGGTATAGCCAAGAGCCTCGAATTAAGCGAACAAGCGATACGATCCCTAGCGGCGAACTATCTACCAACTCTGTCCAAACTCGTCGGCCCTCTCGGAGCCGCCAAATTATGTGTTTTAGCAGGTGGAAGAGAGAGACTTGCAAGAATGCCTTCAGGTTCTATTCAAGTTCTCGGCGCACATGCTGCTATGGCGGCACATCGCCGAGGAGCACCGCCTCCAAAGCACGGCTCTGTGATTTTCTCAATGCCCCAAGTGAGTCGATCACCTAGGTGGGTTCGCGGGAAGATAGCCAGGTTCCTGGCCGGTAAGGCCAGTATAGCATCTCGAATCGACCACTTCGATGGGACTCCGTGGTCTGATGATGAAATCGCAGAGATTCATAAGAAATCCGAGGAGATCCGTTCTAGATTCCCTTCGCCCCCTCGAAGAAAGTGAGGTTATTTGATGCCTCGATCACAATCCATAGGGTGGGGAATACGCCGGGAAGGCGGCTCATTGTGGACAAGGAATGCGGTACGTGGTGTCTCAGTAGCAGGTGAAAGACGAAAGAGAGATGGAAGAAATGAATGGAGGAGATGGGACGCTCGTAGATCTAAGGTTGCAGCAACTTTACTCCGTTGCACATCAAACCCC
>MDTG01306362.1_pt1 | contig 19326 bp, 20 predicted proteins | sample 811421 | NCBI WGS metagenome assembly MDTG01 (sample SAMN05326645, study PRJNA326480) | marine metagenome | isolation source: seawater | place: Pacific Ocean: South East | collected 2011
GTAGGCCAAAAAAGGAAGAGAAATGATATTAAGAGTGAATTATGATAATTTGCATAAATAGAAAAAAATCTTGATATCATGTAAAATGACATCAAAGTGTAAAAAAATTTTACTAAACTAATATAAATAAAATTCTCAATAGATATTAAATAATAAAATATACAATGCGTGTAGTACAGAACTGGTATATTTATATATGTACCAAATGGTAAATATTTAGAAAAATATTTTTCGTTTTTGATATTGCTAAATTCACTAAAATCATCTGAAAAAAATCCAGTTGAGAATACTAATAAAAATATAGTTAAACTGAACAACAAAAACAAAATTTTATTTTGTTTGTTATTTTCTAAAAATTTATCTTTAAGACTCATTTATCATTCATAATAAATTTAGATAACAGTATCTGACCTGCGGCTACAAAAATTGCTGAATAATGAAAAGCTCCAAGTAAAAAGATTACTGTAGATAAATAGTTTTTTTTTGAACCATTGCTAAAAAAAAAAATAATTAAAAAAAAGATAATAAAACCAAATATTCCATGAGCATAAAACAAGTTTTGCCAACCAAAATCACCTCCGTTTAATGGAACGTTGCTTGACACTGTATATCCAAATATATTTTCAAAATTATAACTCATGAAACTCATATTATTAGTAGCTTCAGCATTGTTCATAAATGAAAATTTGTCTTTTAATACAATTATATAATAGTCGATTGATAATTTTTGATTTAATGAATTTAAAAATAAATAGCAAAATATAATGAAAATTGATGTTAATGATATCAAATTAAAAAGTTTAAATCTTAAATTATTTCTCAAACTATTAAAATTATTTAAAATTAATCCAGTTAAATATAATATAAATCCAGTACCTGACATGCTTAATATAATTGAAGTTGAATAAAATAAAAATATTGAATCTTTATATTTTATATTTTCTTTTTGAATACCATAATACCATGCAACTATGATTGTTGAAGTGACTGATGAATTCCCTCCACCACCAAGTGGTCTATTATAATTTAAAGGTCCAATTTGAATAGTAGAACTTTTATACACTGAACCATAAACTAGCTCAGGAGTTAAAAATAGATTAATCAATATTGTTTCAAAGATTATTATGAGTAAAAATGACAAAAATAATTTATGGGATGATAGACAGTAACATAAATATAATTTTACATCTTTAATTTTAAATATTATTAAAAAAAGTAATATTCCATAAAACCATTTTAAATTTGATAGTGTAGATGTGATACTTGTAGAGTTTATTAATAATATGGTTAAATAAATGACAAAAACACTAATTATCAAAATTTGATTTATTGTAAATTTAATTTGAGAAAAATAGATGCAAATGATTATAAGTGCAAAAAAGAAAACTGGTATTGATGTATTCAAATAACCTGCAAAAAATGAGCTTAATAAAATTAAAATAAGAAATAACCTATTTAAGGAATTTATATTATAAGTTGCATCTTTCTTATTACTCATTTATTTTTTAAATCCATTTAGTCCAATCCCACTCTCCATTTATCTTTGAAACAAATTGATCTAAATTATCATGAGATAATATTGCTGTCCGCCGCAACTCTAGCATATCTAATTTTATTGTATTAACTCCAGGTCTACTTGAGCTAGCAGAAATAAAACCATTTTTTTTTACTACATCTTTAATTGTATTATTAACTGCACCATGTGGATAAGACATATATTTTACTTCATCACCTAAAGTATCTTCAAGCCACAATTTACTAGAAGAAACTTCTTTTATTATATTATCTAAATTTAACTTTGTTAATGGCTTATGAGAATAGCCATGAGCACCGATTGTACAAATATTTAATTTAGATAATTCTTTCAATTCAGAAATTGAGAGATATTCGTTTTTTTGAACAATGAGTTTCGGGGGAACAAATACTGTGAATGGTATATTGAATTTACACAAAATAGGTGTTGCCTTATATAAAATGTCTGCAAATCCATCATCAAAAGTTATAGAAATTGAGTTTTTTTTTGATGTAAAATTTTTTATGCTTGTTATGTCGCGAATATGATTTCTGTGAAGATACTTCATCTGATTTTCAAATAAGTCAATATCTAAGGAGTAAATTCCATAAATATCATTTTTAACTTTAGTGCCGATAGAATGGTACATTAATATCCTTTTTCCCTTAAAATTAAATATTTTTCCAAAAGAAGTAGATATTAATTTTTTTAGTCTATGTTTTGTCTTATAATTCATGTTAACCAAATATTTGCTAAAAATTCAACCCACCTGTTATAGGTAAGTTTGTTCCAGTAATAAAAGATGATTTATCAGACATCAAAAACTGTATAGCAGGAATAATATCTTTTATTTCTACACTCCTTCCAAATGGTACTTTTTGACTATTTAATTGTAAAATTTTTTCAGGTATTTTATTTAAAAATTTTGTATCCATCATTCCTGGAGATATAGAATTAATATTTATCTTATATTTTGAATATTCCACAGCCAAAGATCTTAATAACCCAAGGAGAGCATATTTTGATGTTACGTAAGGAGACATGTGCCCTGGCGGCTGACCTATAGTAACACTTGATAAAATTGCTAATATCTTCCCATAATTATTTTTTTTCATTATTGGCAAAACATGTTTTAAAATTATAAAAAATGACCTTATTTGAATATTAAAACTTTTTTCATAATCTATCCAATTTAAATCTGAAAATGAGCTCATTGTTAATGGATTAGAGGCAATATGAATTATTTTATTAGGAATAAGTTTTTTTTTAGATATATTTTTTATAAATTTTACAACATTGTCTTCATTTGATAAATCAAGTTTAAACTTAATGATTTTTCCTTTTAAGTTTTTTTTAATCTTTAATTCATTTTTATTATATGTTGCTAATAAAATATTTTTATCACTTAAAAAACTTTTTATCACTTCCTTTCCAATATCAGAAGATGATCCAGTGATTAGAATAATATTTTTATTCATTTGTACTAACTTTAATATTTGCTCTTGATACTAAATTATTATCATCTCTAGTAATTCTAGATTTTATATTAATAATTCTAAATCTTTTATCTAATTCTATAATTTTTCCTTCTATAAAAAGTTTGTCACTAACATATACTGGTTTCAAGAAATCTATATTAATAGTATTTAAAAGAGCAAATTTTCCTGGTAAATGAACACCAATTAATTTTGAATAAAAAGAAGATACCAAAAGTCCAAAGACAACCTTATCTCTATAATTATTTTTGGTGGCAAATTTTTTATCAGAATGCAATGGATTTAGGTCTCCACTAATGTCCCTGAAATTTTTAACCATAGACTCTGTAATGGTAACTTCAAATTTTTCTATTTGATTAAGTCTTAAATCATCAAACTTATATTCATTCATATATTAATTTAGATACTTACCATTAAATAAACTAATTAAATTTTTTTTTTAAAATTAAATCAATTGTATCCCCAACATCATTTTGTTTTTCAAGTTCATCGAGAGTAAAAGAAATTTTGAATTCCTTTTCAATTGCTACAATCAAATTCATGTGCGTGAGCGAGTCCCACTCATCTATATTATTTGCACTTAATTTTCTGCTAAAAGTAAAATCGTTTTTAGAAAATACACGTTTAAATATGGGTTTTAATTTCTTAACTATTTCATCTTCATTCATAACTTATCATAATCATTTTTTTTAAAAAAACTAAATCTTCATTTACCTCTAATGCCCATTCAGAAGAATTCTCAGTTTTTTTTATTTCTTTAAATCCTAATTCTTTGTAAAGATCTTTGACAATAAAATTTCTATCACTTTTTTTGTAAAAACCTCTTATTTTTTTAATACCTAATTTTTTACAAAGACAAAAGAACTTGTAAAATATTGTATATTCTAATGTCCTTTTAAATACCCTGCAACTCATTACCCACACATTTATATCAATCTCATTATCATCATTTATTTTGCCATAAATTGCTGAGACTATCCCATGATCTAAAAATTTATCAGTTAAAGATGCTGTTAAAGCTAAAATATTGTTTCCAGATATATTAGTAAAATTTATTTTTTCTAATGTAAGGTTAAACTGATTAGTCTTATTGGTTAGTTGCACAAATCTATTTTTTGAAAAGTTGTCAACTTTTTTAATTTCTGTTTTCATTTCTAATGATTTTAAATATTCATTATAATTACTAAAGTTTTCTTTAGTTTTGCTTGACTCAATAGAGGCTCTTATTGAATCAGGTCTTTTTAAATCTTCAGACGTGATATTAATTAACTCAAAAAAATTATTTCTATCAATTATTTTTTTATAATTTTCAATATTATCACCAATATCAGGAACTTTTATATTGCTATTCTTGGTTACCTCGTCTCGCTCCATCTGATTATCATCTACAAAAACCGCTGCTGACTCTGATATATTAATTTTTTTTATAATCTCTTTTATATTTGATGATTTAGCATTCCAATTTGCAACAAACGCTGAAAAATCATCTATTTTTAAAATTGAATTAGGGTGACCAAATCCTAATCTTGCTATCTTATCTTCATTTTTACTTACAACTGCCAGTATAATCCCACGATTTTTTAATTCTAAAATATAATTTTGAAAATCTAAATACGCGTCACCAATTGGATGATCTCTATTTAATTTAATATTTTCAACCCCATCATCTCCTATTACGCCTCCCCAAAGAGTATTATCTAAATCAACTACTAAACATTTATAACTTAGACCTTCTAACGCTAAGATTAATTTTGATACACCGTAAGCTACGTCAATGCTTGAACTAAGTGATGGCGAATTTCTGTATTTATACCAATCACGTTCATTTTGCCATTTATCTGAACCATTAAGAAAAGATAAGTAATTTATATCAAATAAGTTAAACCAGTCATTTTGGCGATCGTAATTACTAAATTTTCTATTTAATTCATTAAGAAAATATATTTTTCCGTGAATATCTATTGAATCTTTATTTGCTAAAATCCTGTAATCAGGATAATCAAAATTATTTTGAATAACTATGCAAGAAAAATTTTCTTTTGCATGTTCCCAAATTCTTTTATAGAAACTAAATTCACTATCAATCAAAAAATCTATTTCTTCATGTGTATGCTTCATAAGAGGAAATTTCTTGATATTTCGCCATGAAGTATGTATCCAAATAATGTCTGGATCAAACTCTTTTAATTTGCCGACATTATACACAACTTCCTCATAATATAATTGAAATTGACCTTCATAAAATTCTGAAGAAATATTATTATTTAGTAAAAATAAATTGAGTAAATCTTTAAGATGAGATGTTGTTGATCCCCCAAGTATAGCAATTTTCTTAACTTTACTTTTATGATTAATTTTTGAAAATTCCTCCTTTATTAAATTTAGATTTTTAAATAATTCACCATCATCAAAAGGTGGTGATAATAATTTTTTTAATTCAAATTTCATTATTTCAATTCCAAATTATAAATCCTTTTTCACCAAATGATCCACTTGGTTCTATATTGTTAACATTAATCTTTTCACTTTTTATTAAACATTTTGATTTGGAAAGTAAATTAAATTTGATAAATGATCCATGTAAAAAGCTTTTAACATTAGAATTACAAAGTATGATATAATCTAAGCTATAATTTTTTTTGTGAGCTAGTTTAATTGCTACATTTTTAATTAAATTCGGGGAAGTAACATCTGTTTCTAATACTTGCATAAATTTAAGTTTGTTAACTGGATTATTTACATATTGGATATAAATAAAATTGTTTGTCTTATCTTCATTTAAAATTTTTAAAAAAAACTTGTTACTGTCTAAATTTAATACTTTGTCTAAGTTGAGCAACTTAATACTTTGTTTTTGTAATAATCTTTTTATTTCTAATGTGTTTGAAACTATTTGAAATTCAGCTTCTAATTTTTTTTTAGTCAATTTTATACTAATAACAAGTTTATAAAGTGAAAATAAAATTTTGGACAAAATTTTATTCATTGATTTGATTTTTAAAATTTTGTGATCTAAAAAATATTTGATTGGTTTATTATTGTATAAAAAAATAAAATTATTTTGTTTTTTTGCAATATCTACAAAACCTAATTTTAAAAATATCAATTCAGTGATCATTCCTGGAGTTGAATTAATTAATATATCTTTCTTTTGTTTTAGAAAAAAAAATAGAAGCTTTAAGGAATAATCTTTATAATTTTTTGTTACTATCCAAGTTGAAGGGGATGCAGTTTTATAAACATTATCATTAATTATATAGTCAGCTGGAATATTTCCTAAAAATCCCTTTATATAATTTTTGCTATTAGCATCTACAATTATCCATCCCATACTATCAGTATCTTGAAATGCAGGATTAGACTCCCACCATAAGTTAAATCTTCTAAGATAATCTGATTTGCTATATTTTGGCATTGCATTAATTGCTAAGAAATCACTCAATAAATCAAGATCATTTTTATCTAATTTTCTAATTTTTACGTTGTCCTTAATCATAAAAATTTAACAATTTTTTTTGGAAGAAATAATACCAAGAGAATTACAATCTTATTAAAAATTCCTTTTACTTTAATAAAGTCAATTATTTTAAAGCTACTAATATCATTCTTAGCAGCGTACATAACGTCCATTTTAATTAAATTATTTTTAAAATATGAAAAATTATTTAAAGCTGAAATACTTGGGAATTTCTTCATTTCAATAACCCAATGATTTAACTCTTTTAAGTGTTTGCTTTCTTGTGCAATTTGTAAATTTTTCCCATGCCATCGACAATATCCAGTGACTTCATCTAAATAAAGTATCTCACTAATCGTTGATAATCTCATAATAAGATCAAAATCACCAATAACATTATATTTTGGATTAAACTTTAATTTTAACTTTTCATAAAAAGAACGCCGTATAACCACTGTAAGCCAACCTATATTATAATTTTTTAGTAATAAATTTGTAACATTTCCTGATGGCAATATTTTTTTATGATTTATAAAAGTTTTTCCTTTAATTTCATCACACTTATAGAAATTACTATAAACTAATCCCACATTTTGATTCAAAAATAGTGGAATTTGTTTTTTAAGTTTATCTGCTTCCCACCAATCATCAATATCGAGAAATGCATAAAAATCACCTTTTGCTTTTTCAATTGCATAATTTCTTGCTTCATACAAGGTTGTATGTTTTTCAGCTAAAAAATATTTTATCCTTGTATCTCCAAAACTACTTACTTCTTTATATGTATTATCTGTAGACCTATTGTCCCAAAAAATTATTTCCCAATTTTTATAAGTTTGCTTAAATACAGAACTTATACAATCTCTGACAAAAGTGCCTCCATTATAGCAATTAATTATTACACTAATTAATGGTTTATTATTCATAAAAAGACTTATAAATTCTAGATCAAATCCACTTAGCTTCTTTTTTGTTTGCTAATTCCTCCAAGAAATCCTTATCTCTTTTTGTGTCCATGCAGTGCCAAAAACCTGGATGCTTATATGCCATCAGCTCATTCATTGAGCTAATTTTTTCAAGAGGGGATCTTTCCATTATTGTTGCATCTGATTCAATCAAATCAATAAATTCAGGATTAATTACAAAAAACCCACCATTAATCCAATCATTATTTGTTTGGGGCTTTTCTCTAAAATTTTTAACCATATTATTTTCTATTTGAAGCTCACCAAATCTTGCTATCGGATGAACAGCCGTAACTGTTACCATTTTTCCATGAGACTTATGAAAGTCTATTAGCTCATTTATATTTATATCAGCTACACCGTCACCATAAGTAAGCATAAATGTATCATCACCAATAATTTTTTTGAGCCTTTTTAACCTTCCTCCTGTCATTGTATTAAGACCAGTATCCACCGTTGTTACGCGTTGGCTATCTTGCCTCATATTTATTAAACCTGGAAACTTAATTGATTGATCATCATCAATTTTCTTAAAACCATTATTTAATAAGTAATTATTTACTAATTCTGCTTTATAGCCTAAGGCCAAACAAAATTCATTATACCCATATTTTCTATAAATATTCATAATGTGAAATAAGATTGGTTTATTGTTAATCTTAATCATCGGTTTTGGAATTTTATGTGTTTCTTCTGAAAATCTTGTACCAAAGCCACCTGCTAAAATTACTGTTTTCATTCGCTTATTTTCCAATCATAAGGAATGTCTTCTATAAGTCTTCCTTCAACTTCATTTTCGTTATGAAGAATATTTGAAAGATTTAGAACTATAGAGTCCTCATCATCCAAACCCATAAATGCAAACCAAATATTTGGAGATACTGTAAGCCTACAATAATTTTCTTGAGACAAGATATGCTCACAAAAATTTCCTTTTGTCTTTGAGTTTTTTCTATCGTCAAAAAAAACAAATTTCACTATGCCATAAGGAACAATTAAATTCATCGTCATTTCTTTATGTAATTTCCAACCCTTAATAGTATTAAATTTAATTTTTGAAAAGTAAGCTTCTCCAAAACCATTAAAAAATTTTTCATCTGACCTAAGGCCCCTTAAAATGTCTCCCTTGTTATTTTTAATTATTTTTAAAGTGTTTATGTAAATACCATCTAGTTGGTTTATTGTGCCCATTTTAATCCTCTTAATTTAGCTGTGTCTGAATAATAATTAAGTTGCTTAATACTTAAGTTAAAAGTGTTATCGTCTAATCTATCGTAGTATGTTTTATACCATTCTGCAGTTAATTTAATTGTTTCTTCAAAAGATAAAATTGGCCTCCAATTGAATACTTCTAAAGATTTATCACAATTTAATTTTAAAAGTTTTGCTTCTTTAAATTTTTTATTATCATCTAATTGATCACTTTCCCAATTAACTTTATCCCAGTATTTTTGCATTTCATTTATTAAATCAGAGACAGATCTATCCTGATCTTCTTTTGGTCCAAAATTATATGCTGAACCGTCTTGTTTTTCTTTTTTATTTAAGTAACTTCCTAATGATAAATATCCACTTAGTGGTTCAAGAACGTGTTGCCAAGGACGTGTTGAGTTTGGATTTCTTACTCTAACTATTTCATTTTTTGACCAAGCTTTGACACAATCGGGTATTATTCTATTTTCAGCCCAATCTCCACCACCAATTACATTTCCAGCTCTTCCAATTCCAATTATTTTACTATCGTCATTTTTAAAAAAAGACTCAACATAACTTCTTATTGCAAGTTCAGCCATACCTTTTGATGCGCTGTAGGGATCCTTACCTCCTATCTTATCATACTCTCGATACCCCCAAGACCATTCTAGGTTATCATACACTTTATCACTTGTTATTATTATCCCAATTACTCTTTTGTCTAATTGTCTAATTCCCTCCATAATGTTTGCGGTTCCTAAACTGTTTGTTTTATAAGTTTCAATAGGGTTTTTATAAGCTGTATAAACAATTGGTTGAGCGGCTAAATGAAAAATATAATCAGGTGAGAATTTAGTGATTGTTGAAATCAATTTTTCTGACTCAATGATATCAAGCCATTCTGTTTCAATTATTTTGTCAAGATTTGAAGTTTTATAATTTGAGGGAGATGTAACTAAACGATCTGAAATACCTAAAACATTTGCACCTAGCTGCGCTAACCATAAACTCAACCAACTCCCTTTGAAACCTGTATGACCAGTAATAATTATTTTTTTTCCTTTATATGCTGACTCAAATTCTCTCATTTAATCTAAAATTTTATAATTTCTTTTCTTAGGAGCATTAAAATTATTTTAATATCTTCTATTTAATTTTATAGCAAATAATTAGTCTTTAATTGGATAAATTTTATCAGCCCACTGTTTAAATCTGAATATTCCCTCCTCTAAATTTACTTTAGAGGAAAAACCAAGTTGATTATTCATTTTTTTCATATTTGCATATGAGCCCATGAGATCACCTGGTGTTTTGCCAACCTCTTCAACTTTTACTTTTCCTTGTTTTCCCTCGGCTAAAATTAATTTATTTATTAATTCATCAACATATGATTTTTTACCAGAGCCCAAATTAAAAATCTCATTTTTTGTTTCATTATTTTTTAAACATGCAATCCATCCATCAACTACATCATCTATATAAACTAAGTCTCTAAATCTTTTTAAACTTCCCATAACAGGTATATAATTACTCTCTCTTACGTAACTTAAGAAAATGCTTACTATACCTTGGTCTTTTCTGTTTAGATCTTGTCCAGGACCATAAACATTAAACATTCTTAACATGCTATAATTAAGGTCAAATTTCTTTGATAAAATTTTTATATATTTTTCACAGGCAAATTTTGAAGTACCATAAACTGAAATGGGATTACAAGGGTCACCTTCTGTCAATATCTCTTTTCCAATTGGATCACCATAGACTGCAAAAGACGATGCAAATATAATCCTTCCAATATTATTTGATCCACAAAATTTTAAGGTGTTTATTGTTCCCAATACATTATCTTTAACATCTTCAAAAGGTAGCTCAAAAGACCTTGGACCAGAGGATTGACCCGCAAGATGTAGTACTGTGTCAACATTTTTTATATCAATACTGCTTAATTGACCATAGTCTGTAATATCTGCTTCAATAATTTTTACATTTTTTATGTCGGATATTATATTTGTTGATTTATTATCTATAATTATAACTTCAAAATTGTCCTTGATTATTTTTTTTGCTATTGATGAGCCTATTAATCCTAATCCACCTGTTATTAAAACTTTTTTCATAAATGCTTATTCCATAATAAATTTTAAATTTTCAATAAACTTTTTCATAAGTCTCTCCGGACCTATACTAATTGTTATGCTTCTTGACCATGGTTTTTCCCATGGCCCTTTTACGTATATTTTTTCGCTGTAAAGTTTATTTACGATTTCACTAACATTTGTCCCATTTTTAAATGTGATCAATAAGTAATTGCCTTTATATCCATGTGATTTTAAACCTAATTTTTTCAATTCTTCTTTAACAAATTCTCTTGATGAGATAATTTCATCACAATATTCTCTAACCTTATCATAATTATCAAGTAAATATTCTGCTATGGCTATACTCAAAGAACTTAATTCATGTGCAAGCCTAGGCTTAGAAATTATAGACATTATTTTTTCGTTACAAATAGTATAACCAACCCGAATTGATGGCATTCCAAAGGCCTTTGAAAAAGTTCTCAGCACAATAACATTATCAAAATCATCTAACAAAGGTATTGATGAGTCGGCACCAAAATAGTGATATGCTTCATCAACAACTAAAATACAATTCTTATCATAGCATTTACTCGCAATTTTTTTTAGTTCTTCAATTGATAGGCAGCTTTCAATTGGTTGATTAGGATTTGGAATGAATAAAATATCTGGAGAATTTTCTAAAAATTTTTCTATATCTTTCTCAGAAAAATAAAGCTCTTCATTATATTTTATTGGAAAAAGATTGAGTCTAAATATATCACTGTAAACCTGATACATAGCATATGTAGGACTTAATACTGCAATGTTGGAACCTGGGTTACAAAGTACTTCTAATATATTTTTTATAGATCCATCAATGCCAGATGTTAATAGTAACTTATTTTTATTGACGTTTAAATGTTTTGATAACTTCTCGTATAATATACTAATCTCCGGGTATGTGCTTAAAAAACATTCCGGCTTACCATTTAAGACGTTTTCTAAAATATTTTTTTCCCAATTATCAACTTTTTCATTTCTATCCAGTCGCAAGCCGTTAACTAAATCCCTGCCCTCAGAAACTCTTATACGATTAATATTTTTTAAATGTAAATTTTTTTTAACAAACATAAAGATCTGAAATTTTAATTGCTGTTTTATATATAATCTATTTGAAAGAATCTAGTGTTAAGGGAGGTTAATTCTACTTCGTCTGAAAGTGATTTGACCATCAAGTTTGTTTTCCATCTCTGAGAAAATCCAATTTGACAGAAATATTTGTATAAATAGTCATTCAAAGCTACTTGAACTCTTATTTCATTAATATTTCTCAAATTTGCAAATTCAATTATACTACCAATCAATTTAGCAAATTCAGAAAAGTTTTCCATACAACTTAACTCTAAAATATCAACTCTTAGTATATTATCTCTAATAGAGGTAAGTCCTATTAAAGCAAAATTAAGTGGACCATCTTTTGAGGAATTTGTAATTATATTATATTCATAACTTTTATTATAATAATGATATTTTAATCTATCAGTCCAACTCTTTAGGTTCCTTTTTGGGAAATTAAAATACAAATTATTATAATGATTAAAACTTAATAATAACTCTTCCGAAATATTATTAATTTTTTCAAATTCATTAATGATTTTATAATTATTCTGAGAATATAAAGCAAAATCATTAGCTTTCATTCTTAAGGAAATTACTTCACTTAGAACTCTATATCCATTTTTTTTGTACCATCTATATGCTAATGAACCTTCATCATGTCTCATTACAAGTACACATTTTTTTTCTGGAAATAGTTTTTTAATCATACTATCCATTGAAGATCCAATGCCTCTACTTCTATAACTTGGTTTAATATATGCAGCTGTTACCCACAAAGAATCTAGGAAAATATTTTGTTTTTTTTTTATTAAATGTTGTTCAAAAGGAATAGCTCCAATTAATTCATTATTGTTAAATGCTAAAATTGCAGACATATTGTTTGTCAACCAAGATATTTGATCTCTGTTATTGTGATCAGATTCTTGTATTAAACCTAGAATAGATTTTAAATTTAATCTATCATAAATTTTAATATTAATTTTTTCTGTCATTTTTAAATATCAAAATCTTCTTTAAAAGTTTTTTGGGAAATTTTTGAAAAAAATTTTGATTTAAATATATTTGCATTCTTAAGAAACTCTTTAGGTTTTTTTTTTCTTGAGTTAAATATAGAATCTATTTTTACAGATAGTTGTTTTGGGGTATTTACATAATCGTAATTAACTCCTTTACCGATTATGCTTGTTAATGGATTTAAAGCTAGAGGATTGACATCGTCAATAATAATAACGGAACAACCTTGAGCGATAAATTCTAATATTGAGCCGGATGATTTTGTAATTATCAATTTATATTTATTAATATCAGAATATTTATCTACTATTGTCCAGTTTTTAAACATTAATTCTTTTAAAAAAAAATTTTTTTTTGAAAAATTAGGATGTATTTTTACATGAATTTTATATTTTTTAGACAATTTAGATTTTTTCAAAAAATCAATGATATTTATTGATTCTTTTTGTTCGTAGGGAAGTAGAACTAGTAGTAAATTGGAATTTTTATTTATGCTCATATCAATAAAAACATTCCTATATCTAAATGGACTTCCAATTGCATAATTAAGATAGCTTTTCTCAGGAATGTATTCTGATCCACATACCAATATTTTATCAGGTATTACATTGTATTTTTTATCTCGATCTCTAAAATACATCCATCTACATGAGGGATATTTTAGAAAATATTGACAACCATAAATAGTAATATTTTTAGATTTTATACCCCTGATAAAATTTCTATGAATTAATTGATTTTCATTCCAAGAAATAATTTTAGTTTTTTTGTCTCCGACAATTTTGGATAAATTCCTAGCAAATAAGAATTGAACGTATGTTAAAAAAGTGGAGTGTGATATGGAATTTATATAATCATGGTTAAATAATTTATCTAAACTTGTAATAAGTTTTAAGTTTGACTTATACAATAAAGTTATCCACGGGAAAAGCAGTATAAAAAATAAAATTCTAAATAAATCAATAATTCCTAAACAATCGAATTCAGTCAAAACTATTTTATTGGATTTATTCAAATTATATAATAACTTAAATCTGTTTTTAAAATTTTTTAATGGCTCAAAAATATTTGCAATTATAATATAATCTTGTTTTTTATTTTCTAAGTATTCATAAACTTCTTTGAAATAATTATCTTTTATTAATTTACTACCATAAAACGAATTATAATTTAAAAATGTTTGAATAAAAATTTTATTTTTTTTTAATTTAGACAATCTTTTTTTTTTGTACAATAACTTTGAAAAAATAAAATAAGCAAGCCAAAGTGTAAAGTTTAAAATATTTTTAAAATAGAATATGAATGTTTTTTTTATAAAATGAAAAATTGTTTTTTTAGGAATTTTATTTTCTATAAGATTAATTAATATTTCTGTTCCAACTAAATGGTTTCTGCTAAAAGTCACATGTGAGTGGAAATAATCATGATGAAGAAATTTTTTGGACTTAATGTCAATAAAATTATCATAATAATTATAAATTCTTTTTATATCTTTGTAATTCTTATTTTTTTTCATTTTAACAATTTTTTTTAATTAAATTAATTCATTAAAATCATTAATAAATAAATATTTATTTGATTGATTTAAATTTGTATTTATATTTTTAAGAAAATTACCCACTCCAACAAATGCTATATTAAGCTCTCTAGCCGCAAGTAAATCGCTCTCTGCGTCTCCAAAAAAAATAATTTGTTTTAAATCTAAATTAAAATCATCTTTAATTGACAATAAATTTTCTATTTTACTTGATGGTGATCCATAAATTTTATTAAAATATTTATCAAAATTACATTGTGTTATTATGTCATTTAACTCATTAATAGGTGTTGCAGAATTTATAACTTTTAGTTTTTTTGTTAAATTTAAATTATCTAAATATTTTATAGCACCAGGTATTGGTTTTGATTTTACTACCTCGCTCTTAACAATAAATGAAAATCTTTCACATAAATTATTAATTTTATCCTCAGTTGGTTTCTTATTTAGTAAAGTTTCCTCAAAAAATTTAAATTTTTTTGATCTTGGCATTCCACCATTTTTTAAATGATATTCTTTTACTTTGTTAGAAAATGTTTTTCCCTCATTTTCATATATTTTAACAAATGCTCTGGTTTTGATAGAAACAGAATCTTTGATAACACCATCAAAATCAAATACGTAACAAATTTTATCCTTGAAAATAATTTTTTTTTTTTTTGTTATACTCATTTTTGTAATAGTTATTTAGAAAAATAAGAATTTATAAATTTAATTTAATTATTTTTCTTATATGCCTCTTCAATAACTTCGAGCAAGCCCTGTCCAAAATCAATATATTCACTTGGAGAAATTTTTTTTGATTGCTTTGGTGTATATCTATAAGGAGTTTTAATATAATGTTTTTCATCTTTCATCTCATTATATTCAAATTGAATATCAGGTTTAATATTTGCTATTTCAAATATCATCTCAATTAATGCTTTTGAACTAATAACTTGTGAACCAGTTAAAGTTATAGCTTGATTTTTATACTGATCCATTAAAGCTTTAACAGTCATTTTTGCTGCATCTTTAATGTGTATATATTCCCTCTCCTCCTCACCTGTTCCATAATATATTAATCTTTTTTTTTTAACAATTGTTTCAACTCTATTTTTTAATCCATTCCAGGATTGTGCTCTTGGACCATACAATGATCCATATCTTAAGAAGGTATAATTTAATTTATGTTGCTCAGAAAAAGTTTCAATTATTGTCTCGCAGGCTTGTTTGCTTGCTCTATAGATTGATCCATAGGGACTAAACACATACATTGTTGAACCAAACAAAAATCTATCTACATTTGTTTCTTTGCAAGCTAATAATGCTTTCATTACACCCATTACATTTAAATGAATAGTGTCATAAGGATTTTTATCAGCTTCATCTATGTCTGCAATTCCACCAAAATGGAACACGTAGTCCTTATTTTTCATTGAATTAACAAGATATTTATAGTCCATCATATCGCCAATTATCATTTTTTGATTTTCTTTTTTCCATTTAGATTCTACACTATCAAAGATTGTTACATTATAGCCTGCATCACTTAATGAGTCACATGTATGACTGCCAACAAATCCTGAACCTCCTATAACTAAAATTTCTTTCATAAAAATTATATATACTTCTTTAATAGGCTGTCTTGTCTCATTAACTTTTCGACATTATCAAGATCTTGTTTTGTATCCACTGAGTAAGTAGTATTATTAGCATATACCATCTTTACAATGTCTCCATTTTCTAATGTTCTTAGCATATCAATTGATTCAATAATCTCTAATTTTGTTTGTTTGGTGTCATTAAATTCTAATAAATAATCTCTTTGAAAAGGAATTATACAAACTTGCTTAAACATAGTGACTTTTTCAACTCCCTTTTTTCTTGATGGTATTGGTTCTCTTGAAAAGTATAAAGCATTTTCATTATTATCGATAACAACTTTTACCTCATTTGGATCATTAAACTCTTCTATAGTCTTTATGTCTGAGTATAAATTTACAACTTTTATGCTATTATTTTTTTTAAAAGGCTTTAATGATAATGATATCATTTCTGGAGTTATCATTGGTTCATCCCCTTGTATCATTACAACTATATCAATTTTTTTCTGTTTTTGCTTTTCAATTTTTATCATTGCTTCAGCTGTTCTATCCGTGGCTCTCTCGTGACTATTTGAGGTCATTATTGTTTTACCCCCTATTGAGTCAATATAATTTTTAATTTCAATATCACAGGTTGCGACATATGTTTCAGAAATATCATTACACATTATCGATCTTTGATAACAGTGTCCAATCATTGGTATGCCCAAAATTTTTTCTAAAGGTTTTCCAGGAAATCTAGAGGAATTCATTCTAGCAGGAATAATCGAAATAATATTCATTTTTTTAAATTAATCTTTTTTAATTCAGATATAAATTTTCTACACACTACATCTAACATTCGAATATCCAAACTGTAAGCAATCATATCAAATCCCTGCTTAATTTTTTCATTAAAGATTTTTTGATTTGGTTCGACTACATGAATACCTTTTTTTAATTTAAATTTAGATGCTTTTTTAACTATTTGATTAATTGCTTTTTTAAATTTTATATTCCTAAAATCACCAGGAATTCCCATGGAAGTAGATAAATCGTAAGGTCCTATCATATATCCATCAATTTCTTTTACAGAAAAAATTTCTTCTAAATTTTCAATAGCATCAACATGCTCTATTTGTACAATTAAAGTTAAATTTTTTTTTTTCCATTTGATATATTGATTAAGACCAACACCATATTTTTGAGCACGAGCTAATCCAACACTTCTTTTACCTAATGGAGGATAATAGCACGCTTCAACTGCACTAATTGCATCTTTATGATTATTAACCATAGGTACTATTATTCCCTCTGCACCAGAATCTAGAACTCTTTTAATTTGATCTGAATTATTTGATGTCAGTCTAACAAATGGTTTAACTTTGCTTAAGTTAATTACTCTTATCAATTCCTCTGCTTCTTTTAAAGTTATTGAGCTGTGCTCTAAATCTACAGCTAACCAATCAAATCCTGCTTTGCACATAATTTCAGCAATTGAGGGGTGGCCCAGGGTAATCCAAGAGCCAACAGATATTTTTCTTTTATTCATTTAAAGATCTTATCACAATTTTTATTAATCTTGGTGCATTTTCAAAATATAATTACAATAAATAAAATACTTGCACAAATTAAATTGAAATTTAATTTTTTAAACTGTTATTTTCTAAATACTCCAATAAAAACTGAACTCAAAACTAAGCTGACCGAATGATCCTCTAAAGGCTGTAGACAATCAGATAATCTGTTAAAAACTTGTGGTGGTAGAAGTTTATTCAAATTTGGATCAATTAAATGAGGATGAACACCATGGAAAGACTTTAATCTAAATCCACATTTTTTTGCATTTAATTTGATTTCATTAGGGGTGTGTTGTCTTGGCTCAAAGAAAGGTTTATAATTTTCTTTACCTAAACTCTTATGTGCTGGTGACAGTTTCTCTCCGAACTTGATTTCTCTTGAATAATTAATATTTTTGGAAACATATTTAAAATTTTTAATTACATCGTTTGAGAGTTTTAATGGAATTTCTGAGTATAATTTTCTTATTTCATTAATTAGTGGTATAGATTTTTTTTTCTTTATTTCATCTGTGGTTCTAAAACTTATACTTTGCATATTAAACAATCTATTTCTGCATGAAACTAAAAAGACACCATTTGGTTTTAATATCTTTTTACATAATTGAAAAATTGTTTTATCATTTTCCAAATAACCAATGACACCCATTGCGATACATAAATCAAATTGAGATTTTTTAAGTTTATTTTTGCTTACCGATCCTTTTTCGAAAAATGATAAAGCTTTAGCTTTCTTGCTAAACTTACTTCTATAATCATTAGCTATTTTTAACATATTTTCAGATTGATCCATTCCGATTACATTATGTCCTAATTTTGCAAGTTCCATGGTCACCTGTCCACCACCACATCCAATATCAAGAATATTTAATTTTTTTCTTGAGAAGTTATTTTTTATTATTTTTTTTATTATTCTTAACCTGTGTAAAGCTACTGGATAATTGTAGCCATTATTATTATATCCATTTAATATCCAAGATTTTGAGTTCTGATTGAAAAAATTATATACAGATTGTTTTTTAATTTTTTTCATTATTTATCTCATCAATTACAATATCCCAAAGATACTTTTTTTCAGATTTCGGATTTTTTATATAATTATTGTAATATCTTTTATACAATTCTTTATTAACATACAATTTATTGTTCCAATCTATATTTTCAAGCTTATCAATGTTGATTGGAGTTTTCTCAAGTAATTTAGACATTGAATTAATTTGGTTTCTCATGACATGATGTTTTAAAATTTGATTTGACGTATGAAAAACAATTGGTTTTGAGTAAAGTATAGCAAAATTAATAGCTGTGCTGTTTCTATTAATTACCAATTTTGATTGCTTTATTAGATCAATTGTAATGTTTTTACAAACTTTTCTTCCTCCAAAATATTTTGGTCTATCAAAATGTTTTGATTTTGGATGAGCTGCAATTATGACATTAGTGTTAAGATTTTTTTCTATCTCATCAAAAAAATTACATAAGCTTGGAAAATAAATATCTGCCGTTAATGGACTTGAAATTCCAGGTATTAAAGCATCGTGTTTTATAAGTGGTGAGGGCGCATCAAGGAAAACAGCAAAATTATTCTCTGAGGGATTTACTTTTGTAAATTTTTGCTCTTCTTTGTCCAGGTATTTATCAAAATCATAAGTATGAGTCCAAATTATTTTTGTGGATTTGCTAACTATGGACGCTTGAGGACTTTCTAAACTTTTTATACCACCAGCAATAAGATATCTAGGTGATTTAATTTTTTGGAAATATTTTTTAAGAAAACCTACTAAGCGGTTATTGATTACTCTTAAAATAGTTTTAAAATTTAAATA
>MDTG01081606.1_pt1 | contig 19324 bp, 11 predicted proteins | sample 811421 | NCBI WGS metagenome assembly MDTG01 (sample SAMN05326645, study PRJNA326480) | marine metagenome | isolation source: seawater | place: Pacific Ocean: South East | collected 2011
GACCCTCGACGAGCTTGCGGTCGAGGAGATGCGGAAGGGCTTCCTGAAGCTCCGCCGTACCGTCCAGGAGCGGATGAGCGTCAAGGACCCCGACGAGCTGAGCCGCATCAGCGACCTCGTGAACTCCAAGAGCATCTCGAGCGCGATCGACTTCTTCTTCGGACGTTCCGAGCTTTCGCAGGTCGTCGACCAGACGAACCCGCTCTCCATGCTCGTCCACGAGCGTCGCCTTTCGGCCCTCGGGCCTGGCGGACTCAACCGGAAGCGAGCGGGCTTCGAAGTACGCGACGTGCATATCTCGCACTACGGACGGATCTGCCCGATCGAGACGCCGGAAGGCACCAACATCGGCCTGATCGCGTCACTCGGAATCTATTCCGAGATCGACGACTACGGCTTCCTCCAGACCCCGTATCGAACCGTGAAGACCGGCAAGGTCACCGAGACGGTCGAACTGCTTCGCGCCGACGAGGAACTGCAGCGGGTCCTCGCGACCAGTGACGCGATCTCCCCGGACGGAAAGCTCACCACCGGCAGCATCCTCGCCCGCAAGGACGGCGATCTTCTGCTCTGCGAGGCCAAGGAGGTCGAGTACGTCGACATCTCGCCCAAGCAGATCGTGGGCATCTCGGCCTCGCTCATTCCGTTCCTCGAGCATGACGACGCCAACCGAGCCCTCATGGGCTCGAACATGCAGCGACAGGCCGTGCCGCTGATCAAGGTCGATCCCCCGCTGGTCGCCACCGGCATGGAACGTGAGATCGGCCCTTACTCCGGCATGCTCGTCACCGCCCGTCGCGGCGGAGAAGTGACGTTCGTCGATTCGACCCGCATCGTCATCGACAATGCGGACGAGTATGAACTCCGAAAGTTCGTCGGTCTCAACGAGCGAACCTGCCAGAACCAGAAGCCGGTCGTCAAGCTCGGCGACAAGGTCGAAACCGGCCAGCTCATCGCCGATGGTGCTTCGACCCAGATGGGCGAACTCGCCATCGGTCGAAACGCACTGGTCGCGTTCAACACTTTCGACGGCTACAACTTCGAGGATGCCATCGTCCTCAACGAGAGACTGGTCAAGGACGACGCGTTCACCTCGATCCACATCGACTCCTTCGAAGTCGAAATTCGAGAGACCAAGCTCGGCCGGGAGGAGTTCACCAGCGACATCCCGAACGTCTCCGAGAAGATGCTTCGGAATCTCGACGACCAGGGCATCATTCGAGTCGGAGCCAAGGTCGGCCCGGGAGAGATCCTGGTCGGCAAGGTGAGTCCCAAGTCCAAGTCCGAACTCAGCCCGGAAGAGAAGCTTCTCCACGCGATCTTCGGTCGCGCCGGCGAGGATGTGAAGAACGACTCCCTCGAGGTGCCCGCGGGTACCAACGGCATCGTCATCGGCACCCGGCACTTCAGTCGTCGGATGCACCTCAGCGATGACCAGAAGAAGCAGCTCAAGAAGGACATGCAGGAGTTCGAAGAGCTGATGGACGCTCGAGCCATCGATCTCTTCAAGGAGATGGTCGGCCGCATCAACGAGCTCACCGGCTCCGAGATGGTCGACCCCTCGACCCGTCAGAAGGTTGGTGCGAGCGACATCCCCGAGGTCATCCTCGAACAGCTCGAGAACTTCTCCGACAAGTGGATCAAGGGCTCCAAGGAAGCTCGCGAGACCGCGATCAACGAGAAGAACCGCTTCTGGCCCCGCATCGAAGGGATCGAGAAGGAGAAGCAGCGTCGACTCGCCCACATGAAGCGTGGTGACGAACTCGCATCCGGCGTGCTGGAAATGGTGAAGGTCTACCTCGCCACCAAGCGTGCCCTCTCCGTCGGTGACAAGATGGCCGGACGTCACGGCAACAAGGGTGTCATCGCCCGACTGGTTCCTGAAGAGGACATGCCGTTCCTCGAAGACGGAACGCCGGTCGACGTGATGCTCAATCCCCTCGGCGTGCCGAGCCGCATGAATGTGGGACAGGTCCTCGAGGTTCACCTCGGTTGGGCCGCCGCAGTCCTCGGTTTCCAAGCCGTGACCCCCGTCTTCGACGGAGCTCACGAATCGGAGATCTTCGATGCGGTCCGTGAAGCCAACGCCCACGTCCAGGCCAGACTGGATTCCTTCGAGGAGGACGGGCAGAACCCCGGTCATCCGAGGGAACTCCTGGCCAGGATGCCGGTCGACGGCAAGATCCAGCTCTTCGACGGCCGTACCGGCGAAGCGTTCCAGGAACGCACCACCGTCGGCTACATGTACATGCTGAAGCTCCACCACCTGGTGGACGACAAGATTCACGCCCGCTCCACCGGACCGTACTCCTTGATCACCCAGCAGCCGCTGGGCGGCAAGGCCCGAACCGGAGGCCAGCGATTCGGCGAGATGGAAGTCTGGGGCCTGGAGGCTTATGGAGCCGCCTACGTCCTCCAGGAACTCCTCACCGTCAAGAGTGATGATGTGGAGGGTCGTACCAAGATCTACGATTCGATGGTCAAGGGAACGAACACGCTGCAGGCCGGAATGCCGGTGGTGTTCGATGTCCTCTGCCACGAGATCAAGGGACTTGGCATGAACATCTCCCTTGAGAAGGAACAGGAGGACACCGGCTCGGTCCTCTGACCGACCCTCCTCCTCCACCGTTCCCGGATTCGTCCGGGACCACGACCGGCCCACCCGCCGGTACACGATTCGACTGCCCTCGAGAGTACCCCGATCATGTCCGAAAACGTCTTTGATCGCGTGAACGACTACGGCTCGGTGAAGATCACCCTCGCCAGCCCGAACGACATCCGAAGCTGGAGCTTCGGCGAAGTCAAGCGTCCCGAGACCATCAACTACCGCACCTACCGTCCCGAGAAGGACGGACTGTTCTGCGAACGGATCTTCGGACCCGAGCGGGACTACGAATGCGCCTGCGGCAAGTACAAGGGGACGAAGTACAAGGGCATCATCTGCGACCGTTGTGGCGTGAAGGTCACCCACTCCAGGGTGCGCCGCAAGCGCATGGGTCACATCAACCTCGCGGCTCCCATCGTCCACATCTGGTTCTTCAAGGCCATGCCGTCCCGCCTCGGCAACCTTCTGGACATGAAGACCAGCGACCTCGAGAAGGTCATCTACTTCCAGGACTACGTGGTCGTCGATGCCGGCGACACCGAGCTCCAGAGGCAGCAGGTCCTGACCGAGGACGAGTACCGGGAGGCCCGTGACAAGTTCGGCCCCACCGCCTTCACGGCGATGATGGGTGCCGAGGCCATCCGGGAGCTTCTCGACCAGCTCGATCTCACCGAACTCGCCTTCGATCTCCGCCAGCAGCTCGGGGAGACCCGTAGCAAGCAGAAGAAGAAGGACCTCTCCAAGCGGCTCAAGATCGTCGAGCAGATCCGCGGTTCGGAGAACGATCCGACCTGGATGGTCCTCGACGTGGTGCCGGTGATCCCTCCGGACCTGCGTCCCCTGGTCCTGCTCGAAAGCGGGAACTTCGCGACCAGCGACCTCAACGATCTCTATCGCCGGATCATCAACCGGAACAACCGCCTCAAGAAGCTGATGGACCTCAACGCCCCCGAGGTCATCATCCGCAACGAAAAGCGGATGCTCCAGCAGGCCGTGGACGCCCTGTTCGACAACGGTCGCTGCCGTCGGCCCGTCCTGGGATCCTCGAACCGTCCCCTGAAGTCGATCACCGACATGATCAAGGGCAAGCAGGGTCGGTTCCGCGAGAACCTTCTCGGCAAGCGAGTCGACTACTCGGCCCGTTCCGTCATCGTGGTCGGTCCGGACCTCAAGCTCTGGCAGTGCGGCCTCCCCAAGAAGATCGCCCTCGAGCTCTTCCAGCCCTTCATCATCAGAAAGCTCAAGCAGCACGGATACGCCGACACGATCAAGAGCGCCAAGCGAATGCTCGAGCGTCGAGATCCCGAGGTGTGGGACATCCTCGAACAGGTGATCACCAACCACCCGGTGCTTCTGAACCGCGCCCCCACCCTTCACCGGATGGGCATCCAGGCCTTCGAGCCGGTGCTGGTGGAAGGCAACGCGATCAAGATCCATCCCCTGGTGTGCACGGGCTACAACGCCGACTTCGATGGCGACCAGATGGCGGTCCACCTCCCCCTCTCGGTGGAGGCCCAGACCGAAGCCCACGTGCTGATGCTGTCGCTGCACAACATCTTCAGTCCCGCCAACGGCAATCCCATCGTCTCACCGTCCCAGGACATCGTGATGGGCGTGGCCTTCCTGACCGCTCAGGATGGCGACGAAGCCGACCGTCCCGAGAAGGGGCTTCGCGTCTTCAAGGACGAGACGGAAGCGATGCTCGCCCACGAGTTCAACGAGATCGGCATCCACGAGCACATCCTCGTCAGACTCGCGGATTTCAAGCAGGTCGTGGGTGGACAGGATGGCGACGCCGACGAGAAGTCGTCGGCATTGAGCATGCCGTCCAACCGACGCATCAGGACCACCGTGGGCCGGATCTACTTCAACGAGATCATCGGCGACCGGTCCAAGATGCCCTATTACAACTGTCCCCTCGGCAAGAAGGGTTGCGCCAGGGTCATCGACGAGACCTTCGAGCGTCTCGGCAAGGCCGACACCATCGATCTGCTCGATGCGATGAAGGAAGTCGGATTCAAGCACTCGACCACCTCGGGCCTGTCCTTCGGGGTCAACGACCTTCGGATCCCCGAAGAGAAGAAGAAGCTTCTCGACGGAGCCCAGAAGCGTGTCGACCGTGTCGAGAAGGCCTACCAGAGCGGTGCGATCACCGAACGGGAGCGCCACAACCAGCTCCTGGACATCTGGGCGACCTGCCGCAAGGACCTCACCGAGAAGCTGATCGAGGCCCTGCGGGAGGATCGTCGTGATCCCGAAAGCTTCGAGGAGACCTCGATCGAGGCAAAGGCCGGCAAGAGGTACCTCAACCCCGTCTACCTCTTCATGAATTCCGGAGCCCGAGGCAACCAGTCCCAGATGCAGCAGCTCGCCGGCATGCGAGGGCTCATGGCCAAGCCGAGCGGCGAGATCATCGAGACCCCGATCCGGGCGAACTTCCGCGAAGGGCTGAACGTCCTGGAGTACTTCTCGTCCACCCACGGTGCTCGAAAGGGTCTGGCCGACACCGCCCTGAAGACGGCCGACTCCGGCTATCTCACCCGAAAGCTGTGCGACGTCGCCCAGTCGGTGGTCGTCACCGAGGTCGACTGCGGCACGACCCAGGGCATCGCCAAACGGGCGATCTTCAAGGGAGAAGAAGTCGACGTCCCCCTTCGCGATCAGATCATCGGCCGCACGAGCCTGATGGACATCCGTGATCCCATCATGGACGTCAACATCGTGAAGAAGAACCAGATCATCGACGAAACCGCGGCCGATCGGATCGAGACCCTGGGCATCCCCTCGGTCCAGGTTCGCAGCCCCCTCACCTGCCACACGCCCCGTGGCGTGTGCATCAGGTGCTACGGACGCGACCTGGCCACCGGCCAGGAAGTCGAGAAGGGTCTGGCGGTCGGAATCATCGCCGCTCAGTCGATCGGTGAACCGGGCACCCAGCTCACCATGCGTACCTTCCACACCGGTGGTACCGCGACCCGATCCCTGGCCGAGACCAACTGGGCCTCACCCGCCGAGGGCGTCATCAAGCATGTCGACTGCAACGCGGTCGAAGTGACGGACGAGGACGGCACCTCGTTGGTGGCCCTGAAGCGAAATGGCGAAGTCCATCTCCTCGATGCCAAGGGACGCGAGATCGACAAGTTCAAGGTCCCCTATGGTGGCAAGATCCTCGCCCAGGATGGCGAGGCCGTGAAGAAGGGCCAGATCGTGATCACGTGGAATCCCCACGTCCAGCCGATCCTCGCGGAGAAGAGCGGCAAGATCCAGTACGAGAATCTCGTCGAGGACCAGTCGTACAAGGTCGAGGAGACCAAGGCGGGCAAAGTCGAACGGATCGTGACCAGTCACACCGGCGATCGTGCCCCACAGGTCAAGATCACCGAGATGATCGATGACGAACTCGTCACCGTCGACTTCCACCACCTTCCTGCCAAGGCACGCATCGAGGTCGAAGACGGCGAATCCGTGAACATGGGTCAGATGATCGCCCGGGTTCCCAAGGACTCCGGCCGTTCCGCCGACATCGTCGGTGGTCTCCCCCGCGTCACCGAGATCTTCGAGGCTCGCGTCCCCAAGGATCCGGCGGTCATGGCCGAGTTCACGGGCCGGGTCGAACTCGATCCGGACAAACGCAAGGGCAAGATGACCATCTTCATCCACCCCGACGGCGATCTCGACCCCGTCCCCCACTATGCCTTGCAGGGCACCGCCCTTCGAGTGCACACCGGCGACCGCGTGGAAGCCGGGGATCGTCTCACCGAAGGTCCGCTCGTTCCCTCCGACATCCTCAAGATCAAGGGCGAGGAAGAACTCTTCCTCTACATGCTCGACGAGGTGCAGAACGTCTACCGGGCCCAGGGCGTGCCGATCTCGGACAAGCACATCGAGGTCATCCTGCGTCAGATGCTCGGCAAGGTTCGAATCGCCGATCCCGGCGACAGTGAATTCCTGCCCAATGACATCGTCGACAAGTGGCAGCATCGTCTCGAGAACGTCCGTCTTTCGGAAAGGCTTCGAGTCGAGGACTCCGGCGACACGGATCTCCCCGTCGGAGCGATGGTGACCAAGGCCGAGGCCAAGGAAGCCAACGACAAGGCGAAGGACGAAGAGAAGCAGATCGCCAAGACCAAGAAGCCCCGTATGGTCAAGGCCCAGCCGCTGCTGCTCGGAATCACCAAGGCCTCGCTTCAGGCGGAGTCGTTCCTCTCCGGTGCCAGCTTCCAGGAGACGACCAAGGTTCTCACCGAGGCGTCACTCAAGGGCGCGGTGGACACCCTGCAGGGACTCAAGGAGAACGTGCTCCTCGGTCACCTCATCCCCGCAGGCACCGGATTCAGCGACTACTCCCGAATGCGGGTCCAACGGCTGGTCGACGAACCCGAGATCGATCTCGCCGAGGAGATGGCCATGAGACAGGAAGCGGCGATGGCCGCGGAAGCCATGGGAGCCGAACGCCGCGATGCGGTGGTCGAGGTCCTGACTCCCGAAAAGCTGCAGGAGACCCAGACCGTCGGCGAGGATTGATGGTCACGGGTCCGATCTGCTTGGAAAGACACTCAAGCCCCTGCGAGACTTGCTCTCGCGGGGGTTTTTCTTCATCGCTGAGGTCACAGGATCCGGATGGCGACGAGACCCGGCGAGCCTGCGGAGACCGGGTCGGCACGTCGGACTGATGCCGGAAGCACCGGGTCGTAGGGATGCGCCAGGGTCATGATCTCCCGCAGCATCGTCCTCCACTCCCCGTAGGCATAGGGAATGCTGAATCGCTCGTGGATCGCGCGGATGTCGCGGTGGGCATCCTCGGCCAGATCGGGCACGAGATCCTGGAGTCGAGGATCGCAGAAGTAGACCCTGCACCCGGTCGGCCGGCCTTCACGGGCGGTGCAGAGTCGTCCATCCTGCCAGGGGCAGTTCCCACTCTCCACCGCGGACTCGATGTCCGCGACGGTGATGGCGCGGCCCTCCTGGCGGCAGATCGAGACGCAACGGGCCACCTCGAGTCCCGTGGCATAGAGACGGTGACCATGTTCCTCGAATCGACAGCAGCTTCCGCTGGCGAGGCAGTGCGGGCCGACATCATGGATGACCTGGGCGATCTCACAATGAACACGCTCGATCTCGGCTTCAACCTCCGGCCGGCAGGAGGCGTCAAGCCAGGCTTGCACCTGCTCCGCCTCGTCTATCGGGATGGTGTTCACCATGGCTTGTCCTCGGAACACTTCTCGCGATCGAGGCGGGAGATGATCTCCTCGATGGTGAACAGTTGACCATTGCCCATGCCCGGACATGGTGTGTTCCGCTTCGCCCTCGCCCAGGCCTTCTCGCTCATCAGGAGATCCGGCCAGAACGGCCAGGTTCGGCACTGGCTGGGCCGTGCACCGTAGATCCGACAGACCGCCTTTCCGGGAACGGTCTCCCGGTCGAGGAACACGCAATCGTAGCCGAATCCCGTCAGATGTTCGTTGAGAGATCGATGACCGTCGATCATGCGGGTGTAGCGAACAAGGAATTCGGGGTAGTCCAGTTCGAGCTCGTCGGCCATCCGTCGACCCTCCCCGTCATCGAACCACACCGCACCCTCTCCTCCGGTGCAACAGTTGCCACAGCTGGTGCATTCGAATCGCAGGCCGTCCTGGTACCACACCGTCTCCTCGTTCACGAGAGTCTCCCCCCCGGCGATCCCCACCCGTCACCAGGAATGTCCCCCGGCGGTGGTGGCTCGTCGCCCTCTCCCCATTGATCGACCACGATCGAGTGCACTTCGGCGTGTTCGCGGCGGGGGGCCAGATCCCCAAGCTCCTCGGGACGTTCATCGAAAGCGACGCGTTCGATCGAGTACACGCGATCGAGCATCCACTCACCGCTGCCCTCCACGGCGGCTTCGATCAGGTCTTCCGCCTCCTCCAGGCTTCGAGCCGTCGCCCAGACCGCCACATAAGCGCCGCCGGGCTGCTCGTCGACCGGATCCGCCATCGCGATCGCATGCCAGAGTGTGAAGCCGAGCTCCCGGCCACCGTCGTCAATGTTCGAGTAGGGATCGACATCGAGTTGAAGCCCCCAGTCCTCGCGGAGCATGAGCAGGAGCTCGTCGAGGTCGGGAGAGTGATCGTCCTCGATGACGAGGATCTCCCTCATCCGGTACGGAGGGTCGACGCCATCGAATGCCGTTTCATCCCAGGTCCGGGGGATCTCCTGCAGTCCATGACGATCCAGGATCTCCAGGATCGCGTCCCGCATGTCCACCTGGCACTGGACCGCGATCGACTTCCAGGAATCCAGGAAAACGTCGAGAAACGGTTCGTCCGAGGACGCTCCCACCCCGATCGAAACCTCTTCGAGGAGTACGGGCTCGAATTCCCGCCAGGTGGAGATGAAGTGATCGATGAATATCGGCTCGACCGCGACGTAGGTGTCGATCGTTCGGTACGCATCGACGGATCCGATCTCGACGACCGGGAGGACCTCACCCGGGAGGAGCCCCAGGAGCTCCCCGAGGATCACCTGCAACCGCTCATGGCTGACCGCGATCTGGAATGCATAGGCATCGGGGGCCTCGTCCTCTCCGGGAATGAACTCGCCGACCCAGCCCTGCCGAGGGGGAGGAGCATCCAGGCGTTCGACGCCGAGGGGCAGGGCGTAGCCGTCCACCACCACGCGATTCAGATCATTTCGCAGTCGGAACTCCCGCATCGACACGATTCTAGGAGGAGTCGGGGGCCGGGAGAAGCCGCCGAAAGGTCCGGATCGGGATATATTCCGCAGGAGGGACACCCGGTCCCCATTTCGACACCCGGAGACTTGAACGGCATGAGTGACCGCACCCACTGGGGATCTCGGACCGGATTCATCCTCGCTGCGGCGGGGTCCGCGGTCGGGCTGGGAAATGTCTGGAAGTTTCCGTACATCACCGGCGAGAACGGTGGCGGGCTCTTCGTGCTCATCTACCTGGTGTGCATCGCGGGGGTGGGAATCCCGATCCTCCTCGCGGAGGTGATCCTGGGCAAGTCGACCCAGAAGTCCGCGGTGCCGGCCTTCCGCGAGCGGTCGGGCCCCGCAAGCCCCTGGATGACCTTCGGCTGGATGGGAGTGGTGGCCGCTTTCGTGCTCCTCTCCTACTACGCGGTGATCGCGGGATGGACGATGCAGTACGCGATCGCCGCGATTCGTGGAACCTTCGCCGGCATGTCCAATGATGACGTGCAGGCCTACTTCGGGAACGTCGCAAGCAGTCCCTCCATCAACGTGGGATGGATGCTGGCCTTCATGGTCTTCACCATCGGTATCGTGGCCGGAGGCGTGAAGCGAGGCATCGAGACCGCGAGCAAGATCATGATCCCGGCATTGGGCATCATGCTGATCGCGCTCGCGATCCGTGCCGCGATGGTCGGCGAGGGTTTCGGCCAGGCCGTGGACTTCGTCTTCGGATTCCATGCCGACGAACTCAGCGCGGGGGGCGTGCTCGAAGCCCTCGGTCATTCCTTCTTCACGCTGTCGATCGGCATGGGCACGATGGTCGCGTACGGCTCCTATCTTCGCCGGAAGGACGATGCGGTCACCACCGGCATCGTCATCGGTGGAGTGGACACCCTGATCGCCCTCGTCGCCTGCCTCGTCCTCTTCCCCATCACCTTCGCGTCCGGCTTCGATCCCGCCGCCGGCCCGGGCTTGGTGTTCCAGAACATGCCGATCGCGCTGATGGCGCTTCCCGGGGGAACCTTCTGGGCGACGATCTTCTTCATCCTCCTCTTCTTCGCCGCTCTCACCAGCGCGATCTCCCTGCTCGAAGTGGCCGCGAGTTACTTCATCGACGAGAAGGGCGTGCCGCGCTTCGTCGCCACCGTCGGATGCGGCTTCGCCATCATCCTCTTCGCCCTTCCCTCCGCGCTCTCGAACGGATCCGCCCTCGGTGGCCTCTTCAACCAGGGGGTCGCGGACATCACGGGCAGGAACTGGTTCGATTCCGCCGACTGGCTGGTCTCGAATCTGATGCTGCCGATCGGAGGCCTCGGCGTGGCCCTCTTCATGGGCTGGAAGGTCACCGAACAAGCGCGTCAGGAGGGATTCATGGAGGGTGCCAGACTTCGGAATCTCTACGTTGCGTGGCTCCTCCTGCTTCGCTGGGTGGCACCCGCCGCGGTGCTGCTCGTCTTCCTCCAGGCGATCGGGATCCTCGACGTGGACACTCTCTTCGCCGAATCCCCATCGACCGATCCCGTCTCCGGTGAACTTCCCGTCGCATCTCCAGATGCGGAAGGCACCTGAAATCCTCCCTCCGCTCCTTCGACTCCCAAGCGAGAACCGATCCCATGACCTTCCTCGATCGAATGAACGACGTCCTCGGCGCCATCAACGACGTCATCTGGGCGGACTGGGTGCTCTATGCCCTGCTCGGCGTCGGCGTCCTCTTCACCATCTGGTCGGGATTCTGCCAGTACCGCGCCCTCGTCCACGGCACCGCAGTCACCGCCGGCAAGTACGACGACAAGGACGACCCCGGGGCCATCAATCACTTCCAGGCTTTGTCCGCGGCCCTTTCCGCGACAGTCGGACTCGGCAACATCGGGGGCGTCGCACTCGCCATCGCCCTCGGCGGCCCGGGAGCGGTGTTCTGGATGTGGATCGTCGGCCTGGCGGGCATGGCCCTCAAGACGACCAGCGTCACGCTGTCGATGCTCTACCGCGACACCAGCAATCCCGATGAACCCATGGGTGGACCGATGTACGTCGCCCAGAAGGGCTTCGCCGCCTGGGGACTCGCCCCGCTCGGCAAGATCGTGGGCGTGATCTTCTGTCTCACCCTCCTCATCTCCGCGATCACCGGCGGAAACATGTTCCAGGCCTGGAACGTCGCGGACATCACCCACGAGGCGTTCGGAGCCCCCAAGGTCGGGGTGGGCATCGTCCTGGCCCTGGTGGTCGGGGCGGTGATCATCGGAGGGATCAAGCGAATCGGCAACGTCGCCGGGATTCTCGTCCCGTTCATGTGCGTGCTCTACTTCCTCGCGGGCACCGTCGTGCTGCTGATGTACATCGGCAGCATCCCGTCCATGTTCGTACTGATCGTGCAGAGCGCCTTCAATCCTGCCGAAGCGACTGGGGCGTTCATCGGCGGCACCGCCGGCTACGCTTTCCTGCTGGGCATGAAGCGGGCCCTCTTCTCCAGCGAGGCGGGCCAGGGCTCATCCCCCATCGCCCACAGTGCCGCGAAGACCAAGGAACCCGTCCGCGAGGCGGTGGTCGCCGGCCTGGAACCGTTCATCGACACCATCGTGGTCTGCACCCTCACCGCCCTCGTGATCCTCTCCACCGGAGCCTGGGATCGAGGCTCGAGGGGCGAAGCGACCCTGGCCGCGACTCCCGCCTTCACCCAGTCGGAAGGAGCGTGGAACGTCGGCAGCTTCGGAGATCACGATCCCGGAGACGAGGACCAGACCAGCACGTGGTTCGTGACCCTTCCCGGCAAGCACAAGGAAGCGAGGGTGACCACCGGCAAGGACTGGAGCGCCGGGGATGAGGTCTTCCTGATCGCCGAGACCGACCGGTCCAACGACGACACCGGATCCACCAGGGTCCGGGTCCACGGCGTCGTGGACGAACTGGAGAACGGCGGATACGTCGCGGTGTTCGAGGCCGATCAGATCGAAAGCCAGAGCGAGCCGATCCTCATCGACAGCGAGGTCTACAAGGAATACAAGGGCGCGACGCTGACCGCCCACGCATTCGATCGGGCCATCCCCGGACTGGGCACCTGGCTGGTGCTCATCGCCTCCTGGCTCTTCGCGATCTCGACCATGATCTCCTGGAGCTACTACGGTGAGCAGGGCATGATCTTCATGCTCGGCAAGGGCAGCGTGCTCCCCTACAAGGTCGTGTACTGCCTGATGATCATCGTCTCGACGCTCCCGATCATCGGGACCACCACCGAACTGGACAACCTCACCACTCTGGGAACCGGTGTCATGCTTTGGGCCAACATCCCGATCATGCTGGTCTTCGGCGCGATCGCGATGAAGGCGTACCACAATTACGGCAAGCGGCTCAAGGCCGGGGAGTTCAAGGCCCACGAGACCCGGAACATCGAGGACATGGCCAACGAGTGATCGACCCGACCCTCGCGACCATTCCCGCCGCGACCGTGGCCGATGCCGCGGTCGCGGCGGTGCGCGTTGCATGCGAGGAACACGACCTGGCTCAGGAGGTTCGAGGCGTGGACAGCCTCCCGGAGCGGGAGATCCAGACGATTCTCGAGCGGGGGTTCGAGTCGGCAGGCCTTCATCCCCTTCGCGAAGTCCGATTTCCCCACCGGGCCGGAGAACCGATTCGCAGCGTCGGCACCCGGTGCGACTTCGTGCTGCGGCCCGAGGATGCTCCACTGGATCTCGAAAACGAGCTCGAGGACGGAGATGCGGAGGCCCCTGGTCTCTTCGCGGAACTGGCCCCCGCGCCTCCTTCACCAGTCGATCCCGAACAGGCCTTCTGGCTGGAGCTGAAGACCGGGGCGGCGTGCCGGGATCTCGGGGAGGCAGGCGACCTTTCCACCCTTCCCAAGCGGACCACGGTCGATCTGGCCCGCCTGGCCCACGCCCGGCGGGTGCGACACGCCGCGGTGCTGGTGGTCGCCTTCGGCCCCGACGAGGAGACTCTGACCCGCGATGCCCACGCCCTGGACAGACACGCGGCCGCCCAGGGCCTGCCGACCCTGGGCGCGGTGGTTCGGACCTTCCCCCTCACCGACCGCCACGGCAACGCCGCGGGGCTGGTGGCAGTGATTCCTGTCGGCCGGGGTTGATTCAGCCGCGTCGCCGCCATGCGGCGAGACCGGCCACCCCGAAGATGGCGATCGCTCCGGAAGTCGGGTCCTGGGTGACGATGCACCCGAGGTTCAGGGAGTCCGAAGTCGGTGCCTGCTCCCGGGCCCAGATGGTGTAGTCAACCGGACCCCGCGGACCCTCGTAACCGATGGTCCCGAAGGAGGCTCTCATCTCCGGGTGGATGGCGGTTCCGACGTGGTTCTCGTCAAACAGTGCGTAGCCGGGCAACTGACCGGTATCCGGATCCTCGGGGCCGCAGGGCAGGAAGGCGCCGGGCGTGGTCGCGATGAACGCCAGATTGAGGTCGTTATTTGGTGCCGGGACCCTCTGTCACCAACCCGGCAAGCTCGTAGCCCTCCGCGATCGTGAACTTGAAGATGTCCCGGTCGGGACCGGGGTCGGTCACGAAGAGGAGGTTGTTCACCCCCTGCGTGAAGACGACGAAGGTCGGATCGGGGCCGAGATCGGACGGATCCCCATCGACCGATTCGTCGTAGGCGATGTCCCCGCCCCGACGCTGCCGATCACGAGGGCCATCGAGAGGCATGCTGCGAATCCGAAGACGACTCCGTATTGGCCTCCACATGGCGGATGGAGATCGAGGCACCAACCAATTCGGCATGGATGTAACGGAGGAAAGGCCTGCAGGCGTCGTTTTTCAGACGACACCTCCAGGCACGGTGCTCTTGATTTCCCATCTTCCGCTCAGCAGTCGCCCCAGGCGCCGAGGAGTACACCGAGGTCGGCGCCATTGCAGGTGCCGTCCCCGTTGAGGTCTGCAGCACACGGCGAATCCCCCCACGAGGTGAGGAAAAGGCCAAGATCCGCTCCACCCACGGAGCCGTCTCCGTTGAGGTCGCCGGGGCAGGGCGCTTGCAGTTCGTTGATGACCAGGGTCACGCTCCAGTCATCGACGGTGAGGCTCGTCTCCTGAGCCCAGAAGGTGTAGTCGCCCGCACCGAGGGGAACGTCGTACCCCTGGGATCCTCCACCCTGTGCCATGGTGCTGAAGATGTCGGTGCCGGAGTCGGCCTCGGCCACGAGGGCGTAGCCGAGCAGTGCCGTGGGATTGGGGGAGAAAGGATCGGTGCCCAGGACGTCGCCGGCCGAGAAGCCGATGAATGCCAGATTGTTGGGATCCTTCGAGTTGGTATCGAAGAGCTCGAGAATGACTCCCGTCAATTCGAAACCTTCAGCGACGTTGAAGGTGAAGATGTCCCGATCGTCGCCCTGCTGGTCGGTGGTGAAGTTGACGGTGTTGCTCCCCGCCAGGACGTTGACCATCGTGGGGGCGTCCGGGGTCGCGGACAATTCTCCATCAACCGCCTCGTCGTAGACGACATCGGCTGAAGCTCCCGACAGGGAGAACGAGAGGATGAATGCGGCCGAACCGAACGTACTCAGGAACTTCATGGACGACTCCAGAATCGTGGCTGGGCGTGACGATCCTCCGCCGGGAAGACCATCCACCCTGAGATGAGAATATGCCTGAAGACTGGGGTCCGGCCAACAAAAGGGGAGGATTTGGGTGTCTGGAAAAGCGGCCGAAACCACTGGATCACCCAAAAAAAGACTCACCTATCCGGGTTTTTCCCGGCGGCCCCCCGCCACGAATCAAGGAGTGCCAGAATCCGCCGGGCCCCTTCTTCCCCGGGGACGAACTCCCCGAAGAGGGCCTTCATGTCCGTGAGTCGCCGACGCATCGACTCGAGTTTCTCGGGTTCCGCGAGCAGCGGCAGAGCGGAGGCCAGGATGGGTTCGGGACCTCGCGAAGCCACGTAGGGGACGAACTCCGGAACGATTTCCTCCCCCGCGACGATGTTGGGAAGGAGCTTGAACGGAGTCTTGATCAAAATGGATGCGATGACCGCTTGCCAGCGGGGAATCGCATAGCTCCCGATCATCGGGCAGTCCTGACGAGCCAGGTCGAGACTCACGGTTCCACTCGTCGCGAGGGCGAGGTCCGCCCATGCGATCGCCGATTCCAGATTGCCTCTCTGAAGATAGACGCCGTCGGGCATCTCATCGAATCGAGTTTGGATCCTCGCTGAGATTCGTTCGTTCGCGGCGAGAATCACCGCCACCGCGCCGGGGAAACGGCCTCGAATGACCTTGAACGCCTGAAGTTGATGACCCAGATTGGCCTTGATCTCCCCGCTTCGACTGCCGGGCAGGATCAGGATCCTGGGCGATCCATTCGGGAGCCTCCGCACTCCTTGGGCGAGTGTGCCCTCGTCCAGAGCCTTCGCCATCACCGGATGCCCGATGAAGGAGGCATCGACCCCGCGCTTCTGAAACCACGACTCCTCGAAGGGAAGGATGCACAGGACATGATCACTGTGCCGGACCAGCTTCCGAACCCTCCAATGGCCCCAGGCCCAGACCTTCGGAGCGATGAGATGGATCGTCCGGGTGCCCCTTCGTCGGAGACGCCGACACAGTGGAAAGTTGGCGGACGGGCTGTCGACGGGGACATGGAGAGCCACCGGATGGATGCCCGCCCAGGCATCGATCCGGTCGAGGGTCCTCTTCATCTCGAAGGCCTTCAGGAACCCCCCCAGGCCCATCACTCCATCCTCGCTGGTCCGCTCGATGATCTCCGCACCTGCCTCCGCCATCCGGGGCCCACCCCAGGCGCAGATCCTCAGATCCGGCCGAAGACGACGCAGTGACTCGATCACGGGGGCGGCATGAGCGTCTCCGCTGGGCTCGAACGCCGTGAAGAGCACGAGACCCCGATCCGGGATGCTGGCAGGGTCCTGGTGAATGGTTTCCGGAACCGACATGTCCGCAGGATACCCCTCGTCCCCGCTTCACCGCTCCGCGAGGAGACCGCCTCCGGTACGATCCCCGACTCGATCCGATTCCCCTGCCCTGCCTCGGAAGGCCGCCCCCACCATGCTCAAGCGGACTCACCACTGCAACGCCCTTCGCCCTGAACACGTCGGCGAAACCGTCACTCTTGCGGGATGGGTGAACACCTATCGCGATCATTCCAAGTCCCTGGTCTTCATCGATCTTCGTGATCGTCGAGGGCTCACCCAGATCGTGTTCGACACCGCCGACGTCCCCGCCGAGGTGGTGGAAGCCGCCCAGGGGCTTCGCCGGGAGGACGTCATCGCGGTTCGAGGCACGGTCCGGGTCCGCGGTGGTGGTGCCAATCCCAAGCTGGAGACCGGAGAGATCGAAGTCCTCGCCTCTGAACTCGAGATCCTGAACAAGGCCGAGACGCCGCCGATCCTCCCCGACGACCACGAGGCATCGAAGATCGGCGAGGAGATCCGACTCAAGAACCGCTATCTCGACCTGAGACGTCCGTCGATGCAACGGATCCTCGAGACCCGCTCGCGGGTGGCCCAGTACACGCGGTCGTTCTTCCACGACCGGGAGTTCCTCGAGGTCGAGACCCCGCTCCTCATCAAGTCGACCCCCGAAGGCGCCCGCGACTTCGTGGTTCCCAGCCGCCTCGAAGCGGGTGCTTGGTACGCACTCCCCCAGAGTCCCCAGCTGTTCAAGCAGATCCTGATGATCGCGGGTTGCGAACGCTACATCCAGCTCCCCAAGTGCCTGCGTGACGAGGACCCCCGAGCCGACCGCCAGGCCGAGTTCACGCAGATCGACCTGGAGATGAGTTTCGTCGATCGGGATGACGTCCTCGAAACCATGGGCGACTACGCCAAGGCCCTCTGGAAGGAGATGCTCGGCGTGGACGTGGGCGACATCCCGCGAATGACCTGGCATGATTCGATGGAACGGTACGGCATCGATCGTCCTGATTTGAGATTCGGACTCGAGATCTCCGACATCAGTGATCTCGCCGCGAAAACCGATTTCGGAGTCTTCACCTCCGCGCTCGAGAAGTCCAGCCCCATGGGTTCGGGGGTGGTGAAGGCCTTCCGTGTTCCCGGGGGCGTGGACAAACTCACCCGAAAGATGACCGACGGCTACTCCGAATGGATCAAGCTCTTCGGGGCCGGCGGCGTGCCCACCACGAAGTGCAACGGTGAGGGATTCGAGTCCGGGGTCGCTCGATTCGTCGAACCCATCGCGACCGAACTCATGGAACGCCTGGGCTGCGAGAAGGGCGACACCGTCTTCTTCACCGCGGATACCTGGGAAGTCGCGACCAAGGCCATCGGCGAACTCCGGATCAAGGTCGCGAGGGATCTCGACCTCATCGACGACAAGGCCTGGAAGTTCGTCTGGGTCGTGGACTTCCCGATGTTCGAACTCGACGAGGAATCCAATCGCTGGGTCGCTCTTCACCACCCCTTCACCGCCCCCAACCCGGGCCAGGAGGGGCTGCTCGAGACCGATCCCGGAAACTGCATCAGCGCGGGGTACGACCTGGTCTGCAACGGCAGCGAGATCGGAGGCGGCTCGATCCGTATCCACAACCCCGAAGTGCAGCAGAAGGTCTTCGATCTCATCGGGCTCTCCCCCGAGGAGGCTCAGATGAAGTTCGGCTTCCTCCTGCGGGCCCTCAAGCATGGCGCACCGCCGCACGGCGGCATCGCCTTCGGACTCGATCGACTGATCATGCACCTGGTGGGGACCGACAACATCCGGGACGTCATCGCATTCCCCAAGACCCAGTCCGGAGGCGACCTCATGATCGAGGCCCCCGGCCCGATCGACGCCGCACAGATGGTCGAACTGCACGTCAAGAGCGTGCTGCCCTCCTGACCCCGAGGAACGACCGATAGGAAGAGAGGCCCGCGATCATCGCGGGCCTCTCGTCTTGGTTCGTCTCCGGAGTCTCGTTGGTTCAGGTGGTGGCGGTGTCGTCGTCGGGTGCCAGACGGGTGATCAATCGGGCTCCGACCGCATCACCCCAGACGTTCACCGTGGTCCTGCACATGTCGAGGATCCGGTCCACTCCGATGATGACCCCGATCGCCTCCAGGGGAAGCGGCTCGATGCCCCGCCCTGCGAGACTGGTGTTCACCGCCGCCACCACGATCACCATCGTGACCAATCCGGCACTGGGTATGCCGGCGGCCCCGACTGCGGCGAGAGTCGCGGTGACCACCACGATCACGAGCTCGCCCAGCCCGAGGGCGATGCCCCACAGCTGGAACATGAAGACCACCGCCACCGCCTCGTAGAGGGCGGTGCCGTCCATGTTGACGGTGGCCCCGAGGGGGAGCACGAAGTTCGCGCTTCGCTTGCTGCATCCACCCTGGTCGATGGCGGTCTCGATCGTGACCGGCAGGGTCGCCGAACTCGAATCGGTTCCGAACGCGGTGAGCAGGGCCTTCCGCATCTTCAGCATGAACCGGTAGGGATTGACTCGTCCGAAGACCGCCAGCACGGTGGGCAGGGTGACGAACGCATGGATCGACAGTCCGATCAGGACCGTGATCATGTACGCCCCGAGCGGTCCGTAGAGGGAACCGATGCCGATCTTGGCGACGGTTCCGGTGACCAGCAGGAAGACCCCGATCGGGGTGAGCCAGAGAATCCACATCACCAGCTTCATGGTGCCGGCGAAAAGGGATTTCAGGGTGGTGACCGCAGGAACTCCCGCGTCTCCGATCGCGGCCAGCGCCAGCCCCAGCAGAAGGGCGAAGACGATCACCCCCAGGGTGCGACCGTTGGCGAGTTCGGCGAAGAAGTTGGTGGGAATCACCTGTTCCAGAATGTTCATCCAGGCTCCGGAGAGCCCCTTGTCGCTGGCGGTGTCCATGGCCCCGCGAAGCCCGGTGTTCTCCTGGTACTCAGCGGCTCCCTGACTCTGCAGGCTCGCCACCGCATCCGCCGAGAGGCCTTCGCCGGGGGCGATCACCGTCACCAGCACCGCACCCAGCACCACTGCGACGATCATGGTGCCGAAGTAGTAGACCAGCGTCGTGCCACCGACCACGCCCAGCCGGGAGGGGTCGCCGATCGAGGTCACGCCGACCAC
>MDTG01432521.1_pt1 | contig 19322 bp, 18 predicted proteins | sample 811421 | NCBI WGS metagenome assembly MDTG01 (sample SAMN05326645, study PRJNA326480) | marine metagenome | isolation source: seawater | place: Pacific Ocean: South East | collected 2011
CCCAAACGCTCCGACACTTCCCTGACCGGGTAGCCCCGCTCGGGAATCTGCGCGACCGCGTCCCGCTTGAACTCATCGCTGAACGTGCTGCTGCTCGTCATGGCCTCCTTGCCTCAAAATCAGCGAAGAAGGCGTCCACGGGACACGGGGCTATTCAGTATGGACGGGCCAACATCGAGCCATCGAAGGCGCGTCCGGTAGCTGCATCCTGACGCGAGAGATGCTCCAAGTTTGATTCAGAGCGAAAATTGTACGCTTGTTCACAGCACATTATTCCGAAGTGCGTGTGCATTTGGTGCAAAAAACTTTTCACTGGCGCCCATAGTGCTTACCACCGGCGGGGGCCGGATTTGGCAGGACGAGACGAAAGACAGCACGATGTGGAGCGAAGATCGCTACAACGCCTTCATGGCACGGCAGGCCATCGATGACGAGGACCTGCTGCGGCTGGAGAGCTATACCGCGACCATCGAGCCCGTCGATGGCTCCAAGCGTGAGATGCTGCACCAGCTGGCGATGACGGTGTTCTGGCCGCACCGGGGGCGGGACATCGACCTGTTCCTGAGGCTGGGGCAGGGCTATGTCGCCTGCGACGAGATCGGGCGGCCGCTCGGCTCGGCGATGTATTTCCCGATGGGGCCGGATTTCGCCATGCTGGGGATGATGGTTGTGTCACCGCGCCTGCAATCGCAAGGGGCCGGTCGGCGGATGCTGCGCCGGATCATGCGCGATTGCGCCGGGCGGGATCTGCGCATCACCTCGACGCGGCACGGATTTCGCCTGTATGAATCCGCCGGGTTCGTGCCGGTCTCGACGATCTACCAGCAGCAGGGCATCGTTCGCGAGATCTCCGCGCCCGCGCCAACGGACGGCATGCTGCGCGACCTGACACTCGCGGACCGTGATGCGATTGTGGCTCTCGACCGCTCCGCGACCCATGCCGACCGCAGCGCTGTCTTCGACGCGCTGCTCGAGGTTTCGGACGGTTTGGTGCTGGAGCAGGACGGAGAGGTGAAGGGCTTCGCCATGAAGCGCGCCTTCGGCAAGGGGACAGTCATCGGTCCGGTTCTGGCGGACAGCGACGAAATGGCGATACAGCTCACCGCGCCGCTGCTGCAATCCTGCGAGGGCCGCTTCGCCCGGTTCGACCGGCAGGTCGAGAGCGAGGCAATGGGCGCCTTCCTCGCCGCCGCCGGGCTTGGCGTCTACGATACGGTGACCGAGATGCGGCTCGGTAGCAACCGCCTGTCGCAAGAAGGGCTGCGCGTCTACGGGCTCGCCTCGCACTCGCTGGGGTAGGGGGCACGCGGCCCCCCGCCATTTACGACAGCCGGTCCTTGAGTCCGAACCACATCCCCACCAGCGGCAGGAACCACGGCGTGCCCGAATGCATCGGGATCGTCGGCCAGTCGAGCCCGTCCAGCGGGTTCGTCCCCTCGCGCCCCATCGCCATGTCGGCCAGCGCCTGGCCGATCAGCGTCGACATCTGCGCGCCGTGGCCGGAATAGCCCATGCCGTAGATCATGCCGTCATGCTCGCCCGCTCGCGGGTAGCGGTCCTGCGTCATGCCCACGAGCCCGCCCCAGCAATAGTCGATCTGGATGTCAGCGAACTCGGGAAAGACCTGCGCGAAACTCTTCTTGAGGATCTCGCCGGATTTCGCGTCCGAGCGCTGGTCCGAGGTGGCCGAGAACCGCGCCCGCCCGCCGAAGATGATGCGGTTGTCCGGCGACAGGCGGATGTAATTGCCGATGTTCATCGAGGTGACATAGGTGCGGTTGCCGGGCAGCAGCTTCTGAACCTCGGCGTCCATCAGGGGCCGCGTCGCGATGATGAAGGAGCCGACCGAGATGATGCGCCGCCGGAAATACTGGAAGGGCGAGGGCTTGGCCCGGCCCGCATAGGCGCCGGTGGCGACGATCACCCGACCGGCCTTGAGGGCACCCTTGGGGGTGCTCAGCGTCCAGCCGCTGCCGGACCGGGTGCGCTCGGTGACGGGTGCGGCTTCCCAGATCTGCGCGCCGTGGCGATGCGCCGCCTCGGCAAGGCCGGTGACATAGCGGCCCATGTGCATCATCGCCGTCTTCTCGTAGAGCATGCCGCCGTGGAAGGCGTCCGACCCGATCTCGCCGTCGAGGTCGGCCTTGTCGAGCCAGCGCGTCTCGGGGTCGACCTCGCGGTGGATCAGCTCGTAATTCGCCTTGAGCCCGTCCACGTGGCTTGGCTTCGAGGCGAGCTTCAGCTTGCCCGCGCGGCGGAAATCGCAGGCGATGCCTTCCTCGGCGATGACCTCTTCGATCATGTCGATCGACCGGTCGTAGGCCTTGTAGAGCGCATGCGCCCGCTCGGTCCCCAGATGCGCCTTGGCGCTGGCATAGCCATGGGCGATGCCGTTGTTGAGATGCCCGCCATTGCGCCCCGAGCCGCCGGCGCCGACGTGATCGGCCTCGAGCAGGGCGACCGAGACGCCCTCGCGCGCCAGCTTGCGCGCCGCGTTCAGCCCGGTGAACCCGCCGCCGATCACCGCCACGTCGAAGCTGCCCGCCACCGGGCCGCGCTGCGGGTTGGAAAAGACGGGGGCGGTGTCGTGCCAGTAGGATTGGTATTTCATGGCGAGTCCCTGTTTTCGGTTGCCCCCATCATGACGCGACCGCCACGAAAGCGCCTGCCGCTCTTGCCGGGGACGTGGCAGGAAATTGCTTTTGCGGGGCGGCAAACGGCAGGGGATGCCGAAGCGGCGCGATCTTCGGTGCCGCGCGGGGGCGCTTCGCGGCGATGATGCGGGCAACCCGCAGACAGGAGACCCCGATGACCAAGCTCATCCCGCTGAACACCGCGCCCGAATTCACTCCCCGCGAGGACATCTGCCCCGAGGAGCGCCGCATCGAAGGCATCCCCGAATACAAGACCTGGGAGCTGGACACCGCGATGGCCGAGGCCGCGAAGTGGGGCAAGATCCGCACCGGCGTCTGGGAGGCGACCCCCGGCAAGACCGTGTCGAAGAAGGGCGAGACCTTCGAGTTCTGCCACATCCTGTCGGGCAAGTGCGAGATCGGCGAGGACGGCGGCGAGAGCCATGTCTTCGGCCCCGGCGACAGCTTCATCCTGAAGCCCGGCTTCGTCGGCACCTGGCGCACTATCGAGACCGTGCGCAAGATCTTCATCATCGCGTCGTAAGACGCGTCACTTGATCGTCGCGTCGTGAGCGCGTTCCGCTGACGCGCGGGGCAGGGCGGCAGGAAATTCCGTGCCGCCCCGTCGCCCCGGCCGATCCTGCCGAAGACGCCCCCGCGATCGGCAACCCTCGCGCCCGCGCCGCGCCTATCCTGACCGCAGATCCATTTCCCGGAGCCAGACCCATGCTGACCAACTCCCTCGTCGAGCTTGACCGTCGTCACCTCGTCCACCCCGTGTCCTCTTTCCGGGGCCACGAAGAGCGCGGCGTGCGCGTTCTGACCTCTGCCAAGGGCGCGCGCGTCACCGACGCCGAAGGCCGCGAGTTGATCGACGGCTTTGCCGGCCTGTGGTGCGTCAACGCCGGCTACGGCCATGAAAGCGTCGTCGAGGCCGCCGCCAAGCAGATGCGCGAGCTGCCCTATGCCACCGGCTATTTCGACCTCGGGGCCGAGGCGCCGATCCGGCTCGCCTCCGAGCTGGCAGAGCGCAGCCCCGGCGACCTCAACCACATCTACTTCAGCCTCGGCGGGTCGGACGCGGTGGACAGCACCATCCGCTTCATCCGCTACTACTGGCATTCCAAGGGCCAGCCGGAGCGTGACCAGTTCATCTCGATCCACAGCGGCTATCACGGCTCGACCACGATGGGCGCCGGCCTCACGGCGCTGCCGGGGTTCCACGACGGTTTCGGCGTGCCCTATGACTGGCAGCACCGGATCTCGTCGCATTACATCTACCGCAACCCGCACGGGCAGGACGAGCAGACCATCATCGACGCCTCCGTCGCCGAGCTGAAAGCCAAGATCGAGGCCATCGGCCCCGAGCGTGTCGCGGCATTTTATGCCGAGCCGATCCAGGGCTCGGGCGGCGTGCTGGTGCCGCCGAAGGGCTGGATCAAGGCGATCAAGGCGGTCTGCGAGGCGTATGGCGTGCTCTTCGTCGCCGACGAGGTCATCACCGCGTTCGGCCGCACCGGGCCGCTGTTCGCCTCCGAGGAAGAGGGCATCGTGCCCGACCTGATGACCACGGCCAAGGGCCTGACCTCGGGCTATGCGCCGATGGGCGCGGTGTTCATGCGCAACCACGTCTACGAGACCATCGCCGAGGGCGCGGGCGCCAAGGCGGTCGGCCACGGCTTCACCTATTCCGCGCACCCGGTGTCGGCGGCGGTCGGGCTCGAAGTGCTGAAGCTCTACGAGGGCGGTCTGCTGGAGAACGGGCGCAAGGCCGGGGCGCGTCTGATGGCGGGCCTGCACTCGCTGGCCGATCACCCGCTGGTGGGCGACGTGCGTGGGCGCGGCATGCTCGCCGCCCTCGAACTGGTGACCGACAAGGAGAAGAAGACCCCTCTGCCCGCCTCGGTTCAGCCCGCCACGCGGCTGTTCGATCGCGCGTGGGAGCAGGGGCTCGTGGTGCGCTCCTTCCCGCAGGGCATCTTCGGCTATGCGCCGCCCCTGTGCTGCACCGATGCCGATATCGACGGCATCATCGAGCGCACCCGCACCGTGCTCGACCAGACCCTCGAGGACTCGGAGATCCGGGCTGCGATGGCCTGATGGGGCTGCTGCTTCTGACGAACGAGGCGCGCGCGAAGACCTGGAAACGGGTCTTCGACGACGCCGGAGAGGAGATCATCCTGTCCGAGGCCGCGGTGAGCAATCCCGCGGCTGTCTCGTGCCTGGCCTGCTGGGTGCCGCCCGCCGACCTGTCGGTCTATCCGAACCTGAAGGCGCTGCTGAGCACCGGCGCGGGGGTCGACCAGATGCCGCCACTGCCCGAGGGCGTGGCGCTGGTGCGCTGCGACGTGGCGGGCATTTCCGAGATGGTGCGCGACTGGGTGCTGATGGCGGTGCTGATGCTGCAACGGCAGATGCCGCTCTATCTGCAACAGGCGCGCGCCGGGCAGTGGGAGACGCATCTGACGCGCTCCGCCTCTGCCTTCCGGGTCGGGATCATGGGCATGGGCCGCATCGGCCAGCTTGCGGCCCGCGCGCTCGGCGCCTGCGGGTTCGACGTCGCGGGCTACAGCCGCTCTGGCCGCCCGGTCGAGGGCTGCGAGATCTACGGACCGGACCGGCTGGCGGCGTTCCTCGGGCGGACCGATATCCTCGTCTGCCTGCTGCCGCTGACCGCCGAGACGCGGGGGATGCTGAACGCCGATCTCTTCGCGCAGCTGCCCGATGGCGCGATGCTGGTCCATGCCGGGCGCGGGGCGCAGCTCGACATGGCGGCGCTGCGGGGCGCGCTCGACAGCGGGCGGCTGGCCTCGGCGATGATCGACGTGACCGACCCCGAACCGCTGCCCGAGGGGCACTGGGCCTGGACCCATCCGCAGCTCATCGTCACGCCGCATATCGGTGCCGAGACCGATGCGGAGGCGGGTGCGCAGCATGCGCTCGAGGTCGTCCGAGCCCTGCGCGCGGGCGCCCCGATCCCGGGGCAGGTGGACCGCGACGCGGGCTACTGACCTGCGCCAAAGGGGCGCGGCGCGAAATGCCGCACCCCGCGCGATAACGAAATATTCTGCTGCGAAGACCGTTCAATTCGGCGTTTTGCAGCAGGGTTTCCCGGCCAGACTGGGTTTCAGGAAAGACCCTTGCACGCGCCGTTAACCCTGAAAACCAAGGGCTGCGGTGGGCGCGGGACGGCTCTGGTAAGCCTTCGGCCCACAGCGGCGCAGGGCGTCGGGCGAAACAGAAAATTCTGCGCCGTTCCCGGCGCGAAGCAGAAAGGACCGCCAAGATGGCGACTGAGACCGCAGTGAAACCCCTGACCGCCTTCGGCTACGTCACCTTCGACGTGGTCGGCACGCTGATCGACTTCGAGGGCGCCATCAAGGACGGCCTGGCCGAGATCGCCGCCAAGGAAGGCATCGATGTCGATGGCGAGGCCGCGCTGTCGGTCTACCGCGAAGCACGCTACGAGCCGGGCGCGGGTCTCTTCCCCGATGACCTCGGGCGCTGCTATAGCCGTATCGCCGAAGCCTTCGGCCTGCCGGACACCGAAGAGTACCGCCAGCTGATGGTCGAGCGCGTGGGCGATGCCAAGCCTTTCGCTGACAGCGCCGAGGCGATGGCGAAGCTCAAGGCCCGCTACAAGCTGATCGCGATGACCAACGCCCGCCGCTGGGCCTTCGACAAATACGCCGAGAAGCTGGGCAACCCGTTCTGGGCCGGGTTCACCACCGACGACACCGGCTGCGAAAAGCCGAACCCCGATTATTTCCGGCAGGTGTTCGATTACGTCGGCAAGGACGGCGGCAGCAAGGATGACATCCTGCACACCGCGCAGAGCCAGTACCACGACATCGGCATCTCGCGCGAGCTGGGCATGACCAACGCCTGGATCCAGCGCCGCCACGCGCAGAAGGGCTATGGCGGCACCATCGAGCCCAAGGAATACACCGAGCCCGATTACCATTTCCACGCGCTGATCGAGCTGGCAGACGCCGCCGACGCCGCGTTCGAAGGCTAAGTTCGAGAGATCCAAAGGACCGGGCAGGCGCCAATGACCTGCCCGGCCGCAACAAACAGGGAGAAGACCACGATGAAACCGACGAACTGGACCGGCCGCGACGACGCCCGCGTCGAACATGCGATCCGCAAGGGCGCCTCGCGCCGTGACTTGCTCAAGATGCTGATGGCATCGGGCGTAGGTGCCGCTGCGGGCGGCTCGCTGCTGCTGCGCGCCTCTGCTGCCGTGGCACAGACCCCGGTCACCGGAGGCTCGCTCCGCGCGGCCGGCTGGTCGGCCTCGACCGCCGACACGCTCGACCCGGCGCTGGCGTCGCTGTCGACCGACTACGCCCGGATCTGCGCCTTCTACAACCGCCTGACCGTGCTCGACGAGGCCGGCGGCGTGCAGATGGAGCTGGCCGAGAGCGTCTCGACCGATGACGCGCAGACCTGGGAGATCAAGCTCAAGTCCGGCGTCACCTTCCACGACGGCAAGACCCTGTCGGCGGATGACGTGGTCTACACCCTGAAGCGGCACCTCGACCCGGCGACCGGCTCCAAGGTCAACGCGATCGCCAGCCAGATGTCCGAGATCAGCAAGATCGACGACCTGACCGTGCGCATCGTGCTGAGCGCGGCCAACGCCGACCTGCCGACCATCCTGGCGCTGCATCACTTCATGATCGTCGCGGACGGCACCACCGATTTCACCACCGCCAACGGCACCGGTGCCTTCATCTGCGAAACCTTCGAGCCCGGCGTGCGCTCGGTCGGCGTGAAGAACCCCAACTACTTCAAGGCCGAAGGCCCCTATCTCGACAGCTTCGAGTTCTTCGCGATCGCCGACAACTCAGCGCGGGTGAACGCGCTGATGTCCGGTGACATCCAGATCGCGGCGAACCTCAACCCGCGGTCCATGCGCACGCTGGACACCTCCGACGCGATCAAGACCTCGGTCACCACGGCGGGCAACTACACCGGCCTCAACATCCGTCTCGACATGGAGCCGGGCGCCAGCGCCGATTTCGTGCAGGGCATGAAGCACCTGATGAACCGCGAGCTGATCCAGAAATCGGTGCTGCGCGGCATGGCGGAAATCGGCAACGACCAGCCGGTGTCGCCGACCAACCGCTACTTCAACACCGAGCTGGCCCCGGCGGAGTTCGATCCCGAGCGCGCGCGCCATCACTTCGAGAAGGCCGGCCTCCTGGGCACCGAGATCCCGATGGTCGCCTCGGACGCCGCCGCTTCGTCTGTCGATTACGCCACCGTCATGCAGCAGGCCGGCCGCGAGATCGGCATGAACCTCAACGTCGAGCGCGTGCCCGCTGACGGCTACTGGTCGAACTACTGGCTCAAGGCGCCGATCCACTTCGGCCACATCAACCCGCGCCCGACGCCGGACATCCTGTTCTCGCTGCTCTACGGCTCGGAGGCCAAGTGGAACGAGAGCCACTACAGCTCGGAGCAGTTCGACAGCCTGATGGTCGAGGCGCGCGGCGAGCTCGACGAGGCAAAGCGGACCGAGATGTACTGGACCATGCAGGAGATGATCTCGCGCGAGGCGGGCACCATCATCCCGGCCTACATGGCGAACGTCGACGGCATGGCATCCAACGTCAACGGCCTCAAGCCCAGCCCGCTCGGCGGCCTGATGGGCTTTGCCTTCGCGGAACATGTCTGGCTGAGCTAAGCTCAGGCCCACCTCGCCGGCGCGCATGACCTGCGCGCCGGCTCTTTCCAATTCAAGCCAGACGAGGTGCGACCTTGCGACAAGCGCTCAAACCGTGGTTCCTGGTTCTGCAAAGGCTCGGCATCGCCTTTGTGACCCTGATCATCGTGTCCTTCGCCGTGTTCTTCGCGACCGAGCTTCTGCCCGGAGACGTGGCCGAAGTGCTGCTTGGGCAAGCCGCCACCCCCGAAGCCGTCGCCGCCCTGCGCGAGAGCATGGGTCTCGACCAGCCGGCTCTGAGCAGGTTCATCGGCTGGCTCACGGGGCTTGCCAGTGGCGATCTGGGCACCTCCTACGTCAACAAGATGGCCGTGGCCGAGCTGATCGCCGGCCGCCTCGGCAACTCGCTGCAACTGGCGGGCATCGTGACGCTGGTGTCGGTGCCGGTGGCGCTGAGCCTTGGCATCGGGGCGGCGATGTGGCGCGGGTCGGTTTTCGACCGCGTGGTGTCGATGCTGACGATCTCGGTGATCTCGGTGCCGGAATTCATGGTCGCGACGCTGGCGGTGCTGGTCTTTGCCGTGTGGCTGGACTGGCTGCCCGCGCTGAGCCTCGGCGCTAATGCCGAGGGCTTCTGGGCGATGCTGCGCGCCTACGCGATGCCGGTCATCACGCTGGGCTTCGTGGTCTCGGCGCAGATGATCCGCATGACCCGCGCCGCGGTGATCGAGACGATCAACACGCCCTATGTCGAGATGGCGCTGCTCAAGGGCGCCTCGCGCAGCCGCATGGTGCTGCGCCACGCGCTGCCCAACGCGCTTGGCCCCATCGCCAACGCCATCGCGCTGTCGCTGTCCTACCTCGTGGGCGGGGTGATCATCGTCGAGACGATCTTCAACTATCCCGGCGTCGCCAAGCTGATGGTCGACGCGGTGAGCACCCGTGACCTGCCGCTGATCCAGTCCTGCGCGATGATCTTCTGCGTCAGCTACCTGTCGCTGATCACGCTGGCGGACATGGTTGCCATCCTTTCGAACCCGAGGCTCCGCTGATGACGACACGCACTTCCAGACTTTCCGCGCTGCCGACGCCCCGCAACCTCGGCTATCACTTCAACCTCACCGGCAAGATCGGTCTTGCGGTCATCCTGTTCTGGGGCGTGGTGGCGATCTTCGGCCCGATGCTGGCGCCGTACCCGCCGGGCGAGATCGTCGACTGGGATTACTTCGGCCCGATGACCGGTGATTACTGGCTGGGCACCGATTACCTCGGGCGGGACATCTTCAGCCGCATCCTGATGGGCGCGCGCTATACCGTGGGCATCTCGCTGGCCGCCGTGACCATCGCCTGCGCCGGCGGCGTGCTTCTGGGCATGATCGCCGCCGTCACCGGGGGCTGGTTCGACATGATCCTGTCGCGGCTGCTGGATGCGTTCAACGGCATCCCCTCGCTGCTGTTCGGCCTGGTGACCGTGGCCGCCGTCGGCTCGTCGATCCCGGTGCTGGTGCTGACACTGGCGGCGATCTACCTGCCCGGCGCCTACCGCTTTGCCCGGGCGCTGGCGGTCAACGTCAACACGATGGATTTCGTCACCGTCGCCCGGGTGCGCGGCGAGACAACGCGCTATCTCATCCTGCGCGAGATCTTCCCGAACATCCTCGGCCCGGTGCTGGCCGACCTCGGCGTGCGCTTCGTCTTCATCGTGCTGGTGCTGTCGGGGCTGTCCTTCCTCGGGCTCGGGGTGCAGCCGCCCAACGCCGACTGGGGCGCGCTGGTGCGCGAGAACATCGAGGCGCTGTCCTTCGGTGCGCCGGCGGTGATCTTCCCCTCGGTGGCGATCGCCACGCTGACCATCTCGGTGAACCTCTTCATCGACAACCTGCCCGTCAAGATCCGCGACAGGAGCGAATGATGACCGACCCCCGCGTTACCGTCAAAGACCTGAAGATCGGCGCAACCACGGATTCGGGCCGCGATGTCGAGATCATCCGGGGCGTGTCCTTCGACATCGCCCCCGGCGAGATCATCGCCCTGATCGGCGAGAGCGGGTCTGGCAAGACCACCATCGCGCTGTCGCTGATGGGGCACACCCGGACGGGCTGTGAAATCCGCGGCGGGAGCATCACGCTCGGTCAGGACGACATCACCGCGATGTCCGAACGCCAGCGGGCAGGGCTGCGCGGCACCAAGGTGTCCTATGTGCCGCAATCCGCCGCCGCCGCCTTCAACCCGTCGAAGCGCATCATGGACCAGGTGATCGAGATCACCGCCATCCACAAGCTGATGCCCCGCGCTCAGGCCGAGGCCAAGGCGGTCGAGCTGTTCAAGGCGCTTGCGCTGCCGCATTACGACACCATCGGCGACCGCTACCCGCACCAGGTCTCGGGGGGGCAGCTTCAGCGTCTCGCCGCCGCCATGGCGCTGATCGGCGATCCGGAACTGGTGATCTTCGACGAGCCGACCACGGCGCTCGACGTGACCACGCAGATCGAGGTGCTGCGCGCCTTCAAGTCGGTGATGGTGCAGAGCGGCATCTCGGGCGTCTATGTCAGCCACGACCTTGCGGTGGTGGCGCAGGTCGCCGACCGCATCATCGTGCTCAAGCGCGGCGAGGTGCAGGAGGAGGGTACGACGGAGCAGATCCTGCACGACCCGCAGCACCCCTACACCCGTGAACTCATGTCCGCCTTCGAGCCGAAGGAGCATGTCGCCAAGGTAGTCGAGAGCCGCGACGATCACGTCCCGATCCTCGAGGTCTCCGGTCTTTGCGCCGGTTACGGCGACATGGTGAAGGGCGAGCCCGCGGTGAAGATCCTCGAGGACATCAATTTCCGCCTGCCGCGGGGGCGCAACCTCGGCGTCATCGGCGAAAGCGGGTCCGGCAAGTCGACGCTGGCGCGGGCGGTGTCGGGCATCCTCGCGCCCTACAAGGGCGACGTTCTGGTCAACGGGCACGAGATGCGCCCCGGCCTCAAGGCCCGGTCCAAGGACGAGCTGCGCCGCTCGCAGATCGTGTTCCAGCTGGCGGACACCGCGCTCAACCCCGCGCATTCCATCGGCGCCATTCTCGGACGGCCGCTGACCTTCTATCACGGGCTGAAGGGCGCCGCGCGCGAGCGCCGGGTGATCGAGCTGCTCGACATGGTGCATCTGCCCGCCAACATCCGGCACCGCCTGCCGGGCGAGCTGTCGGGCGGCCAGAAGCAGCGGGTGAACTTCGCCCGCGCGCTGGCGGCAGAGCCGGAGCTGATCCTGTGCGACGAGATCACCTCGGCGCTCGATACGGTGGTGGCCGCCGCGATCATCGACCTGCTGAAGGAACTGCAGCGCGAACTGGACCTGAGCTACATGTTCATCAGCCATGACCTCTCCACGGTCGAGGCGATCTGCGACGACGTGCTGGTGATGTACAAGGGCCGCATCGTCGAGGCGCTGCCCGCGCGCGACATGGTGGCCAAGGCCGAGCATCCCTATTCGCGGCTGCTGATCTCGTCGATCCCGCAGTTGGATACCGGCTGGCTGTCCTCGCTCGAACGCGACCCGGCGCTGGTCGAGGAATTCGCGCTGCGGTGATCCCGAGGCAGGCGCGGGATCAAGGCCGCGAGGCCGCCGCGCCTCGCCGGGCCGCCCCCTCGGCCCGGCGATCTGGTGGGGCTTGGCGGACAGCTTCGAGGTCGCCCGGACGTGGGCAGCATAAATCGAGGGATTCCGCGCTTCGTCTCGCCAGTCCGCGGCCCGTCGAGGCGCGGCTTCGCACCGGGACTGGCAGTCTTCTGATTGTTTTCGAAGAGCCGCGCAGCGACGACGCGCGCGGGGGCGATCCGGCGGTGGATCGGGTGCGCTTTATCGTGCCACATCCGAAGGGCCGCCAAGGGCGCGCCAGGCGTCACCAGATCGCCGCCGCGAGGGGGCGCGTCGGCGATGCGCGGCGGCCTTGCGGCCTCGATTCCGCGCGGGCGGCTTCACCCCTTACAGCTTGTCCTCGAACAGCCGCGTCAGCGGGATATGCGTCTTTGAGAACGGCGTCTTCATCACCACGAAGCCGAAATACTTGTCGATCCCGACCTCGCGGTCGATCAGCCCCTCGAGAATGGTCTGGTAGTCGGAAATCGACGCGGTGATGAACTTCGCAAGGTAATCGTAACCGCCCGACACCAGATGGCATTCGACGCAGCTGTCGACCTTTTCCAGCGCCTCCTGAAAACGGGCGAAGTCGATCTGCCGGTGGTTCTTCAGGGTGAACTCGGTGAACACCGTCAGCGTATCGCCCAGCTTGGCAAGGTCGATCTGGGCGCTGTAGCCGGTGATGTAGCCGGCCTTCTGCAGCTTCTTGACCCGCATCAGGCAGGGCGAGGGCGACAGGTTCACGATCTCGGCCAGCTCGACATTGGTGGTCCGCCCGTTGCGTTGCAGCTCGGACAGGATGCGCAGATCGATGCGGTCGAGTTTGTAGCTGGCGCTCATGCCCTTCGGTCCCGGTGTTTTCCCGGCGTTTCCTCTAGGCGCTAACGACGATGAATGCACCTCAAATCTGCGGCCCCGGAGCGCAGGAAAGCGCACAATCTTCTGCCGTGCGCTGCCCCAAAGCAGCCAAATCTGCTGCCGCCCCCGCGCTTTCGGCAGCACGCGCTGCGCATTAGCGGCAAGAGTGCCCCAAAAGACAGACCCTTCGAGGAGACCGAGATGACCAGCCACAAGATCGCCCTTATCCCCGGTGACGGGATCGGCGTCGATGTCACCGACGCAACCATGCAGGTGCTGAACGCCGCCGGGGCGCGCTTCGGCTTCTCGCTGGAGACCGAGACCTTCCCCTGGTCCTGCGAATACTACCTCGAGACCGGCGCGATGATGCCCGCAGACGGCATCGAGACGCTGCGCACCTTCGACAGCATCTACCTTGGCGCTGTCGGCTGGCCCGACACCGTGCCGGACAGCGTGTCGCTGCACGGGCTGCTGCTGCCGATCCGCAAGGCGTTCACGCAATATGCCAACATCCGCCCGCACCGCCTGCTGGCCGGGGTCGAAGGCCCGCTCAAGGCCGAAGGCTTCGACATCCTGTGCATCCGCGAGAACACCGAGGGCGAATATTCCGGCGCCGGTGGCCGCGTGCACATGGGGCAGGACAACGAGGTCGCGACCGAGGTTGCCGTCTTCACCCGCAAGGGCGTCGAGCGGATCATCCGCTTCGGCTTCGAGCAGGCGATGCAGCGCCGCAAGCACCTGACCTCGGTGACGAAATCCAACGCGCAGAAATACTCGATGGTGTTCTGGGACGAGGTGACGCGCGAAGTGGCCAAGGAATACCCCGAGGTCACTGTCAGCCACATGCACATCGACGCCATGTGCGCCAAGATGGTGATGAACCCTGCCGATCTCGACGTGATCGTGGCGTCGAACCTCTTCGGCGACATCCTCACCGACCTCGGCGCGGCGATCCAGGGCGGGCTGGGCTTTGCCGCCTCCGCCAACATCTGCCCCGATGAGGGCACGCCGTCGATGTTCGAGCCGGTGCACGGCTCCGCCCCCGACATCGCGGGCAAGAACATCGCCAACCCGATCGCCGCGATCTGGTCCGGCGCGATGATGCTGGAGCACTTGGGCGAGACCGAGGCTGCCGCCGCGATCCTCACCGCCATCGAGGCCGCGACCGCGCAGGGTGTCGGCACCCGTCCGGGGGCCAGCACCACCGAAGACATCACCAAGGCCGTTCTGGCCGCACTGGAGGCGTAAGATGAACCTCAAGGACAACGACCTGTTCCGCCAGGCGGCACTGATCGGCGGCGAATGGATCGCCCGCGACGACATGGCCGTCATCGACCCGGCGACCGGCGCGGCGATGGGGCACATGCCCGACTGCACCGCCGAGGAAACCCATGCCGCCATCGCCGCCGCCGAGGCCGCCATGGTCGAGTGGAAGGCCCGCACCCACTTGGAGCGCGCCGACCTGCTGATGAAATGGTACGACCTGATGGTCGCCCATGCGGACGACCTGGCGCTGATCCTGACCACCGAGCAGGGCAAGCCGCTGGCCGAAGCAAAGGGAGAGATCCTCTACGGCGCCTCCTTCGTGCGCTGGTTCGCCGAGGAAGCGCGCCGCATCAACGGCCACATCATCCCCAGCCCGGTGCCGGGCAAGAAGATCTTCGCGATGAAGGAGCCGGTGGGCGTCTGCGCCATCATCACCCCGTGGAACTTCCCCAACGCGATGATCACCCGCAAGGTCGCGCCCGGCCTCGCGGCGGGCTGCACCATGGTCATCAAGCCGTCGGATTTCACCCCCTATTCGGCGCTGGCGCTCTGCGTTCTGGCGGAGCGGGCGGGCATTCCTGCGGGTGTGCTGAACTGCGTGACCGGCCGCCCCGAGGCGATCGGCGGCGCGCTGACCTCGTCGCTGGTGGTGCGCAAGCTGTCCTTCACCGGCTCGACCCGCGTCGGTGCCCTGCTGGCCGAGCAATGCGCCCCGACGCTGAAGAAGATGTCGCTGGAGCTTGGCGGCAACGCGCCGTTCATCGTCTTCGACGACGCCGACCTCGATGCGGCGGTCGAAGGGGCGATGGCCTCGAAGTTCCGCAACGGCGGGCAGACCTGTGTCTGCGCCAACCGTCTGCTTGTGCAGTCGGGCATCCATGACGCCTTTGTCGCGAAGCTGGCCGAGAAGGTCGATGCGCTCAAAGTCGGCGCGGGCACCGAGGACGGCACAACCATCGGCCCGATGATCAATGCCGCCGCGATCACCAAGATCAACGCCCATGTCGAGGATGCCCTGTCCAAGGGCGCGGCCCGCGCGACCACGCCGCGCGATCTGGCGCCGCAATTCGCCGACCCGGTGGTGCTGATTAATGCCACGACCGACATGCAGCTTGCAGGCGAGGAAACCTTCGGCCCCGTCGCCCCGGTGTTCCGCTTCGAGACCGAGGAAGAGGCGCTGACCATCGCCAACGGGACACCCTTCGGCCTGGCGGCGTATTTCTTCACCACCGACATGGCCCGCGCCTTCCGCTTCGGCGAGGCACTCGAGGTCGGTCTCGTGGGCCTAAACACCGGCGCGGTGAGCCACGCCGAAGCCCCATTCGGCGGCGTCAAGGCATCGGGCCTTGGCCGTGAGGGTTCGCAGGAAGGCATTGAAGAATACCTCGATACCAAGGCCTTCCATTTCGGAGGGCTCTGATCGACTGCTCGGGGCCATCGGTTTCAGCGGATGGCCTCGAGGATCCTCGGCTCAATCACTCTGGCCGGCCCAGATGCTGCAACCGGCCCCCGGCGGCATCGACGTGCCAAGGCGGGATCGCAACAATCCGTATTGGGAGGCGGTCATGTCGAAGATCATCACGGTCGGACTGGATTTGGCGAAGAACGTGTTTCAGGCGCCACGGCGCAGAAAGCGAAGGCAGAGCTATTTTGCGCAGGTAGCTCAGAAGAGCTCAGGCGATTGAGTTCTTCGCCAAATTACCGCCTCGCCTGATGGCGATGGAGGCTTGCGGTGGCGCGCATTTCTGGGGGCGGGAATTGTCGAAGCTCGGTCACGACATCAGGCTCATCCCGCCCGCCTACGTGACGATCCCATGAGGAGGAGATCGGCGCCGCTGGCTCTGAAAGAGTTGGGGCGTCCACCTTCAATATGGAGATGACGAGTCCTTGCATAGCGAAGCCGACGCCTTGGGCCGCAGGAACATCCTTCTCACTGCAGCAAATAATCCGATTGCAAGCCTGAGCGCGTCTACAGGCAACCACATCCACGCCCAAATCTCCGAAGCGCGCGCCTTCACACGATTGAGGCTGGGTTGGGCACAGGTGGAACAGGTCAACTTTTCGGAGCTCTCGGCCCAATCCTGCCGTTCGAAGCGACCGTCGATGCGGCTCCGCAGCGTCACCGAACCGGCCATTCGTCGTTCGCGCAGTATTTTTCGTGGGCTAATGTCGGCAGAGCGGATCTTTCTGCCGGTTGCTGCGCTCGCGAAGCAAGAGCGTCCGTATCACCGATATCGCCCCGCGGAGCTTGCTGAAACGCCGCGCGGAATCATGGCGCCAGCGATCCGGCCCGGCTATGCCTCCCGGTGTCTCGCAGCCCTTTTCACGGAAGAACCTGCTGTTCGGGACACGATCTCATCATGGGTCGCTGCGAACCAAGCACCAAGTCTGGACGGGTCTCCCTCCATGCGGAAGTGTTCGTTTGCCAGTGCCGCCTGCTGAACCTGCACCAGGCTCGGGGCCGAGGTGTAGAGCTGGTTCAATCGCTGCGCAACTTCAGCGGTCACATGGATGGTGATGTCGCCGACTTCGGCCGGTGTCACGCCTGTGCGGAAGCTGGGCACGCCGTTGGTGATCTCAAACCGAAGCCCCTGGAAAAGGCCCGGTGCGATTTCGGACCCGTCGATATAGTGCTCGACCAGCGAGACGCTCAGGTCTGCGGGCAGGTCTGCCGCGCGGGCGGCGGTCACAAGGACCTCGCCGACCATGGCGAACCAGTCGGGGCTGCCTGCGGCGTATGTGATTTCGGGTGACATGGTGGTTCCCCTTGCCGGGCCACCGGAGGAAGAAGCTCCCCCGGTGGCAGGTTGCGATCAATCGATGGTCAGGACGATCTTGCCCTGGATATGGCCTTCGGCGGCGCGCTCATGGGCACGGGCGGCCTCGGCCAGCGGCAGGGCGGTGTCGGTCACCACGCGGATCGTGCCGTCCGCCAGCAGGGGCGCCACGGTATCAAGCTGCGCACCGCTGGAGCGCACCTGTGTCGAGGAGACGGTGATGCCCAGACGATCCGCCTCATCCTTCCCGTCGAAGCCCAGCGGGTTGACGATGAAGAGCGCCCCGCCGGGGTTCATGCAGGCAAGGAAGCGTGCCGCAGCGGCGCCGCCGACACAATCGAGCACCAGGTCTAGATCCGTGCTGACCTCTTCGGGTTTCACCTGCGTGTAGTCGATCACCTCGTCCGCGCCGAGGTCGCGCAGAATCTCGTCATGAAGCCCCGAAGCGACGGCGATCACATGCGCGCCCTGCCATTTGGCGACCTGAAGCGCGAGGTGACCGACGCCGCCCGCCGCGCCGTTGACCAGCACGCGCTTGCCCTTCAGCGGCACGGGGACATGCGGAACCGGCTGGAACGGGTTCGGCGCGTCGTGGCCGACCTCGACCAGGAACTGCCAGGCGGTCAGAAGCGACATCGGGGCGCCTGCGCCCGCGACGTGGTCGATCCCGTCGGGCTTGTGGCCGACCTGTGCGGCGGGCACCAAGACGTATTCGGCATAAGCGCCCGAGCCTTCCATGATCGCATCGGGGAAGCGCATCATGGAGTAGACCTCATCCCCCGGCGTGAAGCCGGTCACGTGTTCGCCCACCAGATCCACCACGCCCGAGACATCGGTGCCGAGGATTAGCGGGAAGTTCTCTTCAGGCCGCCATTCCGGGGGCAGTGCGCTGTAGCCGTCGCGCAGATACCAGTCCGGCGGGTTGAGGCTGGCCGCCTTCACGCGGATGCGGATCTCGCCCTTGGCGGGTTCGGGGATCGGAGCGTCTTCGTAGGTCAGCACGTCGGGGCCGCCGAAACTGTGCTGGCGTACGGCTTTCATCATCTGGGTCATCCGGAGTTCCTTCGTAAGACCGTTTTCGGGTCCGTGTGTGATGACGGGTAGATACGCGCGCCCTTCGAGGTTTGTAATTCCTCGGAAAGTCAGTTGAGTTGTGCCGTCATGGAACAGATCGGACTCGAGCGCCTGACCGGCCTCATCGCCTTTGCCCGCACAGCCTCGCTCGGCAGCTACTCGGCTGCGGCGCGGGCGTTGTCGGTCTCGCCCTCCGCCGTCAGCAAGAGCGTGCGGCGGCTGGAAGACCAGCTGGGCGTCGCGCTCTTCACCCGCACCACGCGGTCGATTGCCCTGACCACGGAGGGACAGGAGCTGCACCAGCGCGCGCTGCGCCTGATAGAGGCGGCCGAGGACATCGAGCAGACGGCGAACTCCCTGCGATCAGACCCTGTCGGGCGGCTCAGGATCGCGGCCCCGCTGCCGCTCGGTATCCACGTGATCGCGCCCGCCCTGCCGCGCTTTCGTGCGCGCTACCCGGACGTCGTCATCGACCTGCGGCTGAGCGACCGGATGGTGGACCTCGTCGAGGACGGCATCGATGTCGCGGTCCGGATCGGCGCGCTTGCGGATTCGCGCCTGCTGTCGCGCAAGCTGGCCGTGCAGAGGCTTAGCTGTTTTGCCGCGCCCGCATATCTTGCGGCGCGTGGGCACCCGCAGCGTCCGGCGGACCTCGAACATCACGACACGGTCGCCCTGCGCTACCAGAGCTCCGGGCTGCTGATGCCCTGGCCGTTTCAGACGGGCGAGCGCATCACCGAGATCCAGCCCGACGCCGCGATCACGGTGGATGCCAGTGATGCCCTCATCCAGACGCTGCTGGCTGGTGCGGGGATCGGCATGACCTCCACCCTTCTGGCGGCGCCGCATGTCTTGCGCGGGACGCTCATCCCGGTGCTGGACGCCTTCATGGTCGAGCGCGGCCCGATCACCGCGATCTGGCCGGAGAGCCGCCGAAGCACCCCATCGGTCCGGGCGTTCCTGGACTTTCTGCAGGCGGAATTTCAGGGTCCAAACCGCTGAACACCGCGTTCGGCCCCCTTGCCGGGGCATCGATGGACGTCAGCAAGACACGGGCACCGTGCGTATCCCGCGGGTCGAGTGATCAATCGTGACCTGCTCCCCATAGAGACCGCGTTTATGAGTTAGCTCTGTTCAGGGTGTGGTCCTCTACTGACCGTTGGTGATACTGCCACGGGGTGAGCCCGTCGAGGCTCGTGTGGGGGCGGTGGTGGTTGTGGTCGTCGCGCCATTCGGCGATCAGCTCCCGGGCGTGGCGCAGGTTGGCGAACAGGTGCTCGTTAAGGCACTCGTCCACGGCTCGGCAGGGCATTCCGCAGGAATGTCCCGTGTATGGACGCCCCCGGGGCTGCAAGCGATTTTTTGACTTTGGCAACAGCATTGCGGTCGAGTTCCTTCGTGTATCCGGCCTCTGGTTGC
>MDTG01011531.1_pt1 | contig 19321 bp, 21 predicted proteins | sample 811421 | NCBI WGS metagenome assembly MDTG01 (sample SAMN05326645, study PRJNA326480) | marine metagenome | isolation source: seawater | place: Pacific Ocean: South East | collected 2011
CATTCCTTTATAAATAAGATTTTCAATTGCTTCATAAATTTTTTGATGCATAGGATCATAAAAATTAATACTTGAAATAATTACACTGATTTCATCAAAAATTTCATTTGTAACTAATATAGAACCTATAACTGCTTGTTCTGCTTCAATATTATTTGGAAGTTCATTAAATTGCTCTTTAATAAGATTAAAATTTTTTTCCATAAATTTAACTTATATTAATAAGATCGAAAAAAAAATTATCAATTAAGGCTGGGGAAAAAAATGTATAATTATTGAATTGCTTCCGCCGATTGAACGTTTATAGTTATTTCAGCATCAACCTCAGAGTGTAGTGTAATTTTCACTTTAAATTTTCCCAAAGTTTTAATCTCAGACACTGGTTGTATCACCGAAGGTTTAATATCTATTTTGTTATCATCTTTTATTAGTGTTGAGATTTCTGTAGGTTTTACCGATCCATACAGTTCATTGTTTTCAGTGCTAAGTTTTTTTACTATAAATTCTTTTCCATTAATTTGTTCTGAAATTGATATTGCTTCTTTCTTTTTTTCATTATCTTTTTTGGATAAATCAATTTTAATTTTTTCAACCTGTAAAATATTTTCTTTTGAAGCATAAAGCGCTTTTTTGTTAGCAATTAAGAAATTTCTTGCAAAACCTCTTTTGACATCTATCACTTCACCTATAGAGCCAATTCTTTTTACATTTTCTAATAAAATTACCTTCATTTTATAATAAAGCTAAGTTTCTTGCTCTTTTAATCGAAAGAGAAAGTTCTCTCTGTTTTTTTTGACTTACGTTTGTAATCCTTGATGGAAGAACTTTTCCATTTTCTGACATATATTTTTTTAAAAGTTTAATATTTTTATAATCTACCGTTGGGGCTCCCTTGATTGAAAGGGGGCATGTTTTTTTGAATTTGTATTTATTTGGTTGAAAGATACTTAGTTTTGCAAAGTTACTTTGTTTACCTTTTTTATTTCCAGCTTGTCTTTTAGGCATGATTAATTATTTATGTTTTCTTTCTTATCAAAATCATCTTTTTTAGAAAAGTAATTAGTTTCTAAATCAAATTTTTTCACTCTAACTGTTAAATATCTTAATAGTTTTTTGTCAATTGACTCATTTTTTTCTAACTCATTGATAATATTGCCATTACCTCTAATTTTAAAATGAATATAACTTCCTTTTCTATTTTTTTTAATTAAGTAGGATAGGTTAAGTAATCCCCAATTCTCTGTTTTAACTATTTCGCCCTCATTTTTTTCTACAATTTTAGAATATTTTTCTGTTAATTGTTTAATTTCACTTGGGGAAGTATCTTGTCGAGCTATGATTGTATGTTCGTATAAATTCATTTAAGTTCTTTAATAAAAAGTGAGGATATACTATTATAAGTGTGTAATTACAATAGTTAAAAAGGCAAAATAATTAGTTTTTTTTATATGTTTTCAGTAATTTTTCCAGGCCAAGGTTCCCAAATAGTAGGAATGGGAAAAGAATTTTATGATAAGTTTGGATTAGTAAAAAATTTATTTAAAGAGGCTGATGATGCACTTAACTTCTCTTTATCAAAATTAATATTAGAAGGTCCAAAAGATGAATTAGATCTTACAGTTAATACTCAACCCGCAATATTTTTGATAAGTTATTCAATATATAATGTTATTAAAACTGAATTTAATATAAATTTAGATAATGCTAAATATTTTGCTGGACATTCTCTTGGAGAATATTCAGCTCTATCTTGTGCTGGATATTTAAGTTTTGTTGATACAATAAAGATACTTAAAAAAAGAGGAGAGGCAATGCAAAATTCATTTCCAAAAGGTGGAGGAATGGTTGCAGTTTTAGGTTCAAAGATAGAAATTATTGAAAAAATAATTCAAGATAATAAAGATAAATTTCAGGCTCAAATAGCAAATGATAATTCTGAGGGACAAATAGTCCTAAGTGGAAAAATTAAAGACTTAGAAAACCTCATTTTAGTTTTAAAAGATAATGCAATTAAAAACATTAAACTGCCAGTAAGCGCACCATTTCATTGTGAATTAATGAGTAACGCAACAAAAGTTATGATAGATGAAATAAGCAAATTAGATTTTAAAAATTCAGATAAACAATTGATTTCAAATGTTACTGCTGAAAAAATTGCCAACAATAAAGAATTAAAGGATCTATTAATTCAGCAAATAGAGAATAGAGTTAGATGGAGAGAAAGCGTGATATATATGATAAAAAATGGTATAGATCATTTTATAGAAATTGGTCCAGGAAAAGTATTATCTGGTTTAGTTAAAAGAATTAATCGGGAGGTAAAGATAGATACAATTAATAATCAAGGAGATATTGAAAATTTAAAGATATGAATGATTTACAAAATAAAAATATAATCATCACAGGTGCTTCTGGTGGAATAGGCTATTCTATTGTTAAAAAATTGACTGAAGCTGGAGCAAATATAGTGGCCTCAGGAACTAAAATTGAAAAACTTGAGGAACTTAAAAAAAAATTTGAAAACATAAAGATATTAAAATTTGACATTTCACAAAGTATCAAGATTGAAGATTTTATTGAAAATGCCACAAATGATTTAGGTGGAAAATTAGATTGTTTAGTAAATAATGCTGGGATAACTATGGATAATTTAGCAATTAGAATGAGTTTAGATGAATGGCAAAAAGTTATTGATATTAATTTAACATCAACTTTTTTGATGAGTAAATTTGCAATTAAGAAAATGTTAAAAAATAAATCAGGAAAAATAGTAAATATTACTTCTGTGGTCGGACATACTGGAAATTTAGGACAATCAAACTATTCGGCATCAAAAGCTGGAATTATCGCTATGTCTAAAAGCTTGGCTATCGAATACGCAAAGAAGAATATAAATGTAAATTGTATTTCTCCAGGTTTTATTAAAACAGCAATGACTGATAAAATAGACAATAAGTTTAAAGAAATTATCTTATCAAAAATTCCTTCAGCTCGCTTAGGTGAGGCAGACGATATTGCAAATGCTGTACTTTTTTTAAGCTCTAATCAGTCTAGCTATATAAATGGAGAAACATTGCATGTGAATGGAGGCATGTATATGGCTTGACAAAATAAGTATTTAAACTATTAAGAATTTAAAACAAAAGGATAGAAATGTCAGAAGAAGTTTCAAGTAAAGTTAAAAAAATTGTAGCAGATCATTTGGGTATAGATGAAGCCAAGGTTACTGAAGAGTCTAGTTTTATAGATGATTTGGGGGCAGACAGTTTAGATACTGTTGAGTTAGTTATGGCTTTTGAAGAGGAGTTTGGATCTGAAATATCAGATAGTGAAGCTGAGAAAATTTTGACTGTGGGTGATGCAGTTAAGTTTATCGAAGGAAAAGCAAACTAATATTTTAAATGCCCTCATATAAAGATGGGGTGATGATAATATTATCCTCTCCCTCAGGAGCTGGTAAAACTACATTGGTAAAAATGCTTTCCAAGGTAGAAAACTACGACGTTTCTATTTCACATACCACACGCCCACCTAGATTAAATGAAATATCTAATAAAGATTATTTTTTTGTAAGTAAAGATGAGTTTAAAAGACTAATTAATAATGAAGAATTTTTAGAATATGCAAAAGTATTCAATAATCTGTATGGCACTACAAGAACACCAATTATCGATAAATTAAATAGAGGCAAGAATGTTTTATTTGATATTGATTGGCAAGGTGCAGATCAAATTAAAAATAAAAAGTTAGATTATAAATTAATTACTTTTTTTATATTACCTCCTAGTAAAGAGGTTTTGTTTGAAAGACTTTCTAGTAGAGACATGAAAGATAAACTTATAGCTGATGAGAGAATGAAGCAATTTGAAAGAGATGTACTACATTGGATAAATTACGATTATGTTGTGATCAATGATGATTTAAACAAATGTTTTTTTAAAATTAAAAATTTAATTGATGCAGAAATTAATAATGGTTCAAAAGACTATGATTTAGAATTCATAAGAGACCATGTAAATAAATTAACTTCTTAGATTTTCATATTCATTAGTAAGTTGGTAATACTTATCAAAATCTAAATTCTGAGGTCTTAGATTTAAATCAATATTAAGTTTATTTATGATATATTTATTGCCATTAAATAAATGATTAAATGGTTTACGTAACATTTTTCTTCTATGATTAAAAAATATTCTTGTGATTTTTTCTAAGTTTTTAGGATTTTGAATTTTATAAAAATTTTTTTTTGGAGAAAAAAATAATAAAGAGCTATCTATTTTTGGTTTTGGAGAAAAAGATTCAGGTTTAATGTCACATATCTTTTCTATACTTAACTTCCAATTGCTTAGAATTGATAATCTTCCATAACAAGAACTATTAAATTTTGCTATTATTCTATCTGCAACTTCTTTTTGAAACATTAAGACAAGGCAATCGAACCAAAAATCATCTTTTAAGTTAATTATCCATTTACTTAATATTTCGGTAGAAATATTATATGGAAGATTGCCAAATACTGTTACATTTTCGTCAGAAATATTAGTCTCATCAATCTTTAGTATGTCGGCATTAATAATATCTATTTGATTATTAAAGTTTTCTTTTAAATTATTTGCTAAAATATTATCTTTTTCAACTACAAATACTTTTTTAGGATTTTTTTTAAGAATAAATGAGGTTAAATTTCCAGTTCCAGGTCCAATTTCTAAAATTGTTTTGTTCTCAATATTTGTAACATTGATAATTTTTTCTAAAATTTTTTTATCAGTAAGGAAGTTTTGACCTAAACTTTTTTTTGCTTTAATCAATTCTTATCCAAAAATGTTAACGCATTTATTAGACTTAATGGATTAGATAGATTTTTACCAACCATTTTCTCATTAGGTCCATGATCCGGTGATATTCTTAAAAAAGGAAGTCCTAAAGTAATATTTATCGCATCATATTCATATAATGTTTTTATAGGCGTTAATACTTGATCATGATACATGCCAATAATTACATTATATTTTTTTCTATTATTTTTTAAAAATATTGTATCAGCAGGAAAGGGTCCAGATATATCAATTCCTAATTTTTTAGCTGAATTAACTGCAGGTTTTAAAATTTTTTCGTCTTCATTAAATTTATCAACACTTTCACAATGAGGATTAAGCCCCAATACTGCAATTTTAGGACGTATAAGTAAATTTTCCCTATAAAACTTTTGAATTAATTTTATTTTTTCAATTATTATTTTTTTATTAATGTTTTGAGCCACAGATTTTAAAGGAAGATGAGTTGTTATAGGGCAGACAGATAATCTTTTATTATAAATTAACATTGCATTTTTATGTATATTGTATTTTCTAGATATATATTCTGTCATACCAAGATATTTTTTGTTTAAAAAGTTTTTTTTTGATATTGGTCCATTTAAAAACTTGTTAGTAAAACCACTTTTAATTATTTTTAAAGCTATTTCGAAACTTTCTTTAATATAGGAGTTTGATTTTTTCTTAATATTTTTAATTGATTTACTAAAATCCAAATTGATATCAATTAAATTAATACATTTATTATTTAATTTATATTTATCTAGTTTAATAGGATCAATTAAGCAAATTTTTTTATTAAATTTAAATTTTCTCATTTGATTAAGTAATAATTTTTTTGAACAAACTAAAATTAAAGGAGATTTATATTTTTTATATTTACAAGACTTAAAAAAGATTTCTAAAAAAATACTATTTGGTTCTCCAGCAACTATTATTATAGGCTTATAATTCATCTATTTTTATCTCTTTTTTTACTTTCTCAAAATAAATGTTTGATAATTGGTTTAGTTGTTGATTGGTTGAAATTCGAATTAATTCTTTAAGTTTTTTTTTAATGTCATAATCCTTTTTTTCTTTTTTTATATTATCTAATTTTAAAATTAAAAATCCTCCTGGAATAATAATTGGCTCTGAATATTCACCAATTTTAAGTTCTTTAATCTTATTTCTAATCTTAGAATTAAGAGATTTTTCAGTAAACCACCCAATTTCTCCACCGTTTGTAGATGAACCAGATATACTATGAAGAAGTGCCGCGTTAGAGAAACCCTTTTCGTTTATATCTTTTTTTATCATCTCAAATTTTTGATTTATATTTTGTTTTTCTGATAATTTAAAAATTATTTCTGAAATTAAAAAAGATTTTACCTCATTATTATTTTCTTTGATGATTTTTTCTTTTAGTTTTGTTTCATCAATTTTTATTTTTTTGGAAAATTTTTTATAAATTATTTCATTCCATAATGATTCAATTGAAATTATATTTTTTACTTGCGATATTTCAACTCCATAATTTTTTAAATGTTTATTAAAATTTTCAAAATTATTAAAGCCAAGCCTTTTAAATGTATTTGAAATTAATTCATTTAAATACAATTCATCAATATTGTTTATATCCATAGAGGTATTTTTTTGGATTTCTATTTTCTTAATTGTTCTTTTAATTAAAGATTTAATTGATATTTTATAAATATCATCTTGATTCATTTCTTTTACTTTCTTATTCATGGCCGCCAAATAGTTTGTTTCATTAAAAACATCAATTGTAGTGATTATCTCGTTATCAATTTTGAGAAGAATTTTATTCTCAATAGAATATGCATTAAAAAACCCAATTAAATTAACAAATATAAGAATGAATAAAATTTTAATCTTCATTATTGACTAATCTTTATAAAGATCTTGATTTACTTTTGACTCATACTTAGTTAATGGAAACAATGTAATTGAGAACAACAAATCTTCAGTGGGTTTTAAGTCTCTATCTTGATAGTAAGTTTTCTTATACCTCACACCAGCCACTAGACAATCATTTTTATATTCATAAACTAAATCATAGTATTCTGTTAAACTTATTCTTCTATTTCTTCTTGTATTAAATGATAAATAATTTTCCTCATTAAACTCTAATTTAGTTGAATTTTTTATGAAATTCGTATCTCCCATTTTGTCCTCAGTTTCAACAAAGTCAAAACTAGTTACTAGTTTATTAAAATCAAATGTCGTTCCAATTGAATTATATTCAAAAGTTTGAAGATCATTATCTAAGGCGAAATCATAATTTAGATTGAACATTTTAGACATGTTGTAGGATAATGAACCAAATAAATTTGATTGTTTTTCTCCTAACGTACTTTTATGCGGAATATTGTCTTCCTTTGCATCTCTTAAAACTGTAGCCAAATTTAATTCAAAGAACTTACTTATATTTTCAATTGCCTCTTTTTTATAATCTACTCCTAACGTTAATGATTTACCAGGCTCATAAGAGTCACTTACAGACAATCTGTTCACTGAAAAAATATTGTTAGTATCTACAAACCTATCAGATTCTGAGTGATTTTTCATATCAGTTGGACTGAATCTAAATGATATTTTTGGAATAATTGAGTCTGAGTATTCATTATTTTGTTTAATTAGAGGCAAAGAAGTTTCTAAATTTATTAAATTCATCAATTCTGATTGAGGACTTGATTTGTAAGTAGTATCATTTTTAGCAACAGTATTTACATTTTTAAAATAAACACCAATATTGTTCTTAAAACCCCAATTAGATATAAAATCTGCAGATTTAAAATCAAAATTATTATTTACTACTGTTTTAAGATTATTTGTATTTTGGTAATTATTATTACCATCAGAATTAAAATTTAGACTTAATAAATCATTAGAAAATAAATTTTTTGAAAATGTATAATAAGGCAAAACATATTGATATCTATCACTATCGGTACCACTTAACGTTTCATAAGCAGTCATTCCTGTATCAAATGAATAATCTTCATGGTCCAAATTAATTGATAAGTTTGATTTTAATTGACTTTTATCATCTGGCATTAACTCATCACTAGTATTTGTAAGGTTGGACTCAAATACTTTCAAATAAGTATCATTTGTTACTTGTTCTAGAGATAACTTCAAATCACTTTTGATATAAGTCTCCAAATTTAAATCTAGATCAAACTTAGCAAAAAAATGCCCAATATTTTTTTTTTATTATCCGTAATTACAGATTTATATCCCTCAGCAAATCCTAAATCACTAATTAAAGAAGAATTTTTATTTTCTTGTCTGTACTCGTTTTGCACCATGTAAATATCATTATCAAAAATAGTAGGCGTAAAAGTAAAATCTTTATTATCTGCAAGTACATGGAAATAAGGTAGACGGAAAGATGAGCCTAAAATATTTGAATTATTAAGTTGTGGCTGCAAAAAGCCACTTTGTCTTTTTACAGACGGGTCAGGATGAAAAAATTTTGGAAAGTATAGAACTGGCACATCATAAATTTTAAGCAATGCATCATTATAAATTATTTGTTTTTTTTGTTTATCATGCAAAATTTTACTCGAACTAATGCTCCAAGGCGGACAGTCATCATTTTTAGCACAACTTGTGAATGTTCCTTTGTTAATTGTTGTAATTTCACCTTTTTTATCTGATGAAACTCCATAAATTCTTGGATCATTTTTAGAATTATCAAAACTGTTTTTTTTGATTTTAATTTTTGTTTTACTTGCAATAAAGTCTTTCTTTTTTATATCTACAATTCCATCATTAAAATAATAGTATTCACGTTCATTTTTAGGTTTATTAAAATCTGAAATAATTTCAATTTGTTTTGCCTTTAAAATTCCATCTTTTATAGAATAATTAAATTTATCAAATTTATATAAATTAATATCTCTATCTTTTAGTTGTGATTTTTCTGATGAACTTAAAATCATTTTATCTTTTAAAAATAATACATTTCTTGATATAAAATTATATTTTGTCTCAAATATTGCCTCAGTTTTTCCGTTAGTAAAAATTTTTTCTTGATCTTTTAAATAAGTTATTTTTTCAGATGTAATTTCATAATCATTAATTTCATCTGTTATTTTAACGTTACCATGAGCATTTAAAACATTAAGTATTTTGTCATAAGTAAAATTATCTGCTTTTATTTTTAAACCATTGTCACCAGTAGCCGTGCCTCCTTTGCGACCATTAATAGTATTTCCATTATCTAATATTTCTAATTCTGTTACATTAAAATTAAATGGCTCTTGACTGTAAGCATTTAAAAAAAATATCAAATTCAAAATTGAAATAATTAAAAAGTATTGAGTATTATTTTTCATTAATTTTATTCATTAATATGAAATTAGTTATGATAAGTAAAAAAATTGGTAAAAATACTGAGATAGATAATGACAATCTTTCTGTACTACCCAAAACATGAAAAAAGTTATTTATATAATAAATAATTACTGAAAAAAATAATCCTATAGAAATTTTTAAAGTTGAGCTATCTAAATATTTAATTCTTAACATAATACATGCAGAAAAAATAACCATCATTAATAAATAAATCGGAAATGAAATCAATTTAAGAATTTGAAGATTAATATCATTAATAGAATAGTTTAATTTAATATAGTTTTTACGAAGTTCATAAAGTTGAATTATATTAAGAGATGATAAATTTGAATATAATGTTTGAATTCTTTTATAATCAAAATTCGTTTGAAGAGCTATTTTCTCCTCAATTTTATAGTTATTTTTTTTATAAATTTTAGCGTCAAATATAATCCATTCTTTGTTACTTATGTCTATTTTTTCGCTTTTAATGTTTCTGATAGATTTAAAATTTTTATCGAATTCAGTTATAAAATTTCCAATAAGATAATTTTGATCAATTTTTGAGGAATTAATTATTAAAATTTTGTCATTAATCTTATCTTTAATCCATAATCCATTATTCGTAACTACAGCAAGATAAGAACCATCCGAGGTATATTTTGATTTTAATTCAAGATGGAAACTTTTTAAACTTGATGAAATATTATAAAAAAAAATATTTATTAATATACCAGTCAAAATTGATAATATGCCTAAAATACCAAAAATTTTAGTATTTTTTAATCCATTATATTTAAAAACCTCAATTTCTTTATAATCAAAAAGTTTAATAAAAAATAATTGAGTGCCTAATAAAAATATAAACGGAAACATTTCGAAAATTACATTTGGTGTATTTAATGCTGCTAGAAATAAAGGAAAACTGCTACTAACATTTATATCTTTAAAAAAATCTAATTCACTCAGCAGGTTTAAAATGAACGCTAAGCTTGCCATAATTAAAATTACATAAAGTAAACTTTTTAAAAATAAAAAAGTTAAAAATTTTATATAAATTTTCATATTTTGCTTTGTTTAAAAAAATTAAAGTTAAATAAAAAAATACAATACAGAACAATAAACAAAGAAAACGGAATTATGATTATTTGTAAATTAGGAATAATTGTTTCTGAAACAAATCTAATAGTTGTTTCAGAAAATATTATTACTATTAATCCAATAAAAAATGTTATTATTTTAAGCTTAGTGTAGTTTGAATTCTCTTTTGAAATGATAATTAGTATAAAAGGAATTAAAGTAAGCAAAGGAATATAAAAAGGTATGATAAGTCTTTTATAAAATTCTTTTAAAATATTCTCAATATTTTTCATATTGCAGTTTGGAATATTTTCATTTACGTTTTGTTTTATTTTTATATTTAATCCATAAATTTTATTAATACACTTAAAAAGATTAATAGTGGATAGCTCTTGTGTTTTGATATATGTGGTAGTATTTGTTTCTAAATCTTTTAAGATAAAATCTGATTTTGAAAAACTAAAATTTGTAATTTCATCATTTTTTTGACTTATAGTTTCTCCATTTAATAAAACTAAAATAGGTGTATTATTGATATCCTCAAATCTTCCCTTTTTGGCAAAAGTAATTTGAAAGTTAGATGGTCCGTTTTCTTTTTTGATATATAAGTTATATAAATTACCTTTTTCATCTTTATCTTCACTAAATATTGTTACTCCTTTAATTGTGTCGTTAAATTTTTGTTTCTTTATAAAATTACCATAAAAATTTACTTTAGATTCCTTTATTAGAGATCTTGCTATTTTTTGTGACATTGGAACAATAAATGCAGTTAAAGAGAGTTGTATCAATAATAAGATTATTGAAAATCTAAAGAAAAAATTGATAATGTGTATTTTGTTAATCCCGTAATTCCAAAATATCATTAGTTCATTATTTTGCTCATATTTACCTGCGACATAAAACAAGCTAAAAAAAAGAACAAAGGGGAATAATTTTGTAAAAATTTTTGGAAAAGCTAATAAAGAATATTTTATATAGACTAAAAAATCTCTTCCATCCTCTATCATTATATCTAGAAAATTAACAGCTTGGAAAACCCAAATAACTACACTAGAGCTTATTAAAGCAATAATGAAGAAACTCATACAATCTAGCAGTAATTTTCTAAATATTATTTTTTTCATTGAAAATTGATTATTTTATTCATATATAGCATTCAACTCGCACAGAGTGTATTTAAAATTTATGACAATCAAAATAAATTATAAAAGTGGTATTAGTAAAAAAGTATCAACAAATACTGTCTTATTTGTTGATGAAAAATTCAATATAAGTGCTCTTAAAAAACATGTTTCAAATGATGAATATTCTTATATTTCAGATTTAATAAAAACATGTGATTTAAAAAAAAAAATACTTTCTTTTAAAATTAATTCAAAAAAAACTGTCTTTTTAGTTTCCATAAGTAATAATTCTAACACTTCAGACATAGAAAGTTTAGGAGCTAAATTTCACAGTTATATTAATTTTAAAAATGGAAAGGATTATTTAATTAATACCAATTCGATTAATAGTAAAATCAAGAATTTTTTAGGATATTTTTTACATGGGTTGAAATTAAAATCTTATGAATTTAATAAATATAAATCAAAAATTGATAAAAAGACTATTTCTATTATTGTAATTGGGAATAAATACAAAACTTCAGCTATTGATCAAAAAAAATTTAATGCTTTGGAAGAAGGAACCTTTTATACAAGAGATTTAGTTTCTGAACCAGGTAATGTTTTACATCCAGATGAGTATGCAAAAAGACTTAAATCATTATCTAGACATGGTTTAAAAGTAAACATTTATGATCAAAAAAAATTAAAAAAACTTGGCATGAATGCTTTGCTTGGAGTCGGGCAAGGAAGTATAAGAGGATCATACCTTGTGACCCTAGAATGGAATGGAGCAAAAAATAATTCTAAACCTTTGGCTTTTGTTGGAAAAGGAGTTTGTTTTGATACTGGTGGTTATTCACTTAAGCCAGCAAAATTTATGGAAGATATGACATATGATATGGCTGGTTCAGCTACTGTTGTCGGATTATTAAAAAACTTAGCATTAAGAAAAGCAAAAATAAATGCTGTTGGCGTCGTTGGACTTGTTGAAAATATGATAAGTGGAAATGCTCAGAGACCTGGAGATATAGTTAAATCTTTTAGCGGAAAGACTATAGAAATATTAAATACTGATGCAGAAGGAAGATTGGTTTTAGCTGATGCTCTTACTTATACCGAAAAAAAATTTAAACCTAAATTTATTATAGATCTTGCAACTTTAACTGGAGCTATAATTGTTTCATTAGGATCTGAGTATGCAGGACTGTTTTCAAATAATGATCGATTGTCAGAACAATTAATTAATGCAGGTGAAAAAGTACAAGAAAAATTGTGGAGGATGCCATTACACAAAAATTTTGATAAATTAATAGATTCTAAAAATGCAGATATGCAAAATATTAATTATGTTGGTGGAGCAGGATCTACAACTGCAGCACAATTTTTACAAAGATTTATTCTTAACAAAACTCCGTGGGCACATTTAGATATTGCTGGTATGGCTTTTTCAAAATATGGAGGTGCACTTAACTCAAGTGGAGCAACAGGTTATGGTGTAAGATTATTAAACAAATTAATAGAGGATAATTATGAGTAATATAGAACAAACTTTGTCAATAATTAAACCAGATGCTGTAGAAAGAAATTTAGATAATGAAATTAAGGCAATGTTCAAAAACAAAGGATTTTCAATTGTAAAAGAAAAAAAAATTCAAATTGAGAAATCAGAAGCTGAAAGCTTTTATAAAGTTCATGAAACAAAGCCATTTTATAATGATCTTTGTGAATACCTTTCCTCTGGTCCAATCGTTGTGATGGTTTTAGAAAAAGAAAATGCGGTTTTAGCAAACAGAGAACTAATGGGGGCAACAAACCCAAAAGATGCAAAAGATGGCACAATTAGAAAAAAATTTGGTATTTCCATTGATAAAAATTCAGTTCATGGATCTGATAGTATAGAAAATTCAAAGATTGAAATAGATTTTTTCTTCAAAGATTAAAGAGATTAAGGCTTTTTTTAATAGCTTTTGGATAGAGTATGTGCTCTTGGGCTAATATTTTTTTTGCTAGTTTTTTTGGAGTATCTACTTTGCTTATCCTTACTTTCTTTTGTAAAATTATTTTACCAGAATCTATTTTTGAACTTACCAAATGAACAGTGCATCCAGAGTATTTTTCTTTATTTCTTATTGCCCTTTCATGTGTATTTAGTCCTTTGAATTTTGGTAGTAGAGAAGGATGGATATTCAATATTATTCCACTGAAATTTTTTATAAATTCTCTAGATAAGATTTTCATAAATCCAGCTAAACAAATTAATTTAATTTTTTTTTTTTCTAATAAAAGAAGTATTTTTCTTTCGGCTAAATTTGAATTATTAAAATTGAATATTTTTTTTTGGATTTGAAAAATTTTTCCAAATTTTAAACCTTCTGATTTTATATTATTTGAAATTATCAAATTAATTTCTATCGGAGATTTTTTAAGTTTTGAAAATTTTATAAGAGATTTTAGATTACTACCTTTTCCTGAAATAAAAACTGCAGTTCTTATTTTCTCAAATCCAGTTGATAGAGCCATTTAATTTTACTTTATTTTTTCCTTTAATCACCTTTCCAATGACATATGGTTTAAACTCATCTGAAAAAAATTTAAAAACGTTTTTTAAATCTTTAGGACTTACTATTAAACAAAATCCAACTCCACAATTAAATGTTTTAAGCATTTCTTTGTCAGATACTCCTGTTTTTTTTAACCATTTAAAAATTTTATAAGTTTTAATTTTATTTAAATTAATTTCTGCAACCAAGTTATTAGGAATAATTCTTTTAATATTATCTGCTAAACCTCCACCCGTTATATTTGCACATGCATGTATCAAATTATTATCAATTAATTTCAATACTTCTTTGACGTAAATTTTAGTTGGTCTTAAAAGCTCTGCTTTTAAAAACTTATTCTTTTTTATATTAATCTTTTTTTTACCTAGTATGTATCTTACAAGAGAAAAACCATTTGAATGAAGCCCACTTGAAGGTATAGCTAACACTAAATCATTAACATTAATTTTATTTTTACTTAAAATTTTATTTTTACTTACTACGCCAACAGCAAAACCTGCTATATCAAATTTACCTTTTTCATAGGTATCTGGCATTTCCGCAGTTTCACCTCCAACCAATTCACAATTAGAAAGTTCACACCCACGCACAATTCCTTTAATTATTGATTTTAATTTACTTAAGTTAATTTTATTTATTGAGATATAGTCTAAAAAAAGTAGAGGTTTTGCGCCTTGAACAATTAAATCGTTTACACTCATTGCAACAAGGTCAATTCCAATTGTGTCAAATTTATTTAGAATATTCGCTATTTCAATTTTAGTTCCAACTCCATCTGTGCATGCAACTAATTTGGGCTTTTTTATATGACTTGGGATGTCTGATATAGAGCCAAAACCACCAATATTAGAAAACTTTTTTTTGCCCTTTTTTTTTGATGAAATTGCTGAAATGAAATTTACAAATTTATCAGCAGAATTAATGTTAACTCCACTTTTTTTATAGGTAAATAATCTTTTATTCATTAATATATTTTATGAAATTTAAATATAAGAAACTATATATTCATTTTTGTTTTCTTGTGTTGTTAAATATTTTTTTTTCCACAGATAATATAAATGCTAAGACTTTTCTTATAAATGATGTTCAAATTTCTAGCCCTTTTCAGATAAATTTTAATAAAAATCAAATTATAGATAAAGGATTTACCAAAGCATTTGATCAGCTAATTCTATCAATTATACAGACTAAAGACTATAAAAAAATAAAAAACACACCTCCGAGTTTAATTAAAGGAATGGTAGAAACTTTTTCGATTACTAAAGAAAAATTTATTGATGATATATATTATCTTTCTTTAAACGTATCTTTTAATAAAAAAAGATTATTTAATTTATTGGAAAGCAAAAATATATTTCCATCTATACCAATTAAGAAAAAAATACTTTTTATTCCAATTTTTCTTGATGAAAATAATAATGAAATTTTAATGTTTTCAGAGAATGATTTATTTAAAAATTGGAATTTAGAAATCAAAAAGCATCATTTGCTTGAGTATGTTTTGCCAACAGAAGATCTTGAAGATTTTAATTTAATTAGGAATAATTTGAAAAATTTAGAAAATTATGATTTTAAAGAAATCATAGAAAAATATAATTTAGAAGATTATATCGTTGCTATTGTTTTTAAAAATAATAAAGAGATAAGAAGTTTAAATAAGATTAAATTTAATGAAAAAATATATCTGAAAAATTTAAAGTTTCAAAATTTAGAATTATCAAATAAAAAAGAAATAAATGAATTTACGGAAACTTTAAAAAATTTATATGAAAATCACTGGAAATCTATAAATGAAATTAATACATCACTCAAAACTTCTTTTACAATTTCAGTTAGTAACGATGACTACAAAAAAATTTCTAACTTTGAGAAAGAATTAACGAATATAGATTTGATTAATACTTTTTATATTTATAAATTTAATAATAGAAATAATATTTATAAGATTATATTTAATGGGACTCCAGATTATTTTCTTAAAATTATGGAAGATAAAAATTATATATTTAATACTCAAAGCAAAGTATGGTTTTTAGAATGAATAAGCTTAATCAGTTAATTTTAGATTTTGATTATGAACAAAATTTTAAAGATCAAGACTTTTATGTCTCTAACTGCAATGAACATTCATTCAAGTTATTAAATCGTTGGCCAAGGTGGGAAAGAAATTTTATAAATATAATTGGAGAAAAATATTCAGGCAAGACACATCTTGTAAATATTTTTTTAGAAAAATTTAGTGGAATTAAAATTGAAGCAAGTAAAATTAATAATGATTTTCTCAAAGAAATTACAGTTTATGAAAATATTATAATTGAGAATCTTAATGAAATGATTAATGAAAATATATTTTTTACTTTATTAAACATTATTGATCAAAGTAATAAATACTTAATTGTGACAACCAAAAAACCTATTGTTGATTTGCAATTTAGATTAAAGGATCTTAGTTCAAGATCTAAAAATTTTCTTTTATCCTTTATAGAAAAACCTGAGGATGACTTAATGTTTGCATTAATATTAAAAAACTTATCTGATCGACAAATATCTATAGATAAAAAACTAATAGAATTCATTATTAAAAGAATTGACAGATCTTATGGCAAAATTTTTGATTTTATATATAAAATCGACAAAATTAGTTTAAAAAGAAAAAAGCCAATCGATTTTAAAATTATTAAGGAAGCCTTAGGAGAATAATTGAATAAATATAGAACTCATACTTGTAATGAATTAAAAAAAAAAGATGTAGATAAAACTATATCAATTTCAGGGTGGATAAATAAAAAAAGAGATCACGGCAATCTTTTATTTATTGATCTTAGGGATAATTATGGAATTACACAATGTATAATTGACAAAGAGAACAAAAATTTTTTTGAGTTAGAAAAAATGCAGTTGGAAACAGTAATTAAAATTGAGGGCAAGGTTATTAACAGATCAGATGAAACAATTAACAAAGATATACAAACTGGAGAAGTAGAAGTAGCGATAGAAAAATTTGAAATACTCGGAACCTGCAAAGAATTGCCAATGCCAGTTTTTAGTGACCAAGAGTATTCTGAAGAAATTAGATTGAAATATAGATTTCTAGATTTAAGAAGAAAAAAAATTCATGACAACATTATTTTAAGATCAAAAGTAATTTCTTACATAAGAAATGAAATGACAAAACTTGGTTTTTTGGAATTTCAGACTCCAATATTAACATCATCGAGCCCAGAAGGCGCCAGAGATTTTCTTGTGCCTAGCAGACTGAACCCTGGAATGTTCTACGCTTTGCCTCAAGCACCACAACAATTTAAGCAATTAATCATGGTTTCGGGATTTGATAAGTATTTTCAAATAGCACCATGTTTTAGAGATGAGGATGCAAGATCAGATAGGAGTCCAGGAGAATTTTATCAATTAGATTTAGAAATGTCTTTTGTTGAACAGCAAGATATTTTTAATGTTGTTGAAAAGCTTTTAGTTAATACGTTTAAAAAATTTTCAAATAAAAAAATGATGTATGATAAATTTCCAAAGATCACTTATAAAGACGCTATGTTAAATTATGGTTGTGATAAACCTGATTTAAGAAATCCGTTAATCATAAATGACATTACAGAAATTTTTTTTAGAGATGATATTAAATTTGAAATTTTTAAAAAGTTAGTAAAATCTGGCTCCAAGGTAAGATGTATCTCAACTAAAAATACTAAAGATAAACCAAGAAGCTTTTTTGATAATGTTGATAAGTGGGCTAAAGACCAAGGTGCCTCAGGGTTAGCCTATTTTACAATTGAAAAAGATAAAGATCTCTATGCAAAAGGACCTGTTGGAAAATTTTTTTCAAAAGAGTCTCTTTTAGAGATTATGAAAAAGACCAATTCAGAAATTGGAGATAGCATTTTTATGGCATGTGGTAAACAAAATGAACTAGAAAGAATTACCTCTCAAGCAAGAAATAAAATTGCTGAAGATTTAAATTTAATTGATGAAAACGTTTTTGCTTTTTGTTGGATAGTTGATTATCCTATGTTTGAAATGGATGAAACTACTAATAAGATTCAATTTAGTCACAATCCTTTTTCTATGCCACAAGGTGATTTAAGTGATGATGATTTAAAAAAACCTTTAGATATACTGGCATATCAATATGATATAGTTTGTAATGGTATAGAATTATCTTCAGGTGCTATAAGAAATCATAAGCCAGAACTTATGTATAAACTATTTTCAATAGCAGGTTATAGCAAAAATCAAGTTGATGAAAAATTTAGTGGTATGATTAATGCTTTAAGCTATGGAGCTCCACCTCATGGAGGAATTGCGCCTGGTATAGATAGAATTTTAATGCTTTTAGCAAATGAAAAAAATATAAGAGAGGTCACAATGTTTCCAATGAACCAAAATGCTCAAGATTTAATGATGAAAGCACCATCAGATATTAGTGAAGAACAGTTAAAAGAGCTTAATCTTTCTCTAAAAATAAATAAATAGCTATTATTTTTTTCCTTTTAAGTTGATTTTGACATCTGAAAGATCAACCAGATTTTTTTTATAATTATTTCTTACAAAGCCTTTACTAGTAATATCTTTAACAATTTTTAATAATTGATTTTGATCATCAGAATTTTGCTCTTCAGGGTTATTGTCCCCACCAACAATAGAAGGAGTATGAGCCAGATCTTCTCTGTTTTAATAAGAAATTGCTAACTCTCTAAAGATATAATCCAATATTGAACTTGCACTTAATATTCTGTCATTTCCTTGTACATTACCTGATGGTTCAAATTTTGTTCCTACAAAGGCACTAATATATTCATCTAAAGGAACTCCATATTGAAGACCAAGAGATATCGCAATAGCGAAATTGTTCATTAAGGCTTTTACCAACTCTCCCTCTTTACTTGTATCTATGAATATTTCTCCTATTTTTCCATCTTCGTACTCTCCAGTATGTAGATAGACTTTGTGGTCTCCTATAGTAGCTTTTTGTATGTATCCTTTTCTTCTATCTGGCATGCTTATTCTTTTGCCATTTTTTTCAGAAGTTTGATTCTTATTAATTGTAATATTTTCTTTATTTCCTAAAAAAACTTTGCTGTTTTGGGATATTTTATTAATATTTTTATTTTCTAAAACTTTATTATTTTTTGGATCAAGATTTTTAGTCTTTCTATTGTCCAATTTAACATCTAAAACCTCAAATTTACCATCGTCCCTTTTCTCTAAGTTTTTTAACTCTGCTTCATTGATGTCATCTAAATAATGATTAACTTTAAAAGTACAGGTATAATAAGTTTCTACTAAATATTTTGCCATTTAACCTCTTTTATAATTTAATTTGAAAATTGAGTTAATTAACTTATATACATATTCATATTTTAGTCTAATTTAAATTTTACAATTTTTAATTGAAAAAAAA
>MDTG01054645.1_pt1 | contig 19321 bp, 13 predicted proteins | sample 811421 | NCBI WGS metagenome assembly MDTG01 (sample SAMN05326645, study PRJNA326480) | marine metagenome | isolation source: seawater | place: Pacific Ocean: South East | collected 2011
TGTATGAATATATTTATGTATTTTCCAATAAGATTATTTTCTCTTTTTTGTGTTTCTGTTTTTTTTATTTCTTTTTTTTGTGTTTCTTTTTTTAAGAGATTTTCTATTATTTTTTGATTTTCTCTTACCTCCAACGAAATCTTCATAATGAATTGCTTCATAAACATCTTGAGCAAACCTTTGAATATTTATTAACATGCGATTTTCTACAAAATTACCATTTTCAATGTTTTCACATACTACTGTTTTAAAATATGGGTTATGTTTATTAATAGTTTCTTGAGGTTCTTTTAATTGTGCTATAAGTTGAAATTTGCCTTCGTTTCTTTCAAAATATATAATACTAGGGACTAATTCATAACGCACACCATACATTCTATCTTTTTTAGTTTTGCGTATTTCTGTAAGAGTTTTGATAATGTGTTTAATAGTTATTTCTTTATATCTAATGATAATATCTTCAATAGAATATTTTGGTCTGTTTATAGATGATAAACTATCATTTAGTGTACGTTTTGTTTCTTCATCTTTGAAATATGTATCATTTATTGGTCGTCTAATTTCTTTTTCTGCCAATTCTTGTAACGTAGGTATGTGTGACTCATTAGAAACTTCTCTATAATGTTCATCCTCCAACTTGACCTTATAATACAGAGTATTCAAAAAAATCATTAAATCAAATTCTTCAAATTCTTCAGTAATATCTCTTAAATCATCTTTGCCAGAAAGATTTTTGAAAGTTTCTTTTACTACCTCATCAAAATTAAAATCGAAATATGCATTTTTTCCTATTATAGCTTTTTTTTGTTCATCTCTTTCTTTCTCACGTGCTTCTTTTCTTTGTGTTTCAAGTAACTCCTTTTGATTTTGAGCGTCTTTTTGTTGTTGTTGATAAATTTCGTAAGCTGTCACAATTTGGTCAAGAACAAATGGAGTTAGTTCATTTTCTAAACGCTGTAAAAGATTATTTTCTTCCTTTACGTCAGGTGGTAATTTTTTGAAAATTTTTTCTGCCATAGCCATAGCGATTTCATTTCTTACTTCTTCTGGTAATTCTCGTGAAATTCCTAATCTGTCTGGAATTCCTAATCTATTCATATATATAATCATTTATAAAAATAAAAGACTCAAAGCATTTATCTCTTCATTATTGTTCATTCGAAATAAAGATAGAATGAAATCCAATATTTACTGGCATATTCAATTTGTATTCGTGTATTTTATTGGAACGATTCATATCAATTAAAAAAAGGTATCCATCATCCATATTTCCATTCTTAAACCCTATATTAATCAAATAGTCGGTTTTTTCAGAATTCACTAATTGCGGTTCTCCACAAAAACAAATATTTTTATAGAACAATTTCTTCTCTATTTTCAAACCGTCACACACGACGAATCCATTGATTGATTTATTTTCCACATTTCGCAAAATGACTTTCTGGCCCCATTTTATTGGAAAATCCAAGTTCATCGTTTCTAATTCGTCATTTTTATCCATCTCGATTTTACCCGTATTTTTATAAATGATAAGCTTTCTATATTTTCCTTCAATATCTAGAGAAGAAAAGTCCAAATGATCATATATGGGTGCCATTATTTCAATTTTTCTATTGTCTTCTTTAATATCCGCGTAATGAAAAATATAAAATCCGCGGTTCTCATACACATATGTTTTAAGTTTATCTATTCTGGAATTGTACACATTGATATACGTATTGGATGTTTCATCTAGAACAAATGGATTTTTCAATAAAAATATATTATTCTGTTTGAAACATATTGGTGAGTCTGTAAAGACGCTTTTGTTACCATATAGACCAAAGTCGTGAACAATGGGAAAATAACGACATTTAATATTCTCTCTAAATATATGGTCGAAGTTTTCATCTAATATGCTATATTGTATTCTTTTGAATGGAACATTGTAGTCGATTGTGTGAACTAAGCCATTGTTTTTATCATATTTTGAATGTGCCGAAAAGTGTTTTAGGTTTTCGATGTATTGTTTTCCCATTGTTCGTATTTTCTTATCTTTGAAATCAACATCGACTTCGTATGGGAAATCGCGTTCAAATAATGTGAAAATTCGCGAATTAATATTCAATATGGCCGTGTTGGACAATCCTAAAATATTCGGTATGAGACCCATCCCGTGGAGTGCCATGTAAATGGGCATCATAAAAAAATGTCGCGAAAATCTCATCTTGTTCTTCTTCTCAAACATGCGTTTTTCAGTTTTGATTTTGTATATTATAGGAGTAATTTCACCTTCGTCAATGAATACACCTTGTATCATACCATCTCCAGTAAAAAATTCAAACAGATTATTTGTTTTGGAAATATTGACGTTAGGGCCAATCAATCCGTAAAACCCATTTACATTCAACAAGTCAATCTCACGATTCTCATATTTCGGAAAAATTTTATCGTATAATGGTAGTTTTCTTGGTGGTAATTTGAATGCGTTTATTCCTGAAAATACACTTACGAAAATAATAATATGATATATGACGAAATTCATAAATATATGTATGTTTGGAAAATTATATACATATATTGCGAAATGTATTTATATGCGTAAGTAAATAAATGTAGATGTATTACAAGAATATAAACATTTTTCATAGGCGTTTATTTTGTTTGAAAAATACGTAATAGGTTCTTCTTCTACATCATATATACGTCGTCTGTTGTAATAACCTTGATGTTGTGATGAGTTGTAAATGAGGCGTTTCATTCTAAAGGGATTGGATGAACTATATTTATTTGTATAAGGATTTGACATATGTAAATTATATATACAAATTATATTTCATTGGTTATAAAACTTCAACAAATATCACAGTTCAATTGCGATTATTATTAAGCTTTTGGACGTATAGCAGCAGCTATATTTTCTTTGATACATTTGTCTGTATCCATTTTATCAGGGTCAATTTCATCGGTTACTATTTTCATAAATTCTTCTAATGTGCGAATACATTCCACTTTTCGCTGTATTTCACCAATTTGGGTTTTTCCTTCTTCTAATTGTGATTCATTCAAAGGTATTTTCAGTAATTTCATTAATGGTTTTAATGTAGACGTGAAGTTCATTTGTTTCAATCCTATCATACAACATAATACAAATATGAATAATGAACTTAATAACATTAAGAATGTGTTCAAATCCGCATTATTTATTTTTTTGATATAACCGTCCATACCAATCAATAACATTATAATGGTTATTACTTCAAACATATGTGTGAAAATAGTTCTAGAAATGCTATTTAGTCCATCCATCAATGTATTTTCGAATTCGCTTTCACTGTGACTTAATTTGAACATTTTACTGTATAAGAATTGATTGATGCGACTAATACGGTCGAATGGTTTGCTAGCATACATATAAATTCCGAATAATAAGTAACTCAAACAATAAATAATAAATATAGATACTGTCAAACTTACCATATTGTATGCGAATAAACCTTTGAAAATCCAAAATATTATATTTCCTATTATTGAAAATATATCAGGGGGTTTCTTTAATGCTTCCGCAATTGAACTAAATTGATTTTCTTCTTGTTCTGTATCTTTATGTTGAGTTGTCACTAAAAGACTGTATAAATATGATGCTCCTGTAATTCCCAAAATTATATAATTTAAAACCATTGGATGTTTACCTTTATACAAGTTCTTAATTACATTTGGAATAAAATTGGGATTATATCGCCATCCTACAAAAATTACTACAAATAGTGTAAAAAATATAATTTGAGGATATGAATCATTAATACTGCGTAAATAATTTGTATCAACTTCTTTATAAATTACCCAGTCTTCATATTGCTTTCTACCATAACTGTAATAAGAAATTTTTAATTCACTACCTTTTATCCACTCTAAAAACGCAATTAATATATGAATGGGTCGAAACAGATATTCAGTCAAGAATCGTGAGGCCCCAGAAACGGTTTCATCATAATCTAAGAATTTTATATATTCTAATTTTTTGCTACTAGATTCATCATATTCTTCTTCAATTAATGTTTTTTCTTCATCTATAAAGACTCTTTTTAATTTATCTATTTGTTCTTTTATGATTTCATTTTTTTCTGTTGTTGATAATTCAGATTTATTATTTCTATCTAGTTTTTCTAAATAATTAAAAATATTCTGTTTTTCTTCTTGCCCCATATCACCTAATTCGTCATCAACTTGCTCTGTAGAAAATCCTTGTTCAACAAATGAATTTATATAATCAATTAATTTTATAGCGTTTTCTTTTCCTTCTCCTTCAATCTCTTTCATTGATTCATTGATTTCTTTTCTTGAAAGTCCTTTTTTGTTAAGTAAACTCGAGTACTCTTTTTCTACATCAGACTTCTTGCTTAAGAAAGAATTCATACTACCAAAAAAGCTATTAACCTTATTATTTTCTTCAGAATCTTTTTCACCTTTAGTTTCCATAAACAAAAATACATAATACATATTGTATACGATATAAATTACCACTGGAATCATCACAATATTGTATATTTGTTGTTTCACGTGCTTTGCGTTTTGCTTCAATTCTTGTATAGCAGCCCTCTGTTTTTCTTCACACAAACTCAATACTCGCTCGGGTTCATTCGGATTGCGTCTTCTATTTCTTCGTTCATATGACACCGACGAATATCTTTTGTTTGATAACCATTCCCATTGTTGTGAAATCGGCATACCCTTTATTGAATTAATTACATCTTGCTTCTCCAACATATTGTTATATGTATTGTGAAACTCATACAGTTCGGATTCAGTCAAATATCTCCCCAATTGGTTTTCTGTTTGATTCAATTTGTAAATATAATGACTGCCCAATTTTGCGATTAATTCATGAGTGTTTATCCAAGTATGCTGGTCACTTAAAGTATATATGTTTGTTACTAAGCTGGATGTTTTTTTCTCATCTTTTTTGTCTTTATTTTCTTCGTCTTCGCCTTTTTCATCGTCACCTTTTTCGTCTTCGTATCCTTCAATTATAATTCCTTCTTCTTCTATATCATCGTCGTCTTCGCCCGTATATTGTAATGGTGCGTCCCCATCATTCCACAATAATCTCGCCTCTGCCACCGGCGACAAATCCAATTCACCATCTTCGGCTTTTGCGTCGTCTTTCATACAGTTCCTCAATTGAACAAACAGTCGAACGAATCTTTCAACACCTTTATCAATTAATTCATCTGTTTTTGAGAGTGGACACAAAGCATACTTGATAGCTTCAGATATACCCGTCAATACCCAATCCAATTTTAATTTTTTGAGAATCTTCTTACAACTCTTATAATAGTTGTCATCACTAAACAGTTGGAATTTGGACAAACCTTCAATAATTTTGTCGTCTTCTGGCTGAAGTTTCATAAATGGATTCAATACACTTTTAATCTTATGTATGGCTTTGGATAATATACTCTGTTGTTGTGTTGATAGTGATGGATTCACATTTAAAGAACTGGTTTCTTCTGAAGACGAACTGGAAGGTGATGGTGTATTGATCAACACATTAAATGTTGGAATTGGCATCGGCTCGTCATACGAAACTGTCCCGTGGTCTATATTATTGTGTTTGATTTCATTTGATTTATTTACTCTAGACTTCTTCCATCGTGTTTCAGTCATTTAATATATTATATCTTATATTATAATAATATATTATTGATAATTATCTGGCGTATAACATACCGCAATTACCTCCTATGAACGATAAAATGTTGTATCTTTCTTCGAACAATGTCATATTGTAATTGTATTCAAACAACTGCCAATTCAATTTCGATATTCCCACGGGAGTTCCATTGTCGTCGCAAATTACATTAAATTCAGAATTCTCCACATCCAAACTGGGAACATTTGTCGATACTTCTAATTCAATCAATCTAAATTTACTCAAGTTTATGGCCCCAGATGGCTGGTATTCTAAAGGATTCGTATTCAAACAAAAATTATAACAATATAATCCCTCTTTTGCGTGACCATTTGTTCGGACATACTTTTCTACATAATTATACACTCCACTTTCCAATACATTTTCACGATAATCGCCATTAAATACAATGGCCATTGTTTCCAATATTTCTTTCTGATTTTTCGATGCGTAATCACCCGTCGTAAATAAACCAGTGGAATATCCGTCGATATTCACCGCAGGACCTACATTCCCTTCGCCGTCTTCACGAGGTGCCGGCTGAGCATCTTGAGGAATGTGCTTATATGGCCAATTTGTGTAATTACTCCATTCATTACGCATATTGACATCATTTCGCTGTAAATAAAACATCCAATTTGCCACCATACCAGATGATGTTAGTGATACTTTTTGTGTTCCAGTAATATTTTGGAAATTATATGTGAAAACATCTTTTACTAAATATATTTGATCTTCCATAGCGAATCGTTTAGCCTCTTCTGGAGACAAAAAGCAATATGTCGATATCATATGAACATCGGCATTCCAAGTATTTCTTTTGTTTTCATATGCGTGGGGCAATCCTATAGATAAATCTTTAGGAGGTGTTTGTAAAAAAGGATACATTTCAAATTGTGTCATATTTAAATCTGGTTGCATATATGGGAAATTTGTGGCATAATCATACACATCACGCACTTGGAATAATTCGCGAATAGGTCGTAGTGTAACTGTAATGCTCAATTCATTGTATTGTAAGGCCACCATCGGAAAAGCACAACGACTATCCATTGTAAACCACGTGTTAATAGGAATGTAGATGTTGCGACCTCGTATAGATGGTTCTGCTCCTTGCATACTTGTTGAATAATAAGCCGAAGGATATGTGTTTTGCCGATTGAATGCTATGGAAGGATTATTCAATTCTGGAACGTGTCCAGTCATTTCATAAAACAGTTTCTTTTTTTCTGTAGAAAAGTCTCGTTCTACCATCGCTGCCAAATAATCACCACTATATTTTTGTATTGTATGAGAACCACAATTGATAACGATTTCACTTATCATATTAGTTCCTAAGTTTTCTATCCAACGGAACTCATATGGTGCCCATTTATATCCGGTTTGTTCACAAGGATTATAAATTGGACTCCAAATATCGGGTAATGAAACCACCAAATAAGTATCCATCAGCAAATCCGCATATCTTTTGAATTTGAATGTAAATGTAGAGGGTTCTGTCAATCTTAATTCTCTTAAACCATCATAATCAATGCGGAACTTTTGTAATCCAAAATTAGTATATTTCGAATAATTCACTTTGAAAAATGTTTTAGAAGGGTTTCCAGTTAAGATTATATTATTATTTCCATTTGAAATGAGATTTAGTAATCCTCCAGCCATTATAAATATAATTATATATTATATATTTTTATTTTCCTTTATCATACAATATATATAATGGACTTTTATAAAATCTTTATTGCCATCATTACCATATTTTTAATACTCCACATCATATTTCGATTCATACAAAAAAGAATCAACTTGTTTAAAATATTCGAAGGTTTCGAAAGCTCACGCGTGAATTCACTTGAAAAAAGGAATCCCAACAAATTGGCCATCACTAACTTCACCACTGATAATCTTACAAAAAGAAACGGAATTACTGACTTGGATGAAGCGTTAAAACTAAAACACTACGTGATTAAATCTTCTTTTAATACGGCATTTAATGGTTCAGATATGGATTTAGAAATGATCAAATATGTTCTTTCACGCGGGTGCCGCTTTCTAGATTTCGAAGTGTTCTGGACAGTTCCTAGTGAAAGCACAGACAATAATCCTAGTGCAGTGGTGTCGATGTCTGACGACCCATTTTCACCAAGCAACAATACACTACCAATGAACGATGTTTTCAAAACAATTATGTTAGAGGCTTTCAATAGTGCTTGTCCGAACCCTGACGACCCTCTTTTCATACAAATCCGTCCCAAAGTAGCAGATAAAAAGAATGAGCAAATGGAGTTATTCAATAAAATTGCAAGTTCATTAATGTTCTATTTTGGAAATGTTAGTAATAGTAATGTGCTTTTTAATGGGACCGTTACAAAAAATACCAGCATTAGTGATTTAATGGGTAAAGTAATTATTGTGTTTGATAATACTAATTATCCATTGTATTCTAGAAATTCACCACAGTTGAAAAATATTGTTCATTTAGAAACAATGAGCACAAACATGAAGATTTATAATCATAGCAATTTCAACATGACAAACACAGATGTTAGTGAAGAAACTGATTCAAAAGAGACAACCACACCATCACCTAATAATTATTCAAATCGTCCTATTTTCAAATTGAGTGTCAATCCAGATGAATATACCACAGATGTCACTACTATTCACGAAGTATTACCCATTATGATAGATGAAAATAAACCATATTCTATGATGGAAAATACTGAATTCAAACAAATGATTTCATATGGGGCACAAATCACACCTATGGAATTTTGGTCAAATGACAAACATCTGAAACTGTATGAAGAAATGTTTAATGATTATGGCAATGAATCCAGCTTGATTGGAAGTGCCTTTATTCCTTTCACATCTGCCATGAGTTATTTAGCAATGAATTCATATTGATAATGTATGATAAAAATATTGATATGCTTTTATCATAATCTAATGATTTTTCTTGGTATTTTTTTTGCTGGTCTTTCTATTCTTGTTGTGCTTTCGTGATTTGTTGGATTTTTTGCCTCCACCATGATTATATTCTCTCTGAAAATTTTCGGCTAGTGCTTTTTTTCCTGTTGATTTGCCTTTTTTTGTTTTCGTTGAAACAGTAGAACTACGTTGTGGCGTAGACGCAGGGTCTTCGTATATTGTGAATTCCGGCACTGGTGTCGTCATTGTAGGATTTCGACGTTGGGGTTTCTTTGGCCTCGTTGGCATTACTGAAGTACGGTCTTGACGTGGTGTCATATTTGGTGGATTGTCGCTTGATACTTCCACTGGTGTGTTTGTAATTGTTGAAACACGATGTTGTGGTGTCATATTTAGCATTACTGAAGTACGGTCTTGAGTTGGTGGTGTATTCATAAAACTAGGTCTAGGTGTTACCGGAACCTGTGAACTTCTAATGAATTCATCTAATTCTTCTTCATCTTCATCTCTTTTTCGTTTTTCTTCCTCTTCTTTATCTAGTCGCTCCGCTAATCGTTGTCGTTCTAAGTTTGTTTCTTGCTGTTGTTTGAGATGTTTTGCTTGTTGTTCTTGTGCAACTCGCTCTATCTCCAGTCTTTTTTGTTGTTCTTCATATTCTTTTGCCAATTTACGTTCCTCAACAGCTGCGTTATGACGAGTATCTGCTACACGATTACCAGTTGGATACATCGATACACGTTCGGAAACTGATGTTCCTTGGTTATATGAACGTCTAGATAAATTGGCTCTATTTTGGATAGCTTGTGCCTTATTTTCCTGTTGTTGTTGTTGAAGTAGTTCACGTCGTTGCTTCTTTTGTTCAAATTTTATTTTTTCTTCTTCTAATCGTTGCTGTCGCAGCCTCTCATCATTTTCAAACATCTCTTTGGCTTCATTCTCTTCTTGTTGTTGTTCTTTTAATTCTTCTCTCCGTTCTCTTCTTTTTTGGAAATTCTTCATGAATGAATCATCAGATATTATCGGACGAATTGGTTGACTTATACGTTTTTCATCACTTATTCTCATACTTTCTGGAGTATTTTCTCGTGATGTCCAGTATTCTTCATCGTAGTTTGCTAGTGTTCTATCTACACGAACAGGGGTTTCAGGTTTATATGTCGCAGAAACCACTCTTTCTTCATATGGATTATTGGGTGGTCCTGTATCATAAGGTCTTCTATTATAAGGGTCATCATCATCATCGTCGGGACCTCCCATTGACGGAATAGGGGGTTTTCTTTCAGGGTGGTTCATAACAGTAGGAATATTGGGCGGTGGTATTGATGAAGACAATTTGTAGTCATCCAATGGAATGGTATTATTCGGATAATGATGTGAGAAACTCATTGGTTCGTGAACCGCATGGTAATAGTCAGTAGATGAAATTCCAAACACGTGACCATTTGTAACATCTTTATACATAAATGTCAAATTCAATTTAAGGTTCCAAGACCAAACACCTTCAACAACAAAATATTCTTCTTGATTTCGTTTCACCAAAATTTCATATGTTGAATTCCATTGACTTGTTCCCCAAATGTTCCAAGATTCTTTTTGAAGTTTGTCTTTGTTTTGTTTATTAGTAATACTCAATATAACTCCTACATAATAATCTTCGAAGAATTCACCGGTTTCTTTTGTTTGAACCAATACCACATCTCCTTCTTCATATATAGCATTTGTATATTCACGCAAATTCTTGGAAAATCCTTCTTCACTGAAAAAATCAAACGCACCATATTGAGGCTTTATCCACCAAGTTGGTAAATAAACTTCACCCATAAATTTTACAAATGAAATAAAATGTTTAGGCACTTTATAATCATTACTTATTTCACCGTGTCTTTCTTTTATTTTTTCTATCTGTTTTTCAACAACGATCTCTGGTCCGAATTTATATCCATTCTTACAGAAAAATGTCGAATTGATAGTATCGTAGAAATATCCTATATTATTTAATGAAGCAGAAAAAGCATTAGATGTCAAAGGATTAATAGAACCTACTAGTCCATATGACCACCATAATTTATCTCTTTCACTTTTTCTCCTTTCATATTGACTCGTATTATAATCTTTTTGAGCAAATTCTTGCTCTAATGCGTTGATTTCATTAGGTAACATACGTTCATTATTTTCGTGTATGTACCGCTGTTGTATTTCTTCTTGTGTAGTAGGTTGCAGTAAATGTGATTCCAAATATTGTTTCGCAGTTTTCAATTTGTTCTTTTTAACGGCGATGGATGATTGTAACTCTTCTTTTTCTATTTTGTTCCCAAATATACCATTTCTATTTAGGTCTTCCATTTCTTCTTCTAACAATTCCAATCTTTTTTGTTTTGATTCATCTTCTTTATACAATACATTTTTGTATTCTCTTGGTTTCGCATTTTCGCCTTTACATTTAAACGTAGTATCAAACAAGTTTTTATCCGCAATTGACAATCCATACCACCCAGTTCCTCTAGTATTTATTCTGTTATGGACAAATCCTTCGTCAATATACATTTCTGTAAGAAAAATGACGCGTTGTAATTTATTCATTTGATCAATAGATAATGAAGGTGGTAAATACAAGAACTCATTGAAAACATTGTTGTAATATTCTTCTAGTTCTAACTGTTCTCGTTTTTGAATACTCAATGCTAATTCTTCTTGTTGTTTCAATCTGTCTTGTTCTAACTTCATAATATTTTCTACATTTTCGCCTTTCTTTTCTTCAAATTCTTTCTGAAGATTGTCACTAATTTTTTCCAACTCATCCATTTCTTTTTTAATAGCCATTTCGGATTCAGACAGAATGCTTCTCATTTTTTCATTGGATACACGTGTAAACCCATCATTTAAATCATAGGCGTCATTCGTTTCATCTTTTTTTTCGATTTTCATAGATTCGCCAAAATTTTCAACAAGAGGCCGATATATCGATTCATAATAACCATTGTTCAAAAAGATATTTCTCAAGCTGCTCATCGCATATTTAGGGTGTGTGAAAATACACGCACAATTATTTTCTTTAGCGGTTTTTTCCAATTTCTTCAACATAATATTGAAAAATGGGATTTCCATATCTACACACACATTACAATCATTCATCATACTTTTATAAGGTGAAAAGAAGAACATTGCTGAATTGTATTCCGATATGACGTCATCCGATTCTTTATCCCAACGAAACATTTTGATGTATTTATTATTGGCATCTGTTATGGAAACCATTGTGTAAAATACCATACCTAAAAATTTCATATTTTCGTCGTTTACTTCGTAAAATGTCAGAACATATACAGGAAAAGATTTTGATTTTTTCGATGTAATTAATTCACTGACAATATCGATTTTACCCGTTTCGGCGATTTTTTGGGATACATCATACACATCCATTATTTCGGGATATGATAAATGATATTTTGGATGCTTTTGTTTATTTTCATCCGTAGTTTCATCTTCGTGTTTGTAAAAAGCCGAATTTGACATCATCTTTGGAATTTCATCTAAAGAACTGGGTGTAACAAACAAATTATTGTGTGTCTTCATTTCATTTGTTATAGACTGTGCCCAGAACTCATACAATTTATCGTTTGTTATTGAACCCATTTTAGATAATTCGGGATTTTCAAACAATTTATCTCCATTCATCATTGTTTTGAAACTAGTTTTAGATGTCGATTTCTTGACCGTTTTTCCTTTACTTCCTCCACCTTTCACCTTTTTCGGCTTCTTCGTCTTGGAATCTTTCGTCTGTTTCTTTGTTTTTGTATTACTTTTTTTTATGAAATATTTATTTGTTATTTCTATATTTGCTATGTATATATCTGTCTGACTTTCCATTATAAATAACTATATAGTATATATATATTTATTTACCCTATATATTTTATCATAGTTCTATCTAAAATTCGTTCAAAAATTTCATTGATTGGTCCAAAAAATAAAAACACATTCCAAATAATGAACATTTCAATATAAGCCCATACATATTGAAATTACCATCATCCGAATAAATCGATAAAAATGAAAACCGCTTGAATATTACCGTATTTACTATTGGCAAATGGAATATGAAAAATAGCAAAGAAATCATTATTGGCACTTGGATTTTATCAAACAAATGGTCTTGTAGGCGTTCACGAAGTTTCTTTTCTTCGTATTCTCTTACTTTACGCTCCGTCGTCTCATTATATTCTTCGATATAATCATTTGTTGTTTTTTCCCGTGGAATATAATTCGGTTGGATTTGGTCATCGTGTAATAATTGTGTTTGGTCCATCGGAATATCCCGCTGGGGAAGTCTTTGATTGGGCATTTCATTCATCATCGCGATTTGGTCCGGAGTTAGTTGTTGTTGACCTTGATGCGGTTGTTGTTGACGACCTTGTGTGGTTTGTTCCGGCATTGGCATACCCCCGTGTTGTGGCTGTTGTATACCATATGGATTCGGATGAACATTCATCGGTATATACATATCAGTTCCCAATCCAGCACTTTTCGGAGGAAGTTTTGTTTCAATATTCGTGTCTGGTAAATCTGATATTTTTGTGATTGTAATGTTTTCGTCCATATAATAATATTATTTCATTATTATATACATTTATAAACGCCTAAAATCCCTCTTTTTTGGGTTCTCCCAACTCAACAATTTGTTTTGTTGGATTACAAGTCGCAGATTCCAATTTATATTTGTAACATTCTTCTCCAAACTTATAAACCTTTCCATCAATTTCATTAATCAATGGTCCGTTGAAATCAATACACGTCTTGTTTGTACACGTCCCGCGAAATAATGTCGCCAACCCTAAACCTAACAATATTGATATCAATACTATACCCATTTGTGTATTCAATAATCTCTTAATGTTCATAATATATTTTTTATATATTATGATTGTATTTAATTTTGTGCTGGAATATTAAAGATGGTGCTCTTATCACTAGGACATTGTGTTTTTTCCTGTTTGATAGAAAAACAAGTCCCTGTGCGGTCTTTATATTGAATATGCTCGTAGTTATCCGGTTTTGGATATACATAAATCTTACGCTTTTCTTCTTCGAAAATGTACACGAAAAATAATCCTACAGCTAAACTTGCTAAAAATATTGGCACGTTTATAAATTTTGATAATCCCATGAATATACATTATACATACACATTTCTTAGTTCCGCGATTTTTATTTCTTCTTTTTCGACTTCTTTGATGCCTTTGGCTTATCAGACACAGGTGCTTTCGGTGTGCCCGTGTTTTCAATTTCACACAACCAATCGTCTACGCTTTTTTCTTCAACTGGCGGACGCGGTGGCCGAACACTCTTTTCTTGCTTCTCACCATCACCCATCGTAAATACATATTCATTTGGATTCGTTGTTTGTTGGATACCCGATTTCTGTGCCTCTTCTTTGCGTTTCGATAATTTACTCAACATACGTTCACGGTTCTGTGTTTGACTCATCATATTTTTAAAAGCACTGCTATTGAATGCTCCTTTCTTTCCTCCACCACCCATCATTGACCCCATATTTTTTGTCATATTCTTCATTATATTTTCAAACTCTTTTCCGCCTCCCATGGACTTCATTTTCCCCATCAAATCACTGGCTTCTTTCATCAATTCTGTTTGACTAATATCACCTGACTTCATCTTGTTGTCTAATTTACTACTTACTGATTTCAATAAATCCATTATTTTCTTGGGGTTCTTCATCATCTTCTTCAATACATCTTGTGTTGATTGTGGTGCGTTTTCTTCACCCTCTTCACCAAACATATTCATCAAATCTCCGCTCAACTCTTCCGCCAACTCTTTCGCTAATTTACCTATCTTCCCATCAAACAAACCTTTCAAATGCTCATGTAAATCCTCCGGATTGGGCATTGAACTATTTTCTTGGGCACCGTCTTCTCCTGTGCTCTCTGAAAAAGTTTGCTTCATGTTCTCTTCGAAATCTTTCGACATCTTCTCAAACATATTATCTAAATCCGGTGGGACTGTGTCTCCTCCTTCGGAACCTGCGGACGACTCCATGTTCTTGAAAAAATCAGACAATCCATTTATTGTATCCGATAATTTACTCTGTAATTCACTCTCCTCAATTCCATCAAACAAATTCATTGTATCCCCGAATGATGACTTGTTCTTTATACCTCCCATAATTGTTACCAAAATAAGCTGTAAATATTTCCATATTGCCTTCTTTGTATTCTCACTTACGTTTTCCATCGAATATAACATCTTGAAATCCACGTGCGGCAAAAAATAAACCTCCGTTTCATTATCCGACAAGAATATTTCGTCATTTTGATACAATATATCGAAAAAACGCTCTGGATATACCGTCAAACAATAAGCGTATAACTCAGCATATTTCTCGTCGTCGCAATTTTTGTATGATGACCACAAATATTCATATTCTGGAAATGTCGTTGTTAAATCATTAGTAAAATCAATTATGATACTTTTGAAATTTTCTGGCATCACTTGTTCCGTTTCGCCATCCATTGACACTACAATATGATATCAAATATATATTATTTTTTATATCTTTCACATATTAATTATATTAATAACTTCTATATGTTCATTACATAATCATATTTTTCTTGTATCTCAGCGTGTCGTTTATCGCTCTCTAATTTCGCTTTTCGAACTCTATTTGAATAATCATTCATATCTCTTCGAAGTTCTCTTATACTCGTCCTCACTCTGTCTATTATTTCACCAACTTCCTTACCTAACTTCGTCTGAAATCTATATCTGTATGGAGCTCTATCTTCTACATCATTATCAAAATCGTAAAGTGATGTTTGTGAAGAACTGTCGGTTTTTCCTAAAGATTCTTGGTTCTCGGATTCTTCAGAAGAATCTGATGTAAGAAATTCGATTTTACTTTCTTCTAAATTTTCTGCTGTGTTTTCTGAAAGAGAATCATTTTCTAATGTTGGAGAACCATCTTCTATTTTTTCTTCGATTTCTTCTAAATATTCTCTGTTCTCCAATTCTTCCATAAATATTTCTTCGTCTACTTCTATTGTTTTTTCTAAAACAGAATCATTTTCTAATGTTGGAGAACAATCCACGAAATTTTCATTTTGACCCTCATTTTTTGGAATCAAATTTTCTTCTAAAGATTCTTTGTTCTCAATTTCTTCTAAATATTCTGTTCTTATTAATTCCATTTTTGGTTCTCCTAAATCTTCTGATATAGTTTCAAAATCAGAATCATTTTCTAATGTTGGAGAACCATCTTCGGTTTTTTCTGGAATTTCTTCTAAAGATTCCAATTCAATATTTTCTATTTTAGGTTCTCCTAAATCTTCAAATGTATTTTCTAAAACAGAATTATTTTCTAATGTTTGAGAACCATCCACGAAATTTTCATTCTGACCCTCATTTTCTGGAATTAAATTTTCTTCTAAATATTCTGGGTTCTCCATTTTTTCTAAAATAGATTCCAAAACATTTTGTATGATTTCATTGTATGATGGTTCAAATGGCGATTCAAAATAGGTTTCCGTTTCTTCACTCGTAGATGAGGTTTCAGAGTTGCTTATGTCTAAAGGTTCTAGTTGAATGGGTTGAGGTGATTTCTTTTTCTTATGTTTTTTGGATTTCTTATGTTTATGTTTTTTCTCTGATTTGGCACCGTTTTCAAGGGCGGTTATTTTTTCATTCATTAAATACACATCAGCAATGATAGAATTATGGATTTCGACTAAATCAAATCCGAATTTTTGTATGAGGTCATCGATATTTTCATTGAGTTTACATAGTGGTAATACAACATCGAAATAGTTCACTTCATCATTTTCAACAAGTAATTGTTTGAGGTGTTGATGTTCGGTATTAATGAAAGGCACAATTTGGCTATCGATGTCAATATCATACAAATCGGTAGTTTCTTCTAAAAGTCCATTTAAATATGAAAAAAGTAGTTCATTAGAAAGATGTTCCTTAATATTGTGTTTTTTGGCACAAGAGTCTCCTACAAGAAAACATTTGTGGTTATGGATGTTAAAAATCGGAATAACGTGTTTGATATGGTGACCGCAAATACAGTATTGTGGTTCTTTATATTTGTGATGGTGTAGAGTTCTCCATTCTTGAACGGCTTCTTCGAGGTCATCTGAAATGGACCTATCGCATAATTCCTTTTCAAATTGTATTCTATGATTGTTCATATACTCACAATAATAATAATTGTATATATTGTTTCATAAAAAAGAATATGTAAATAATTCGTATATACATATATTTGTAATGGGAAAAGTAAAAGGTCATAATCCTAAACTCAAAAAGAAGTTTCATCCTTTTGTAAGTGTATGTACACCGACATTTAATAGACGGCCTTTCATAGAAACAATGTTCAGTTGTTTTCGAAATCAAACATATCCTAAGGATCGAATGGAATGGATTATTGTTGATGATGGGACTGATAAAATAGAAGACTTAATCAATAGTTCCAACATTGAGCAAATAAAATACTACAAAGTGGATAAAAAAATGTCCTTGGGTGAGAAACGTAATTATATGCACAAATTTGCTAAAGGAACGATTATTGTCTATATGGATGATGATGATTACTATCCACCAGAACGTGTATCCCACGCAGTTGAAAAACTACAACAAAACAAAGAGGCAATGTGTGCTGGTTCGTCAGAGATTTATGTGTATTTCAAACACATTAGTAAGATGTATCAATTTGGTCCGTATGGTCCTAATCATGCCACGGCAGGAACATTTGCCTTCAGAACTGAGTTGTTGAAATCGACTAGTTATGAAGACCACGCAGCGTTAGCCGAAGAGAAGAAGTTTCTAAAGAACTACACAGTTCCATTTGTTCAATTGGACCCATTTAAAACGATTCTTGTATTTTCTCACATTCATAATACGTTTGATAAGCGTAATTTACTGAAAAATCCAAATACGATGTTTCAAAAGGAATCCCCCAGAACCGTGGAAGATTTCATTAGAACACCGGAAGAGTCTCTTATTAAAGATTTTTTTATGAAAAATATAGATGGATTATTGGATGCTTACAAACCGGGGGAACCGAACATGAAACCAGATGTGTTGGAGCAAATGAAAAAAATGGAATTAGAACGTGCTGAAATGGCAATGAAGAAACAGCAGCAGCAACAACAAGATGTAAAAATAACAATGAAAAAACAAGATGGAAATTCCGTTCAGTTATCAATTGAAGATATTAACAAACTATTTAATTATCAACAAAGTGAAATGAAAAAGTTACAAGAAAAGAATGAAAAATTGGAAGATATGGTTCTTCAATTACAACGAGAATTAGTATTGAAGAGTTTTCCAGAATCGATACCAGAGTCATATAAAAATGATATTTCAAACAATGTAGTTCAAGAACATCCAGTGTTGGATATTAGCAAATCCAAAACTGAACCAGAAATAAATATAGAAGATTTATCCGGTCATTCTTCGTCGTCATCTTCCTCATAATTATTATTCACCAATTTGACATTCTTATCTAAATATCTATAAATTCGTCTGATGTCTAATTTATCGATTTCATAATCTTCGAAAATAGTTTCTATTGATTCCAATGTACTGTTTTTCTCCATCATCGTTTTTCCATAATATAATCTCAGTTCGTGGAAAAATGACAATAAATCTTTTTTATCGAAATCCAACTGTTGACACAAATTATAGACAAACAAAATATTGTTATATTCCGTTGAATATTTTGTAAGAACCTTAGTGAATCGAATCTCGTCTAATTGTATGGAGCTGTTAGGAAATTCCGTATGATACAATGTATTATTGTAAAACGTTTTTATGATAGAACTCATTTCATTAAATTGCCAAATCTGATTTTGAAATGTAATACGGTCAACATAATCAGCATAACAAATGTTTTCCAATATTTTCAAGTAAAATGGAAAAGACGTCTTGTTGTCAAATCTCGAAATAGCATCCACTATATTTTCGTGCCATAATAAAGCAACTATTGTGCGGTCAGTATCGTTCAATATTTTTGTGTGGCTTGCTAATGGTATGCGTTCGGCCAATAATTTGTGTGTAATTTTCTTAGCATCTTCATTATATGATTTTAAATGAAAAATATTGTTGAGATTTTTTATAAGAAGTTCGGGATTTTTTTTGTATATACGGTCAATGAATTCTAATTTACGTAAGTCTCCTTGAATATACAATACTAAGTTGGTCAACTCTTTTTTGCGTTTAATCGTTTTGTATTTCTTGGAAATAATATGTAGGATTTGTTCGTCGGTGGGTTTTTTCAGTTCATACACATTACACACTTTCATCAATTCGCGTATTTTTTTGTCCATATAATAATTTCCAATACATATAACAGGATTCAGTGTTTGATGTTCTAACCGTTGTTTCTTTGTTTTCTTTTGTCGTATCATTTTTATAAGAGATGAAATTCCGCCTTTATCGCCATTGTTCATACCATCGATTTCGTCCATAATGATAGCTATTTTTTTCACTTTTTTCGTCATCATTGTAAGAACATTTTGATTGGATATATTATTAGATGTAATCGTTTCAATCAATGATTTGTTTCGCACATCTCCAGCATCGAATTTAATGATATCGTAATCCAAATCCTTTAATATTTGTGTGACAAAATGCGTTTTACCGCACCCCGGAGAACCATACACATAAAATCCCTTTTTGAAATTAATGTTTTTACAA